>Ga0247671_1000032_pt1 | contig 43772 bp, 56 predicted proteins | sample CNK12_metaG_FD_183039 | JGI IMG/M metagenome (GOLD analysis project Ga0247671, IMG submission 183039) | Soil microbial communities from Purdue University Martell Research Forest, Indiana, United States - CNK12 | ecosystem: Environmental > Terrestrial > Soil > Temperate forest > Bulk soil...
GTTTCGCCCCTGGGCACTGTTAAGCCCCCCGGTCGCACCGTGTGTGCCTTCAATGATTACGCGTAGTTACGCGTGGCCGGGGCCCCAGTTGCGTTTAGCCCATCCGAGTTGCGGGCTAGTTGCCATTAGCGCGTTCGTGTTGCCGCCGCCGCTGGTAGGCAAGCCGCACCCCGCTCACACGCTCACGCATAATCCGGGGTCCCGTCTCCCATCGCATCACAGCGGTTTCGATCACGCGAGCGAAGTCCGTGGAGAGCGGGCGGAGCTCAATCAACGTGTTGAGTATCTCGATGGTGATCGCGAACGCTGAGCGCGAGTCTCCCCAGGGGAGCCCTATCATCGTGCTCGCGATCGCCATGTTCACCACGCACGCCGCCTTACGATACAGCTCCGTCCCTCGGGGGATTTGCTCCTCCATAGCCAGCACCAGGATCGTGAGCGTGGCGGCGTTCACGCGGCTCACACCTCCCCCCTGCCATCCCATCGTGCGTGGCCCCAGGGCTGCGCAGCGATCGCGCGGAACGCCGCCTCACCATCACCCCGCACCATCACCAGCTCTAACCGCGCCTCGCAGCGTTTGGCGAGTTCGGAGGTGGTGGTGTTTATCATCTCAAACAGTTCGCGCTGAGCTTGCTCGGGTGGGACCCCTTTACGGGGGGTGACTCGATACCACGCGCGCTCATCCTCGGAATCAAACAGCCTGCGATCGCGGTGCTCGCGGAACCTGTACTTGACCAGCCATCGCCCCTCACCCTCGCGGAACAGGCAAGCCATGTAATCCTGGGTTCCGAGGTTCACGAACCAAATGCACTCAACGTAGGTGTTCTCACTCAGATCGATCACTTTCCACCTCCCGCCGCAATCACCTCATACACGTCAACTGGTGGTGCGTTGCCCACCATCACCATAATCGCGCTCCGTGCTGCTACAGCATCCTTAGACAACCCAGCCGCGCCGCTAACACACATGCTTGCCAGTGTGATCAACGTGAGTCGAAACGTTTCGAGCCCATCATCCCCGCCCGCTGCGAGCATCGCCTCACCCGCAGCGCGGCGGAACAGATCGTACGCTAACTCAATCGGATCCGTGCTCACGCTCCACCTCCCTCACCATCGATGATATTCCCGCGCGGGGTCCCCATCCTCACGCCGCCGCCCTGTGATCGGGTTGCGGTGCCACCCGTCAAGCGGATCCCCCGTGCCGCTCCACGCCGCCGCCGCCTCCATCGCGCGCGCGGGGTCCCGATAGCACCACGCGTCGAGGATCCCGCCCCACTTACCGCGCTCGCTCAAGCACACGCGCGTGTTGAGCCCCATGGGATACACACAGATCTCATAGTCCTCATTGATCGCACGCCAATAAATCGCTTCAGGGCGCTCCCCTGAGCCCAGTGGTTCACGTGAGTGCATAGTCCCCCGCTGGATAGCGCCCCACGTCTTGAGCTGCACGCTCCGCGCCCACGCGTTGCACTCCATCGATCTCGCCCAGTGCAGCCGCAGCCCCAAGCACCAGGTATCGAAGCTTGCCCACGCTGGTCCGGTCTAGGTCCGTTTCAGCCACACGGTGCGGCTCGGGAACGCAGTTAAGCCCATCGTTCCACCCATCGCGCATTTGCTCCGCGGTGCGACCGATGAACATGTATTCAACCCTCGCGCCCAGCGCGAAAAACGACCAATAGCCCTCAATGCACAGCACCAACACCAGCTTGATGGGATCCGCGTTCCCATCGCGGGTGATTAGCATGATATCCCGCTGGTCCCGAGGGAGCTCAATCACCCACGCTCGCCACGGCTCGATCGGTTTCCGCTCGGGAGCGCTGCGCGTGAACCTACGCAGCGCGCCCAGCGTGGGGCGCACCAGCGGGACCCCTGAGCGGCACCACGATCCCGCGAGCCCCATCATAAGCATCACCGCATCGTCCTCCCGCCTCAGCCGCCCAGGGTTTACGCGAAGTCCGCTATCAAGCGTAATCCCCTCGATGTGAGCCGCATTAGCCCCCGCGTGGAGCGCTAGGTGTGCGAGCGTGCTCAAGGACCATTGTGCTTGCATGGGCCCGCCTCCATCGTGCCCGCCGCCGCCGCTCGAAGCTCCGCCACCCGTTCGCGCTGAGCCTCCGTGGTGAAACCCCACGTCGCGCGCAGCGTTTGCCCCAGCGCCCCATCAAGCATCACAGCCCCCTGGGGGTGACGCTTAGCAATCGCTAGACACATCGCGTATGCGCTTCCTAGCAACGTCTGCGCGTGCTCCGTTGCCGAGTGCAGGATCCCCAGGTGGATCGCTCCATCCATGGTCTCGCGGAGCCTGCTCAAGCCTGTTTCTGTGAGCGCTCCATCCTCGATCGCGTGGCCCTCCATATGCACCGCCGCGTACATTGATCTGGCCCAGCGCGCCGCCACCGTTTGATCCGTTTCCTCACCCATCGCTCGCACCCTCCTTAGACCAGCACACCACAGCCGAATGGCGAGGCTCAGGGACGTACGTCAAACGGTCCCACCCCTCGCGAGGGATCTCCCTCAGTGCCGCGGCCATTTGCGTCCGCACGCGGGACCAGTTGACGCCACTCGCGAGTCTCCCGCGTTTGAGATCTCTCGCTCTACACTCGCCCCACTGAGTTGTAAACACCACAATCTCAGCACGCGCGCGGAACTCGATAGCGATTTTCCACCACCCCATGCGCTCGCTGGATGAAAGCGCGCAGACATCTAGCAGCACGGATTGACCCCGTGACAGCTGCTCCCGCACGCGCCCCCGCATTGCCTGAAACAGCACCGCGGGGTTGACGATGCGCTGTGTTCGGTACTCATCCGCGGACACCGTGAACACGTGCGGCTGCTCCGCCGCCCACGTGCTTTTGCCAGCCCCCGGAAACCCGCATGTGAGAATGAGCTTAGACACGTTTGCACGCTCCCGCGGTGTCTAGCAGTGCAGCCACCACTAACACCATCAAACCAGGCCATACCGATCCACACGCCCACGACTCGATCGCCGCCCACGTGAGCACTGCGAGCCGCGCGAAACCGCTAAACGGTCGCAGCCCCATCACACGTAGCCCCAGCGGCGAGCGAGTTCCTCAATGCGCTCCCGCACCTCGGGGGGCGCGGCTGCGTAACCAAACTCAATCCGCCGCAGCGCGCGCTCATCGATCTCTACCAGCACCGCGATGGTTCCCCGCGTGATGCCTGGGCGCGTGAAACGCAGCCACCGCAACCAGTCCGCCACGTCCCCCGCCTCGCCCATCACGACCCCCTCACAGGGGCGCGTGAGTCCCCCATCGCGAGATACAGATCGCCGCAGCCTCATCCGCTCCGAGCACCACCCCGCGCTGCACCTCGCCCTGGGCGGTGGCCATCTCTAGAGCACGCCACCCCGCACGCCTCATCCCCTTGCGATGTCCAAACAGATCCGCACGCCACCGCGAGGGGTAAACCGCGTGAGTTCTACTAACACGCTGTTCTCTACATACCATCATCCATCGCTCACGCGCGGCGGCGAGCCCCTCCACCGTGCGCATCGGGCCCCCGTATGCGCGCTCTAATATGACAGTCAGGGGAGCGCTCACGGAGCGCGCTCGATCGGCTGCATCGAGCACGATCGCGGTGACCAAATCGGGACGCAACGTGTCCACTTCCCCGCTCCATATGAGCCGTCCTCGAATGCGGAGTGCGTAACCGCTGATCCGGGCTGTATCTGTACCTAGAACGGCAACATTGAAGGCTTGTAGGGGTTTTCTGGACACGTGTTTCCAATGTTTCTAAACCTGAGATGAGGTGGCTATACGTACGATGACCAGCCCCCAGCTTGCGCAGACCGCCCCCACTGAGGGCTGAGCTATGACCACCGGGGTGTGTGCATAGCCCGCACATAGCCACTCTCGGGTGAGGGACAGGTGGGGTAGTGAGCGTTTACGTCCCAGCATCGCCCACAGATACGCACTGGATGCGACATCTAGACACGTCCCCAGGGTGAGCACTGTCCATTCATCACGTCCCAGTACCAGGGCGCGGCGGCGGCGGGCGGCGGCGTACATGTCCGCATCCCAGGCCACCCAAACGGGGGGCGCGGTGGGCGCGGCGGCGGCGGCGAGCCCCAGGGCCCAGGGCTCGGGGAGCGACCCCGCTAAGTCCGCTCGGAGGGCTCGGAGCTCCACCAGGGCGGCTGGGGTGGCGGGCTGGGAGTTATCGGGCCCCTGGGGGGCGGCGGCGGGCGGCGGCGGGGCGGCGGCGGGGCGGCGGACCACGGGGGGCGGGTGAGGCATCCCGAGCCGGACGTTGAGGGGCTTGGGGCGGGCGGCTGTGGCTAACACAGGGGGTGCTTTGTCCTTATTTGAGGTCAAACTGTCCCACCTGTCCCACTTTCAAAATCTGACAGTCAGACGATGGGGACAGTTGATTACTGAGTGATTCCGTATACATACCTTCTATCTGTCCCACTGCCCCAACTGTCCCCACGATTTAGAGAGCTTTAAGGAAATACGTCCCCAAATGGGAACACATAAGAAATCACTTTAAGCGCTCTCTAGTGGGAGAGCCTGGGGACAGGAGGCATTTCGCCCCATTTTGGGGTCTAAGTGCTTGGAAGGATTGACTTCCTATCTGTCCCCATCGTGTTTTTCGCGAGTGGGACAGATAAACGGGATCTCCGATCACTCGCCCTCCCAGTCCGACACCAGCCCACGCCAAGCCACGTAGTGACTCCGTCCCACCCCAGCCTCCGATCGCTTGACGGTGAACCTTTGCCGCCCCTCCTCGGGTTGCACCTCGATCAAACCCGCCGCCGCCCACCCCTTGAGCACGCTCGCGAGCACTCGATTGTGATGTTTGAACAGCCGCGCGATCTCAGTGCGCAGGAACAGTGTCTCAACCACTTGCTCCCCATCGAACACCAGCACCCCATACCTCACGTGTGACCAGCTCCCAGCACGCACGCGGAACGCCCCCCTAGTCATCACATCCGCGCGGGGGAACGCGAGCGGGTTTGCACTCACCCAGTCCCCGAGCACCCGCCGCATGTAATCCCCTGAGCTCACCACCTCCGCCCGATCGATCCCATCCTCGCCGCCCATCAGCGGGAGCTGCTCAAAACCCCAGTTTGCGTGGAGCAACTGGGCCACCAGGTGGAACAGCGCGGACTGAGCGGCGAGCCTCCCGCTGAGCTTTCCCTCATCTAGGTTGAGCTGGGACAACCTCACGCGGAGGTGGTGCCAATCCTCGGGGCTGAGCCCCACCAGCTGGGTGAGCCATTGATGACCAAACGAGCCCGCGTGATCTCGACACCGCCCCACCAGCCCATCGATCGCGCTCCGCTGATTGTCGAGCGACCCCCACCCGTCCACCTCAATGTTGACCACGCGAGCCTGAGCCCCGGTGGCGAGTGACTCATCCCCGAGCGGAACCTCCCCCGAGCTGAGCACCCCCGTACGCCACCTGTGCACCTTGCGCGCGCTCGAATCGCGATTGAGGCGGATCTTTCCCTCGCCGTTTACCAGCGAGTAGATCAATCGCTGCACTGTTTCGAGGGTGCTTACACCTAGCTCGTCGTAAATCAGGGGGAGATCGCACAAGAGTTGAGCGCGGATCTCCGCAGCATTCGCGGTGGTGTTCCAGCTCCCCACCCACGCCCCCGCCCACGGATCCCCGTACACGGAAGCCACCACGCGGAGCATCGTGGTTTTGCCGCGCGATGAGTCCCCGCACAAATGCAGCGCGAAATTGGCCGCCCCGAGCCGTTCCAGCATCGGGACCGCGAGCGCTCCACAGATCAAGATCCTCACCACCGGGCTCGCCGCCCACGCCTCCCTCAACGCGGCGAGGTGCTCCTCCAAGTCCCCGCGGGGCGTGAGCGCTCGCACCACTTCGCCCAGGTCCCCGCCCACGGTGAGCTCTCCCGGTGCGACCCCGATCCCCTGGTGCGACACGAAGATCGAGCCATGCCACCCGCACCGCGTGGCGAGTTTCCGAGGGCTGAGCGCTACCTCATTCGCCAGCTCAAACGCTCCGAACCACTCCACCGCCGCGCGGCTGTTGTGGCTGGTGATGGGAGCCCCGAGCGAGCCCAGCGAGCCCACGATCGCGCGCTGGTCCACCAGCATCCGCCGCGGGATGGTGTGGCTCACCCAGCCCCGCTGGTTGCGATAGGCCACCTCCGCCCAGTGCTCTCCGCTCGCGATGTCCTCATATCTCCCGCGGATGAACAGCACGCGGGCTAACGCCTCCTGTACGCGCTTGGGCCCATGCACCATCAAGGCCCCCGTCTCGCTGAGCTCATAGCCCTGGGGGAGCGCGAGCCCATCGAGCCCCGACGCACCCGTCAAGTAAGGATGCGTGTTGAGCGGGCTCGCCCCGCGCTCGCTGGGGTCCCGTGGATCGAGCGGATAAGCCTCGATCGCCAGCAACGTGTGCAGCTCCGCCGCCCCGCGCGCTGCGAGATAGTCATCGATCCCCTTACCCTCAAACGTATCCGGGGGACACACAAAGGCCACGCTCGCCGCGCCCAGGGCGATGAGCACCCCCGCGAGTTTGCGCGCGGCGTTCATCACACCCGCGTTCGCGCGCGCATCGCGATCGAACACGATCACATGGGCTCGCCCCTCGATCGGTACATGGCGAAGGATCCGCGGGTTGAGCCCGAACGCGCTGGTGCTGCGGCGGAGCTCAGGATCCACCCAGTTCCACACCCCCGTGAGCCCGATGGTGAGGTACCCCTCCTGATCGAGGGCTAACGCCTTTTTCTCCCCCTCGCACCAGTACAGGGTGGCGGTGGGGTCGAGCGAATAGCCCCGCACCCGTGAGGACGGTGGGAAGTACACCAGGATCCCCACGTCCGCGGGCTGGTCATACTTGACGGGCTTGGGCGGATCCTTTTGGGTGGCGAGCCGCGGGTGGTCGGGGCGGAGGCGATAGCCATACGGCTCCACCACCCCAGGCTCGCAAAACGGAAACACGATGCACGCCCCGTGCGGGAGCGCGTAATCCCTCCGCAGCAAGCGGCAAATCTCATCGCGGGCTGTGATGGTGTACAGCCCCGCGCTCGCGAGCGTATTAGCAGTGAGCCCCGAGGTAGCGAGGTGGGCGCTATGCTCGGGGCTCAGTGGGCGTATGGGGTGGGGGCTGAGCGGCTGGGGAGGCTCGCCCATCGGTTACTGGCTCGCGTGTTCGTGGTGGAGCGGTGGGCGAGCGCGGCGACCACCGCGGCGAGGTGCGGGGGCTGGTGGGGGCGCGGGAGCGGGCTCCTCATCTCCGTCAAACGTCAAATCCACCTGAGTTTCATCGGCGGTGAGTGGGCGTTGTTCGATCACCTCACCCGTGTCCTCGCGGATGCAGTGCGTGGTCCCCGCCGCATAATCAGCCTCCCAGTGGCACTGGACGGGGCGTGTTTCGCGCTGCGTGTCGAGCACGTGGGCGAGTTTGTTCCGTTGCTCGCGGAGCGCGGCGATCTGTCCGTTGAGCCCCTTGCGTTGCATTTGGAGCTGTTCGATCTCCAACTCCGCCGCGCTCATCGCCTCGCCCCGCTGCACCTTTTCCGGGTCGCTCAGTAGGCATTCGAGCGTGCGGGTTTCTGACACCACCGCGGCGGGGCTCACACCTCACCTCGCTGGGCCACCGCGGAGGGGCTCGGGGGTGGGGGCGCGGGTTTGCGCCCATTGCGTTTGGGGGTGGCCACCGCCGCGGGTGCGGGGGGCGGCGGCGGGGGTGGTGCAGCAACGCGAGCGCGCGGGGCTGCGGCGGGGGGTGGCGGTGGGGGCGCGGTGCGCGGAGCACGCTGAGCGCGCTGGGTGCGAGGGGCGCGGACTTTGCCGGGGGGATCGCCGCAGACTGTTTCGAGATCCACCAGCCCCCCGGTTTGCGCAACGATGATTTTGCCGATGCGATAACTCGCGCTCGCGCGGCGGTGAGCGATCGCGCGGAGCCGTTCGTAGGAGATCCCCCAGTGCTCAGCGCATTGCATGAGACTGGTGGGAACGCGTACCCCGTTCACCGTCGACCACCCGTGTTCACGTATCCAGGTCAATAGGTCCATAGGGGAGAGTATGTAGAGATCTCCATAGCGAGATGTCAACCAAATGGGCGGCGGTGTCATGACGCTCACCGCCACAAAATCACCTATGGACTCAGGGGCTAGGATCCTAGTATCTAGCCCCCCATGGCCAGTAAGGGAACCGCGAACGATACCCCGCTGAGCGAGTGGATAAAGCAGCCGACCCTTAACTTGCGAATGCGCGCGCTCTACCAGCACCGCGGTTACACGCGCGCGGACATGGCTCGGATGCTCGATGTGGATTACTCACTCGTTCACGCGTGGGATAAGGGACGCTGGGTGATCTCGCTAACGGAGGTGACTCGCGTGGCGCAACTCCTCAAGGTGAGTTTGGATGAGCTGGTGCTTGGAGAGCCGCGCCCCTCCACCGCTCGGAGAGATCTCACATCCGTCCGCGAGATCCTCGATGAGCTCCGCGCGAGCCCCGATGTCCGCGCGGCGTTCGGTGAGTACCTGGTGAGCGAGATGGGGATCTTACAAAACCCCGATCGGGAATACGTGGCCACTTGGGTGGAGGGCTACAGCGCGGCGATCGCGGAGGGAGCACCCCGTGAGCGCGCATCGCAGCGCGCCCACGGCCACGCGATCAACGCTTTCGCACTGCGCGGAGCAGTCGAGCACCGGGAGGAACTTGCAGCGGCTGTAGAGCTCCCCCGTAAACGCAAGCGACCACAACGCCCGCGCCGCAAACTTCCGACCACGAAGTCACCCCCGACAGAGTGACCAGCCTCCGCTCAAGCGCGAGATCGGTGAGCCGTGGCGTGATTGACGTGCGGTGGTGATAGCTAAGAGCGGTCAGAACGATCGCCGTCCGCTGCACCTCACGTGGCTGAGTTGCGTCATACCATAGCGCGTGATCGTTAGGTCTCATGAGAATCACACCTGTGCTGGGGTGTAATCTCAGACCGACTGTTACGGCCACTTGTAATGCACCCTGCATTAGCTCTCCCCGTCCACCCCGCGTGGTCGCACACTATCGCCCCGAGTGTGGCCACCTGCAACGGTACGTACACACCCACATCACGATTGTGCTTGCTCCATGTATGGAGAAAACTCTATACGTGTTTTCTATGGATGCAGGCAACGCACACACCTCCTCCGCGTGGTCTCATAGGGCATACGGATCCATCACAGATCCCATACACAAGTCGCACCTAGAGGTGCTCAACGGCCCTTATGGGTGCTCTAAGAAGTTCTGGTACAAGCGCACACACACCGCGATCCGTGAGGTAACCGGGGGGCGCGCAGCGCTGGGGACCGCTACGCATGAGGTGTTGCGCGTAGCGCTCACCAGCACGCGCAGCGGAGCGCGGAGCTGGGAGTCTGAGATCCGCGAGGCGTTGGCTGAGCTGGGCCCGATCGAGTGGTATGACGATGACCCCGAGCGGCTCATCGTGGATCGCGCGGCGATGGTGCGGGGCGTACTCGCGGAGCTCTCCACGTGGGTGCTCCGCGTGATCGCGGTGGAGGCGGCGTTCATCGCTCCGTGCGATCGGTACTGGCTGAGTGGACACATCGATCTCATCTATGAGCCGCTCGCGAGCCCTGGAACGATCGCCATGGCGGACTGGAAAACAGGGGCTCAAAAGCCCGCTCAGGTGGAGCTGGATCACGGCTGGGAGGCTGGGATTTATAGCGCAGCGCTGCGTGATGGATATTTTGTGGAGGGGCGTGGGCGAGCGCGCGAAGTGATCGAGCGGGAGCTCATCGAGCACGCGATCGCGGGGGGCGGAGTGACGCCCACGCACGGGGTGTTCCCGTCGCAGATCCACCAGGTCCAGTTGACGGACTATGTCCCGTATCAGCGCGCGGGCTCGCGCTGGGTGTGTCGCCCCGAGGATCTCAAGGTGTTCGGTTATCCCGAGCCGATCGATCACTACTATCGCAAGGGGGATCGCCGCGGCGGGGCGTGGATGCCTGTGGCGCTGCGGGAAACGGATCTCACGCGGCTGGTGTCGAGGCTGCGCGCCACCGTGGGCCCGGTGCGGATGGGGGCGTTCCCCGATCGCATCACGGAGCTATGCGCGCGGTGTGCGTATCGGGGACCGTGTTTGACGGGGGGCTATGAGTTTCGAGGGACGGACGATCAGACAGCGTTGAGAGCGCTCGCGGAGCTGGGAGACACACTATGAGCGGCGATCAGTTGGCAGTGGTGGACGGGGCGAGCGGGGGGCTGGATGAGCTGTTAGAGGCGTTCCCCGATGCACCCGATGGATACTCACACGCGGTGGGCGGGGACAAAATCCGCATCCCCCGCAAGATATTCAACACACCAGGGCTCGATGCCAAGGGGGAAAAGATCCCCCCTAACGTCTATTACGACACGGTGAGCGAACAGTTCACGCCCACCGTGACGGCGGTGTTAGTCGACACTCGGGGCTCCCGTGCATGGACTGAGTTTCTGGAGGGTGAGGACCGTACTCAGGTCATCTGTAAGTCTAACGATGGGATCCACGGTACGCTTACAGACACGGGTGAGGTGCGCGCGTGTGACGGGTGTCCCGATCGTGTGTGGTACACCACCCCTAAGGGGAAACGCGGGGTGCATTGTCACGATGTATACGAGGTGTTCGGGGTGGACCTGGACACCTACACGCCGTTTATTGTCACGTTCAAACGCACCAGCGAACCCGCGTGGATCTCGCACCTCAACAAACATCACATTCTCAAACGCAAGGCCACCCGCACCCGCCCCGTGGGCAACCAGCCGCTGTTTAGTTACAAGGTGAAGTTAGCGCTCAAGCTGTCGGATAACGGCAAATACGCTACCCCCGTGCTGGATGTGGTGGGGGTGATGCAGGTGGAGGAGGCAAAGCGTTGCCTCGATGTGATCACGGCCCTCCGCGAGGCGATGCACGCGGGGCGGGTGGTGGAGACTGAGGACACTTCGTTTGACCCTAACGAGTTCCAGGCCACCTAACATGAGCACCCCACGCGTGGTGAGTATGGCAGTGATGGGAGCGCGCGGAACCACCATCATCCGCATCAAGGTGACGGGCTATGAGGGGGATACGTTTTTCGCCCAGGGCTACGGGGTGGACGATCGGATCGCCGCGTTCTCACTCGGGGTGTTGAGCGAACTACTCATCCGTCGCACGGGCTCCGATGAGCCGATCGCCGCCGCACGAAAGGCGTTAGGCATATGACCACCCCGACCACCCCGACCACCCCCAGCACCATCGAGGGGGAGCTCACCAGGTGGATCGCCCACGGGGTCCATGGGTGGGGCGTGGGCGTGCTGCGAGCGGCGGCGGGCCCCGATGCGGCGATCGTGGGGCTATTGCCTGGGGCTCGCCCTGGTGATCACGTGGTGGCCCAGGGCGCGTGGGAGGAACACCCGCGCTATGGAATCCAGTTCACGGTGGCGCGTGCGGAGCTCAGCGCGCCCACCTCGATGGATGGAGCGTGCGCGTGGCTGGTCCACACCCTACCGGGGGTGGGCCCGTCCCGCGCGCGCGCACTGTTAGAGCACTTCGGAGGAGCGGCGGGGCTGTGGGCGGTGTTCGATGCGGACACCGCCCACGCCGTGGCGCGGCTGAGCGAGGTGATCGGGATGACCCCGATGCGCGCCCAGCTGATGGTGGAGGCATATCGAGGCGTGAGGGCTAGCAGGGAGGATCAAGTGATGATGACAGGCTGGGGGATGACTCCCCATCAGATCGCGAGGTGCGCGGAACAGCGAGTCACCGCGGAGGACATCCGCGCGGATCCGTATGTGTTGCTGCGCGAAGTTCCGGGGTTTGGTTGGCATCGCGCGGATCTCATCGCTCGCCGCAGCGGGATCCCCGCGGATGCTCCCACGCGCATCGATGCGGGGATCGCCCATGCGATCGAGGTGCACCACTCGGAGGGCCACACCTGGATGCGCGCGGGGCTGTTCCAGCTTGCGGTGGAGGCTCTGTTAGGGGTGGATCGTGAGCTGGTGTTTGCGGGGCTCACGCGCGCGATGGATCGCGGGCTGTTAGTGCGACGTGGGCCGTGTGTGTATTCGCGGCGGAGTGATCGATGTGAACACCTACTAGCGGAGGCGATTCGTGAGCGCGTCTAGTCCGACCCCCACCACCACCCCCATCCTCGATCCGTCGCAAGCCGCCGCAGTGGAGGCGATGCTCACCCGTAACTTGCTGGTGGTCACTGGTCCCCCAGGGAGCGGCAAAACAACCACCGTCCGCACCGCGCTCGCCGCGCTCCCACCGGGGGCGGAGGTGTTGCTCGCCGCGCCCACCGGCAAGGCTGCGCGGAGGCTCGCCCAGGCCACCGATCGCCCCGCCACCACCATCCACCGCATGCTGGGCTACCGTGGCCCAGGGGCGTGGGCGTACACGCGGGAGAATCCCATCCGCGCGGATCTGGTGGTCATCGATGAGTCCTCGATGCTCGACTATGAGCTGGCCCTCGCGGTGCTGTACGCGTGCCGTTTGACGCGGCTGGTGCTGGTGGGGGATGCGGACCAGTTGCCGCCCATCGGGCTCGGGGCTTTCTTTCGGGATCTCATCGCGAGCGGGGTTGCCCCCGTGGCAAGGCTCGCCACCCAGCACCGCGCAGCGGCGGGGAGCTGGGTGGTACGCAACGCTCCCCGAGTGCTCGCGGGGGAGGCGTTAGAGCTCACCGCGGACACGTGGCATGAGTGCGACTCCGCCGCGGAGGTGACGGAGCGGGTGGTGGGGCTCACCGCCGCCGCCCCCGCCCAGGTGATCGCCCCCATGCACTCGGGGGCTTGCGGGATCACGGAGCTCAACGCGAGGCTCGCGGGCTCGCGGATGATCGAGGTGGGACACCGTGTCATACAGACGCGCAATAACTACGATCTGGATGTGATGAACGGGGAGATCGGCGAGGTGGTGGAGCTGGGCGCGGACGGGGCGGCGGCGGTGCGCTGGCTCGATCTAGACCGCAGCACCCACCACTCACCCCGCGAGGCTCGGGACCTAGAGCACGCGTATGCGCTCACGGCCCACCGTGTCCAGGGGTCAGAATACGATCGCGTGCTGGTGGTGGTGCATTCGTCACACGTTCACATGCTCGATCGGACGATCCTGTACACCGCGATCACCCGCGCGAAACAGGGGTGTGTGCTGGTGGGCGATGCCAAGGGGCTCCGATACGCGCTCAAGTCCATGGGCTCGCCGCGGCTCACGGGGCTCGCTGCGCGGCTCAGCGAGGCGATCGCATGACCGCCCACCACCGCACCCCCGAGCCCGCCCACCCGACCGCCGCCGCCGCCCCGGTAGCGATCACCATACGCAACTGCGAGGCGGCAACGGGGATGACTTGGGCGGCGGCCAAACGGTTTGCACGCGCGCGCGGGGTGCCGATCGCGCGGGTGCACCATCGATGTGATGCGATCGATGGGGCGGCGTTCGCGGCTGCACTGCGGGCGGCGGCGGGGGAGACACGCAGCACCCCCCGCCCCGTGGTGCGCGATGAGTACGATCAGATCCTGGTGGACTGCGGAGTGCTGCGGTGACTCGCGTGACGGTGCTCGCGGCGATGTCCGCGCGCGGGGAGCTCACCCAGGTCCGCGCGGACTGCGAGTGTTTCGAGCGGCGAAGGGTGATCGCGGAGCTGGTGGGGTGGCTGTATCCCAGCGTGTTAGACGCGGAGATCCGCGAGATCCGCCGCATGGCCACGACGCCCCATATTCGTTTGACAAAAGTAACGCGCCGTGATATCCTAAAGTAGCCCTGGGCACTGGGCCCGAACGGAGGAGCCGATGAGGTTAGTGGTGGTTGAGTCACCCTATGCGGGTGATGTAGTCAGAAACACACGCTACTTGCGAGCGTGCTTGAGGGACTGCCTAGACCGCGGCGAGGCTCCGTTTGCCTCACACGCGATCTATACGCTCCCTGGTGTGCTCGATGACTTGATCCCCGAGCAACGCGAGCGGGGGATCGCCGCGGGGTTTGCGTGGCGAGCACACGCGGCGGTGGTGTGCTTCTACACGGATCTCGGGTGGTCCCCTGGGATGGTGGCGGCTCAGCTCACCGCCCAGCGGGACGGGCTCACCTGTGAGGTTCGCAGACTGGGCGCGGACTGGGGATGCACGCCCTAACGGTGGTGGAGTTTCGTTTGACAAAACTCCCGCACCGTGACATGCTTAGATAGCCCTGGGCACTGGGCCCAGCCCGCCCCGACACTGCGCACACGCACCACCAGCGCCAAAACGCACACGGGCGGTGGGGTCCACACCCACCGCCCGCCCACCCCGCCCCCCGCCCCGCCGCTCACCTCCCGCCGCCGCGCTCCCACGCCATGCGGAGGAGCTCACTCATCGAGGTGTTAGCAGCCTCCGCCGCAGCCTTGAGCCGGTCGTAATCCTCGGGGCTGAACCGTACCCCCACCACCCGCTCCGCCGCCGCTGCGGAGAGCCTGGGGCGCCCCTTCGCTTTGGGCGCGAGGCGGCGAGCGCACACCGGACACGTGGGGGCGGTGTCGAGCACCTCATCGCACAATGACCCCTCGCTCACCCGCCCGCACATCGCAGTGTCGCCGCCGTCCGCGCTCGCGTGGGTGAGGAGCGGTCCGCTCCCGATGTGGGTTTGTCCCCGCCCCCGCGCTGCGTACGCACCCGCTAGGACTCCGTGTACTGTTACCGTGGGCTTGGTTGCTGTTGCCGTGTTGCTCATGTACTTAGACTGTCACGGTGCGTTAGTTTCGTCAAACAAAAATAACGCACCATCACGGCACCACCACCGCGAACGTGTAACCGTTGCCCCCGCCGATGAGCTGTACGTCCGATCCCGCCACCAGCTCCACCGCAAGAGCGCGCGCGGCGATCTCATGCTCGGGGAACTTGGGGAGCTGGCCATTCTGCGTGGGCGCGCACACGTGGAGCCTCTTGCGCCCATCGGAGCATCGAGCCTCGATTACGTGCTGGGTTTGGCGATTGAGGTAGTTCCGCGTGCGGATGAGGAGCGTGTTAGCCATGTGTTTAGACTAGCCCGGTGCGTGCGTTTCGTCAAACGAATAAATCGACACCCGATGCGCTCATTTATGTTTGACGAAACTCAGGCTCACGCTAAGATATAGACATGAGCAACGCAGTAAACAACGAGCTAACGAACTTCGCCGCCGCCATCCGCATCGCCGCCGCCGCCCCCGCGACCGCAAAGTTCCACGGTGAGCTGGCGTTCATCGGCTCAATCAAGCGCGAGTGGTTCCCCCGCACGGACCGCGCCACGTTCGACGCGATGCTCATCGCCGCCATGCAGGAGGGGCTCCTCCGCCTCAGCCGTGCGGACCTGGTGGGTGCGATGGATCAAGCCCTGGTGGCTGCGAGCGAGGTGCGTTTCATGTCCGCGGAGTTCCACTTTGTGGTGCTCGGGGCGTGAGCGGGGGACGGGGTGGGCCACGCCGCCCCGTCGCATTTTTGTTTGACGAAAGTCAGAACGCTGTTAGAGTAAAGACATGGACGGAGCGAACAACAGAGCGCGATACGAGGTGACGCTGCGGGGGATCGGCTGGGGCGAGGCGGTGGATCAAGAGGCGATCCACGCACACGTGCTCCCGTCCACCTACACAGGGACGGTGCGGGCCACCTCGGAGGAGCACGCGATCGATATCGTGATGAACGCGCTCACACGTAACACGGGGTACGCGATCACGGAGTGTGTGGGGGCATACGCACGCAAGCGGTGAGCCTGGGCGGCGAGCCCCCAAACGACTACACCCACCCCGCCGCGAGGCTGAGGTGGGTGTAGTCGTTTGGGGTGGGGCTGGGCCCACTGAGCTGGGCCCAGTGCCCAGGGCTACTTAAGTTTGTCACGGTGCGTGAGTTTTGTCAAACGAAACTCACGCACCGGGCTAGCGGCATGTTCCGGGGTACTCTTGCGAGGAGCCGCCCCCGCCGATCCACACGGAGCACGCGGAGCCAAATGCGCACGGGGGCGGGTTGCCATCGCTGGTCATGTGGAGGGGCTCATAGGGAGACTGTGAGCACGTTTGAAGGTTCCCCGCCCAGCGGATGGACACCACCAGCCCTGGGACGTTGGTGGCTGAGCCCGTGCGGACCACATCATCACAGCCCCAGATCTCGGGGGAGGTGGTGGCTCCCGAGGTGGATTTGCCGATGCGACAGAACGGGCCCCACGGGAACGGGTGAACACCGCCCGCACCACCCGCACCACCCGAGCCCGCGCCACCAGCACCACCCGAGCCCGCGGCGAGCGAGCCCGCGCCCGCACCACCCGAGCCACCCGAGCCACCAGCACCCGAGCCCGCGGCGAGCGAGCCCTCGCCACCAGCACCGCCCGCACCGCCCGCACCACCCAGGCTACCCGCACCACCCGAGCCCGCGGCGAGGCCACCCGCACCACCCGCGCCACCCGCACCCGCGGCGGGTTTAGTTACGGGGGTGGCGGGCTTGGGGGCGGGAGCGGGAGCACCAGCGGCGGCGGTGATCGCAGTGATCGGCGAGGTGTCGCCGCTGTCACCATCGAGCTCCACCTCGGGGGTGATGATTCCACCGCCCCCCGCGCTGGTGCTGGTGGGCTCGCACGCGGCGGCGGCGAGGGACACGAATAGGAACGCGTGGCGGTACTGCATCCCGCGATCTTCCCCAGGATCGCGTGTATGCTGCTAGCCCCGTGCGACACCCCCACGACTGCGAATATTGCATACCCCTGGGTGAGTACCTGGAATACGACCTATACGCGTGCAACGTCAGCACGCTCGCAAGGGGGTACACCTTGATCGCCCGATTCGGAGAGGCGGGAGACTTTCTCTCCCTGTGGGCGAGCATGGTGGATGAGCGGCACCACCCCGCGCTGGTGGAGGCGTTGCGTGTCGCTCGGGGGCGTGGGCTGGTCTAGGCATCCGCCTCCACCACGACATACAGGGGCCCACCCTGCACCCAATCCACGCTCTTGACCGCCGCATACGCGACATCGTTTTTCGCAAGCATCGGGCTGCGCTCAAGACCAGGTGCGTGGAGGTTGAGGAACCATGTACGCATGTCCTCCGCGGTGAGCGTGGCGAGCCCATCCGAGCGGGGGGCGCGGAGCCTGGGATCCTGTGGGTCCGTGATGATAGGGGTGGGCGCGGGCTCGGGTGGTGGCGTCTCGCCCTCGGGTGGGACCATAGGCGGCGGGTTCTCCACGATGAGATACAGCGGCGCCCCTGGTTGCCATTCGAGCCGCCGCGCGGCGAACAGGTAGTCACCAGGGACCAGCTTTGCCACCACCACCGTGTTGCTGAGATCTACGCTCCGTAGGTTGACAAACCACGTTTGCGCATCCTGGGCGTTTACGGGGTTTGAGCCACCCGAGCGGGGACCGTACAGCCGCGGATCGTTGGGGTCCGTGATGGAGCCGAACACCGGGGCGGGCGGCGGCGGTGGGGGCGGCGGCGGTGGGGGCTCGCACACCGGGGGCGGCGGCGGGGGCGCGGGATGGGCGGAGGCGGTCTTACGAGGTAGCTTCATGCGCACATTCTATCGCCTCTTGACAAAAAAGCCGCGGCGATCGTTAGACCGCCGCGGCTCCATGTTTTCCCTATGTCAACAGGGGATGATTAGACACCGTAGTGTCTTTAGCCCCCGCTCATGGGGTGATTATGGAATCTATGGACCAGCGATTCCCCCCTGTTTTGCGGGGTTTTGCGGTGGTTTTGAGGGTGCCGAGATTCCATGGTGGAGTTTCAGTCATACCCCTGTTTCTGCGGGGATTTGGGGGGTGCGGCGGGTGACCATCGTGCGCGGTGTCTTTATGGGTCTAATCACCACCGCAGCCACGGGGCGGAGCCGCAACTCAGGGATCAGCTCATCCATGGGGACTAGGGTGAGCTGTTCGGTAGCGATGATGATGTCCGCGCGGCTGCGGTAGCCCTCGATGAGCTCCGTGGAGGAGTGCTCTGTGCGCGCGCGGATGTAGGAGTCCGGCTTGCCGGTGGCGAGCGCCCAGGTGATGAACAACCCACGCAAGTCATGTCCGCGCACACGGAACTGTTGACGTGCGGGATCGTGGTCGAACAGCTCCGCGCGGGTGACTCCCGCATGCCACAGGTAGCGGCGGAAAGTCACCGCCTCATCTGTGGCTGGAAACGTGGTGCGGAAGATAGGCGAGGAGTCGGGTTCACCTGGGCGGAACCGCTCGCGGTACCTGGTGAGCGCGGAGTAAACCCCCTCATTGAGCGTCCATCGGAGGCGTTTGCCGGTCTTGCAGCTGTATGTGGTGCCAAACGCCACCCCGTTCACACACTGGATGTCCGACCACCTCATCGCACGCGCCTCGCTGATTCGGATACCTTCGCGGGCTAGGAAGCAAAAAAACACACGATCGTGTACGGAGAGGGTTTGACATCCCCCGAGGTGCTCATCGTCCCGAGGTTCCAGACATGCGTTTACCCGATCCTCCTCCTCGGGTTTAGCGGCGGCGGAGTTGGGGCGTGTCTCCACACACTGCAACGGATACTCACACAGGGACATCACCTGCGTAAACCGCCGCCACGTGAGGAGCCGGGAGGACTTGGCGAGGTGGGCGGCGAGGGGCGAGGTAAAGACTTTATTGAAGTGCTCCACGCGTATGTGCTTGGCGAGTAGATCGCCCACCTCGGGGATTACATACAGCTCCATATCCCGCTTGATCGCCGCTGCGCGCTTTTGGCGTTTCACCTTGGGGTGGTACTTGGAGATCTCTCCCGAGAGCCACCAGCCGATGACTTGGCGAACGGTGGGATCTCCATACACCTTACCCTCCACCAGCTGGGCTACCCCCGTAGCGGCGGCGGCGGCGGCGATCTCAGGCTTGGCGAGATCCCGCTCGCGAATGCGCTCCCAGGTCCCAGGGAGCTTTTCAGGATCCACCCCGCGGGTGCGCTCCACCAGGGTACTGAGCACCGCGGCGAGATCCCCGCGCTGCATCGTCCCACCGCTAAACAGCTCCCGCGCGTACCTGGTGAGGTGCGTTTGCAGCTTGGGGATGGTGGCGTCCCCCTCGGGGCGGAGGGTGTTCACGGAGATCTTGACCCCTCCTCGGAGGGAGATCCGAATCACCACCTCACCCGTGGATGTGACTTTCTGAGTTCCAGTTGCTGGGCGTGCCATTGTCGTGTGACTCCTAACGGACCCCCAAGCGCGGGGGCTCCCGAGTCATACGCTATGGTGAAAACTCCATATGGTCAAGTCCACACACCCTCGCGGCTCAGCACCCGTCACCATCGCGCACGTTGTACGCGGTGAGCAGTATGCGCGGGGGGCTGTAGGGGTGCACAGGCTGGTCACCGATCGCGCTGAGGTTTGACCAGTCAACCCCCGCACCGCTCACGCGCTCGCCCAGCCACACGCGGGATCGTGCCGACTCGCGTGCGAAGCGATGTCCAAACGTCGAGGCGATCGTGCCATCGCCCCCGAGGTGATCGCAGATATTCGGGACGGGAACGAACGCCTCGATCGCGTGCTGCGTGAGGTACGCGCGGATCCGCTCATCGTCCCACGCGCCCCACACGCCGCCCATTTGGGGCTCGCGATCGTCCACCCAGGCGATGAGCTCCGCGCCCATCTCGCGAGGCAACATGAGGCATTGCACGAAGTGGAGATCGCGGGTGCACGCCCATCGTAGCCCCTGGGCGTGTGCTAGCTCCACCTGATCGCGGGGGAGCCACCCAGCGATGGGCGCGCTGGGCCGTACCGCTGCGAGATGGTTGAGCGTGGCGCGGAAGTCCGCGCACACCGCGATGTCATCCGCGAGGATCGCAACGTGCGTCACACCAGGCTCGACACACAGATCCCATGTTGATCGCCACCCATGCCAGCACCCCCGCCGCTCGCGGTCCAGGTAGACGTGCACACGGCCCCCCACGCGCTCAACCAGCCGCGCGCAGTGGGCCCCGCGCTCCTCAACAGTCATCACCCCGATCGCGACGCTACTCATGCGAGCAAACAACACAGATCCGGGGCTTGCCAGTCCGCGGGTGATGGGACTGAGCCTGCATACGTGGTGGTGGTGATGGCAGACGAAACCCCCGAGGTTTGCAACGTCAACCCCATCTGGTTATCCCCACGCACCGCAAGCGTAGTGGGCTGGGTGGTGGCGAGGCTTACGCGAAGGCCCACCCAAAGGAAGGTCCCCGCGGCGATCGAACTTGACTGCGATGGGTTAGTTGTACCCTTACGCGAGTTGGGGCCTGTATTGAACAGATCCAACGTATCGAACACAAACAACACTGTGAGCGTTTGGCCTGTGCCGTTCGGCTGCAACGGTGAACTTGCCACGCATGCTTGAGCGCTCTGTGCACCAGATCCCGCCGCGATCATATAGGTGGATATGGACTTGACGATCTGGGGACTGAGCACCTGTCCGATGTATATCCAGTGGATGTTATCCTTCACGATCGTGAACGGTGAATAGATGTCCGCGGGGAGCACGGAGCGGAAGCCTTTGCGGACATCCTGATCGATCGCTGGGGCGCGGCTCAGCAACAGCCGATCGGACGCAGCCATAAAGCCATCGACTGAGGTGCTCGCGAGCGCTGGCATCGCGTGCACGTGATCGCTGCGTGGGTGCGTGTTTGCCGAGCCTGCAAACTGTGCGCTTCCGATGCTGAGCGATGCCGGCAACCCTGGGGCGCTAAACGCCGCCGTGGCTGCACCCGTGGCGATGAGTGCCGATCCCGCCGCGGGGGCGCTACCCTGGATTCTGACTGAGGTTCCAGCATCGATCGCGAGCGCGGGTGCGGCGAGCCCCGTGTCCGCCACGGGTTTCCAATACGGACTATCAGGGTTATATGAGCTGTTACCGCGACCACACACCCACTGGACACTACTGTTCGTGGTGAGCTTGAACGTTGCGCTAGTGGGCCATACGCCACCCGCTGAATAAGGGGGCTGGATGTGGCTGGGCGAAGTGGGCGTGATGGTGACGGTAAACCCGTTGTCCGTCTCAGTGTCGAGCCCGAACACTACACCGCGCAGCACCTGCTCACTGCTAGGGGGTGAAACGAGCGTGAGGCTCGCGTTCGCACCCGTCACAAGCGATGAGACGTTATAGATCCACCCCGGATAGATGGTGGTTGGGGCCACGGTATCGCGTGGCCAAATCTGCGGCGCCCCTGGATTCTCAGCGAACAACCCACTTGCACCTGCCACGGGACGAAACTCGCGATTACAGTACGCCACACCAGCGGGACCCGTGCGCACGATGAACGTAGCCCCGTTGAGCAAGTTCGCGTACGCCCCGAGATACGCACCGGACAGCCGCAGATCGAGCTGCCACGGTGTTCCCACACTACCGGGGGCCATCGCTTCGTATAGGCCACAGTTTGCCGCAGCCTCAAACAGCACCAGGACCAGATTGCCCAGCGCTATAGCAACACCATCGATCGAAAGTGCCCCGTTCGCGTTTGCTGTAAGCCGCGGCTGGTTCGTGGTGATCGTGGTGGCGGTATACGCGGGGAGCGTGGTTGCGGTGGCGAGTCTCGCACTGATCTCGACCACCGCCCCCGTGGTGAGCTTGTCCAGAGCGGTCTTGTCCGTCGCGGACATGAATCCCGCGACCGTTTGACTCGCCACGGCATGCAGACCGCCCGCAGTCTGCGCGCCGTGATCGTGCGCGTGATCGGCGCGTGCAGCGGTGGTCCCCACGCCCACGGTATTTGCAACACCCACCGCGACGGGTGCAGTGCTCGCGAGCGCGGCGGCTCCCGTGGCCATCCCATCGAGGCGAGTTTTGTCCGCCGCGGACATGAAACCATCCACCGCGGTGGTCACCAGAGCAGGCATCGCGTGTGCGTGGTCGGAACGCGGGATCGTCACCGCGACACCCGCCGCGCTCGCCCCGCCCACGGTGAGCGCTACGGGTGCGGCGGTGGCTGGGAGCGCGTGAGTGTGATCGCTCAGGGCTAGCGTAGCGGCGGAGCCCGCTGCGTTTGCACCCGCGAGCGTGAGCGCCACCGGGGTCCCAGCGGCGGGGAGCGCGTGAATGTGGTCCGCACGGACCAGCGAGGTGGATGCACCCGCGCTACTCGCCGCGCCCATCGTGAGGGATGCAGGGGTTGCCACCAGCACCGCGTGGCGGTGGTCCGATCGTGAGGCGGTGACAGCCGCGCCCACGGCTCCCGCGGTGGTGTCCAGGCTCACGGGGGTGGATCCGCCCACCGCCGCCGCCCCGTCCGCCATCGCATCGAGGCGGATCTTATCCGCCACACCTGCGATCCGCTGGAACGTGAGCGCGGTGGTTCCGAGGGTGATCGGCTGCGGGGTGGTGAGTTGCCACGTGGTGGCGATCTCCCCCGCCGCTCCCTCGCTCACATAGAACATGAGCCCCGTGGTGACTTTCGCGGAGGTGTCCGCATCGGTGGCGCGGCTCCACGCACCCGCCGCCGCCACATAGATCCCATTGTTTGCCGCTACGGACTGTCCCACGCACCCCACGCGGTCCCCCGCCGCTGGGGTAACGCCGCTCACGGCTGCGAGCCCCGAGAGCCCCACGTTGCTGGTAGCCACCAGCCTAACGGACTGTTTGATGTCTGACGTTTGAACAGTCAGATCTAAATACGCGCGGGTGACTGCGTCTTGTGCAGCGGTGGGATCGCCCACCCCCGTGATCCGCTGCGCGTTCACCGCGATCGGGGTGGCGGCGGCGGCGAGCGCGGTGAGCGTGACATCCGCCCCGGTGGCGATGGTGTTGAGTTTGGTTTTGTCCGCGGCGGATGAGAATCCATCCACGCTAGGGGTCACAAGCCCAGGCATCGCGTGGGTGTGGTCCGAGCGGACCAGGGTGGAGGCGGAGCCCGCCGCACCCGCACCACCCACGGTGAGCGCCACGGGTGAGCCCACTGAGACCTGGTGGCGGTGGTCTATGCGTGAGCCCGTGATCCCCGTTCCAGCATCACCCGCGGCGGTGTCGACTATCGCGGGGAGCGTGCTCGCGAGAGCCGCCGCCCCAGTGGCGATCCCATCGAGTTTGGTTTTGTCAGTGGTGGACAGAAACCCCGCGACCGCACCCGTAGCGGTGGCGTGCAGCGTTCCATCCGTTTGAGATCCGTGGGCGTGAACGTGGTCCGCGCGTGCAAGCGGGGTCGCTACACCCACGGTCCCCGCCGCGGCGATCGGTGCGGGGGTGGTGGAACTCAGGATCGTGGTCCATGCCGCGGCGGCGGTCCCAGTGGCCACCAGTGCTTGACCTGAGCTGGGCGCGGCGGCGGTGGCGATGGCCACGATGGTGGTCGCGGTGCGGAGCCCGCTCGCCGTGCGGTCATCGGAGAGCCGTGCGTCCGAGCCCTGGGCAAACGTCCCGCTGGTGGAACCAAACGCGGGGAGCGCGTGGGTGTGGTCGGATCGAGCGAGCGAGGTGGCGGAGCCCGCGGCATTCGAGCCGCCCACCGCGAGGGCCACGGGTGTCCCCGCGTTCACCTGGTGGGCGTGGTCGGACCGCGCAACGTCGGCAGCCACACCCGCGGAGCCGGGGGAGGCGATCGCAGCCTGGGGGATCGCGTTGCTCGGAGCGGCGGCTCCCGTGGCCACCCCATCGAGTTTGGTTTTGTCCGTGGCGGAGAGAAACCCAGCAACGGCCCCCGTGGCCACCGCGTGGAGCGTGCCATCCGTTTGAGCTCCGTGGGCGTGGGTGTGATCGGAGCGCGCGATCGTGGTGGCCGCACCCGTAGCTCCCGCGATCGCCACCTGGGGCGGCGGCGAGGCGGCGAGGTTGAGGGACTGCCACGCGGCGGCAGTGGGCGAGATCGCCACCAGGTATTGACCAGCGACGGGAGCCACCGCGGCGGACACATCCACCACCCCCGTGGTGTCGCGGAGCCCGCTCGCCGTCCGGTCATCGGAGAGCCGTGCATCCGAGCCCTGAGCGAAAGTCCCGCTGGTGGAGCCGAACGCGGGGAGCGCGTGGGTGTGGTCCGCTAACGCCACCGCGAAGCTGGTCCCCGCGGCGTTCGATCCGCCGGGGGTGAGGTTTGTGGGGGTGCCAACGGAGATCGAGTGCTGGTGATCGGAGCGTGCGGCGGTGGTGCCGATACCGGGGGCTTGGGCGAGATCCGCGCGGATGTTTGTGGGGATGTCCGTGAGCCCCGCGAGCCCCGCCGCCCCCGTGGCTACGGTGTCGAGTTTGGTTTTGTCCGCCGCTCCGAGGAAACCGCTCACGGTGGGCGTGGCAAGCCCAGGCATCGCGTGGGCGTGGTCGGACCTAGCCACCGTGATCGCCACCCCATCGCTCGCCGCCCCGCCCACTGCGAGCGCTACGGGGGACCCCGAGGGGTGGGCGTGAACGTGGTCCGCGCGTGCGAGCGAGGAGGAGGAGCCGATCCCCGCGCTCGCCCCGATCACCACGGGAACTGGGGCGGCGGTAGCCACCAGGTGCGCATGGTCCCCGCGTGCAGCTTGCGGGCCCGTCCCTGGGGTGCCACTCGCCACGCTCACGGGGGCGGGTGTGACATCGCTCAGGGTGATCCCGAGCCCCGCGTCTACCCAGATCGCGTGATCACTCGCCACCGCCACCAGCACCGCACCGGGGTTAGGTGGCGCGGAGTCTCCGATCTGTACGGCCCCCGTGGAGGTTTTAAGTGCGGTGGCTGTGGTGCTCCCCGCGATCGCATCTAGAAAAGACATTGTGTCACCTAATAGTTGCGTGGTCCGGGATCTACGAAACTGTAATCAAGCGCGAAAACGCGAAGGGTACACCCTGCACCACTGTCAGATTCACACATGAGTGCGATCTCATACGTCTCATCTTTGGACACTGCGAGATTACCGAATGACCGCGTTCTATTTGCGGCATTCGGACCAGCAGTGAGAGTCTCAGCGTTTGAGTCAACAATCGTGTGGGTGGGGACGCCTGTACTGGCAAAGTCTATCGCGTGGCGCTGCATCAGCCGGACCGTGTAATGCACGTTAGAACCTGCACCGCCTGAGAACGCCACTAGCTTGATCCGCACCGCCCCGAGCGTCCCCCCGTGAGGTGCGCTCACGACAAATACACGCTCAGCCCCTGGGGAAAGCTCTTGATACTGTCCGTGCAGGATCGAGCCTCCACCCTGCGCAACGCTGATCGCCTTCGTAATCGTTGGAGGTGTTTGATACTTGAAAGCGCCGCTGGTCACCACATCGGCGGCTGCAACAATATTGGCCGTGAACGTGTTGAGCTGTGTGAACGTGTTTGGTGCATTCACCTGGGCGGCGTGGTCCGTGTATGTCTTGAGAAACGCGGAGCGGTTTGTGAGCTTTTGAGTGAGAGCCTCCACCACCTCCGCCGCATCCGCGCGTGAGTCCGTTCCCTCGGGGACAGTGATATCAGGATCAAACGATGGGGATTCTGTGAGGATCTTAGCCATGGTATCAGCCCGTAGAAACAGGGATATTGATCACGATGTCTGCGGTGTCCCAGGTCCCTGACTCGTTCCAGGTGTTTTCCGGGGGGTAATCCCAGAGCTCCGCCCCCGAGGGGATCACCTTTACCGATCCGAGGATGTGAGCCGCTATCCAGTCCCGCGGAATGATCACCACATCCACGGGGTCAATCACATCGTCGGTATAATAGAGTAGCTCCCATGCGGCCCACTGGGCGGTGCTCGGGAACCCCGCCACCGCGCGCGTAATGGTGCCATCGGGAGCCATGAGAAACCGCATCCCGGAGCGGTAGACCAAATGAATGGGGAAGCTGTTAGGCGCGTAGTGATACCAGAGTTGGTTGAGCAGTGCGTAAGGTCCCCCGCGCGTGGCGTGATCTGTCCACCAGCGCGTGAGCCGTTGCGCGTAGTTCTCATCCGCCTCATACAGCCCGCGGCGGATCCGTCGCTCCGCCCCGATGAGCCCCAGCGATTCCATACTGTAGACACCGGGAAACCTGAGCTTGACCCCCGCCACGATGCCATCACCCAGCGCGTCAAGCTGCACCGCGATCGCATAGAGCAGCTTTTCCGCGATCCCATGCTGCAACCACGGGGGCGCGGATTTGCGGATCGTATCCCGGTGGGTGACGATGATGGCATCGGGGAGCGTGGTCACGCGCGGTACCCCTGGGGCGGTGGGACCTGGGTGATTGTCCAAGTGGTCCCCGCAGCGATGAGCACTTCCGTGGGGGCGAGCGCGGTGTCCCCCGTGGGGGCGCTCATCGCCACGTGATAGATCTGGGGGAGCGTATCGAACACCGCCGCGCGGATCGCATCGAGGTACACCACCCCGAGGTTTCCGCCCACGGGCTGGGCGTTCACGAATGCAATCACGGCTGCGTCTAACATCGCCTCAATCTCCGCTACCGTTAGACCCGAGGTGTTATACATGAACACCTCCGCAGCCACCGCGAGCGGGACCCCCGTGGAACTCAACACAATCGCGGTGATTCCCTGGGGAGCCGCCCACTGTTGCACCGCCTCATCCGCGAACGGGAGATCCGCGGGTGGAACCTCGCCCCCCGCGGTGGCGCAATATACATACAGCCGTCCGTATCCATCGGGGACCAAACGGATCCGCGTGATGCCTAGTGAGGTTCCATCCGCGCGGGTGGCGTTGCGGAGCGCGGAGCCGTAGGCATCCCACGGTCCCATGGGGCTGAGCGCGCCCAGTTTCTCCGCGCATCGCAGCTTAAGCGCATCGTCTGACTCATCGTTTGCACCCACTATCGCCGCGTCATTGACTGCGATGACACCTACTAGCGGTGTGACTAGCTTTGTGACATCTCCCGCGGGGGCGGTGGATGCAGCTCCCGGATCGGTCGCTACAATCGACACATCCAGGGATGACACGGGTGGGAGGAAAAACGCGGCTATGTTGCGGTAGGTGTGTCCGGTGGAGGTGCTCGCCACGATGAGATCCCCCGCATCCACGCTGTAAACCCCGCCCCCCGCGTTTGTGAGTGTCACCACCCCCGATGCATAAGACGCCTCGATCCGCTCCACCCCGTACACGTAGCGAGCCACCAGCGTGAGCCACGGTCCCACGCTCAACGCGAGAAACCCCGATCGCGAGATGTCCGCCGCTAGCACCGTAAACGCGCTCATGACCAGTGATGCACCCACGATCATGGTCCGCACCACGGACCCCGATAGCCACGCAGTGGTGTTGACCCCCAGGGCGGCGAGCACCTTGTAAATGGATGCCTGCACCTCCTCCCGCGTCATGGGGGTGGTGAGATCCTCGATGGTGGATTTAGCCATTGCGATTGATGCTCCCTAACAGTTGCACACCATCCCCTGTCACGAAAAACACCAGATCATACGGGGTGGAGGTGGGATCGCTAAGTGTGAGGGTGAGCGACACGGATATCATTCGAGTGTCAAACGACAGATCCGCCACCGCATCGAGCACACGCTCATCCTTCACCGCCTCCGCGCGGATCTGTCCGCTGAGCTGGGTGATCGTTTCGTCTGTGCTCCCGTGGTTCACGTAACCACGCAAGTCAAACCCGTAGTTAGCATCATCGATTACACCGCCGCGCGGGGTGATATATCTCCGCACCACCGCTTGTCCCACCGCGGTGGGCTTGCTGGGGTCCACCTCATCCATGCGCTCCGTCACATCAGTCACGCATGACAGATCCACGCCCCAGCCCAGGGCGAGCGGGGCGGTGCGGGGGAGCACGGGGAGCGCGGCGAGTTGCAACGCGATCTGGTCTGAAACAACGCTCACGGGGGCGGATCCTCCACGGGTGGATGGGGCGGAGCGATCTTGACGATGGAGCTCCCCGCGGTGATTTTGCCGGTGGCCTTCGTGGTGCTGGGCGTGGGGCTCCACACGATCGGATCGCCCCCCGCGGTCCCGCTCGGGAGTGTCACCTCCACCGCGTCCCCTTGGCGCGCTGCGGGCTCACCCATGGGACCCCCGAGCACCAGCACCTGGGGCTGAAACCCGCCCGCCCCATACGGAGCCCACGCGAGCACCACGGGCTGGGCGCGGTCCCCCTCGATGAATCCCACCAGACACTCCGAGCCCAGCGCCACGGTCCCCCAGGCCCCTGGGATCCCAGGCCACGCAGTGATCGGGGCTAGGTCCGGCAACCCCGCCGCCGCTCGCACCGCTTGCAGGCTCACGCGCCCATCCGTCCCCTGTGACACCACCCGATACTTAAACAGCCCGTGCTCACGCCCATCCGTCGCACGCTGGGCGATGGTGGTGAGCAGCCCCGCGAGCCTCCCAGGCTGCGAGCCCGCACCGCCCAGCCACGCCACGATCTTGAGCGCTCCCTCGCCGCCGATCTGCCATTCGAGTTCACGCACCACCCCCGGTGCATCAAGCCCCTGGGTGAGCGTGGCGGCGATGGGGACCGCGGTGGGCTCCGCAGCATCCAGCACCGCCACGCGCTCCGCGGGATCGTATGAGAGCACCTCATAGGCGGTGGCGGGCGGGGCGGTGGCTGGGCGCGGGCCCACTTGCGTCACCCCATCGAAGTCCACCCACCACGGGATCCCCTCGCCGCCGATCGCATCGGTTAGCGCGCGGGACGCCCACCCAGCGCGGCGAGCATAGTCCGCCCCGATGCGCTCAGCGCGCGGGATGAATCCCCCGAGCCGCTCCCCCGTGGCGCGGAGTAGATCCTCCACCACCAGCCGCGCTTTCACCCCTAGATCGTTGTGATAGCCCTGGGCGGCGAGGTTGTTAGACCAGCCCCCAGCCCCCGCCACGATCCGCGCGCTGCGGGTGAGTGCTTGCGTCCCATCGGACTGGGCAACCAGTGTGCCCACTAGGCGCGTGTGATCGCCTATCGCGAGGGTGATCGCGTACGGCTCCGTGGGGAGCGGCTCCGCGGTGGAGACTTTTACCTCCGCATGCCACGGTCCCTGATAGCCAATCACCACGCGCATCGTGGTGCAATCTCGCCCCGCTACTGTGACATAGCTCATGGATTACCGGGATCCTCCGCGAGCGCATCGCGTTGCTGTGTGAGTGCCCCGATATAGTCATCGCGGGGATCGGTGGGGGTAGCCTCCGCTGCATCGGGTTTGCCCACGGACTTTTTATGGACGCGAGACTCAATGCATTGAATCTCAATGATCCACACACCATCCTCCTCCTGTGAGGGCTGGTGCACCTCCTCGATTACACAGTGATGAATCCCCACCTCATCGAGTTGCGGGTGATAAATATCCAGCGTGCGAGCGGTGGGCCCGATCGGAGCCTGCATCACCAGCGGGCGGAACTTTGCCCAGTCTATCCAGTCCTTATCCGTGAGGAGCTTAAGCCGGATGGTGAAGTGGGAGAGCTTGATCCCGCGGTAGACCAGCAGAGCCCCGCTCATCGCGTAGCCCGCGAGTTCATCCCACTTACGTCCGCTTGACGCCCCCACGATCTCACACAGCCCAGGGGATACCACTCCCTTGAGCTTGAGCTTGTCCGTGGGCTGGGTGAGGGGATTCCAGCTCACGGAGCCCCACCAGCCCCCGCGGGCTCGGGAGCTCCGAGCTGCATAGCCACCCCTTGGAGGATGCGCTCTAGTTCGCGCTTGATCCCCTCCGCGAGATCGCGCGCATTGCCGCCCGCTCCGCCCATGTTGATCACGATCTCACCGATCGACACGCCCCCGCCCAGCCCGCCACCACCGCCGCCACGGGGTCCCGCGGGAGTTGCCGCAGCCGCCGCCACGGAGCCCTGGGCCTGATCGGCGTTAGAGTCCACACCGATCTTGAGCCCCAGCGCGATGTCTTTGCCAAACTGTTCAAACACCTTAGAGGGGCTGTGCGCTTCGATCTCTTTGGCAAAGTTGGTTTTGATGTCTTTTCCGAGGGTGGCGAAGTATTCGCCCACGGACTTTAGAGGGCCCAACAAGCCGTCTCGGATGGATCTCCCGAGTGCAGCCCAGTCCGTGTTTACCAGGAATCCGATCGCACTACTGATCGTGGTGAATGCGATCCCCAGCGCTGCGAGCGGGGCGAGGATCGGCGCGAGTAGCGCGGCAAAACCGCCGCCCACGCCGCCCAGGGATTTGCCAAGCGATTTGATCCCCTTCATTAGATTGTCGAATGACTTAGTCCAGTCCCCGCGAAACGCTGAGCGGATCGCGTTGCGGATCCCGAGGTAGGCGATCTGTAGCTGTAGAGCCTCAATGATCGCCTCTTGAAACAACCATTTGAGCGCGCGCTTTGCCACCGTGGCCCCATTCACCAGGGGCTGCACCACACCTGACAACAGCTTGCGGAGTGCTTTGCCTGCATACGTTTGCGTGCTCCACATTTCATTGAGCCCACGCTCCGCCTTTTGATACCCGCTGATATCCACATCATCGAACAGTGAGGCTTGAGATTCTTTGAGTTTCTCAGCCTGCACATTGATGTCATTCATTTGGGCGCGAACCACGCCCCCGAACTGTCCCTTCACCCGCTGAGCTAGGCGGTCCACATTGCCACCCGTAACAGCCACCGCACCCGCGAAATTCTTAAACGCGTTCGCCTGCTCCTCACCCGCCGCGCTCGCCACGATCGCGGTCCCTTGGAGTGCGGAGCGGAGTTTGTCTTGACGCGCACCAGCCATGTACAGATCGCGCGCGTACTGAGCCACGCGATCACGGCTGATAGACACGGAGGCGGACACCTCATCGATCGTCTTTTGAAGGTCCGTGGCTTTATCCGCGCCGATCCCATAGGTCATCGTGAGCGCGGTGCGGATCTTCGTGAGCCCCTCTAGTTGCAACAGCTGGGCCTTACGTGCGTTCGCGCTCGCGATCGCCAAGTGGGTGAGGGATGCGATCGCTTTTCCCGCCGCCACGCCGATCGCCACCAGGGCGGCGGCGAGTGCAGCTCCGAGCACCACGGGGTTGCTGAGGAGCTGGGGGAGCTTTGTGAGCCATCCAGCGAGGGAGGACAGTGGCCCGCCACCTGAGCTGAGCCCCTTCGTTACGTCGCCCAGCTTCGCAAACTGGGCGGTGAGCTTGCCCAGCACGCCCCCGTCACTCGGGAGCGCGGGGGGCTTAACGGTTTCTTGTTTGGGGAGTTTTGGAGGCTTGGGAACCTTGGCAAAGGTATCCCCGAGCCCCACGCGCTTAGCGGTGTTTCGCGCCACGCGATCCTGGGCGGCGGCGATCTCATCCCCGAGCCGTTTGATCTCCGCCGCGTTCGGAGCTTTCGCCCCGGATAGCTCCTCGATGGATGCGCGGAGGGATTTGAACTGAGCGGCGTTTTGGGGGGTTTCTTTCCCGAGGGCCTTGAGCTGGGTTTGAAACTGTTTGATCGAGGCATCGTTAGGAGCCTTGAGCCCCTTCATTGCCTTTTGCATGTTCGCGATCGCTGCGGTGTCTGCATCGATCTCTTTTTTGAGCTCCGCAAGCGCGTTCGCGGCGGACTCAGCGGGGCCACTGACCCCGTCCTCCATCTTGACGCCAAATGAGACTGTGGTGCTATCAGACACGGGATCCGCCTCCTAACGCCGCCTCCACCACTCGCCGCAACCGTCTCAGCTCCCTTACACCCTCAAGAAACAGCATCGCCCCCGTGTATCGCCTCGCGGATGTGTCCAGGGATTCCACCTCGCCTCGCCCCATCGCCGCGAGGATGCACGCCACCGCGGTCCCATCATCCTCACGTGTCTCCCGATAGAGCGCGTCTATTTTGCTTGGAGAGCTTTCTTACGGTGCCCAGCCAACTCAACCACCGTGTTTGCAAGCTCCACCAGCGCCCCAGGCTGAGCCTCTAACATCCGCGTGAGCTCCGCGGCGGAGGGGTACAGCAGACACTTTTTCACCAGCTCAATCGTTTGGGCGGAGTCCACTCCCTCCGCGTCCTGAAACTTCCGATAGGCCGCAACGTGTGGACACCGCAGCACCACGGGGCCCTCATCTGTGACCACCATCGCCACGCGCTTAGCCCCGTGCTGGCGCTGAGCGGCGGTGAGTGCCTCCTCCGCGGCGAGCGCGCGCTGTTCCTTCGTAAGCTGCTCATCGGGTGAGCCCGCGAGGAGCTCCTCACGCTCCGCGGCGAGCGCTGCGCGGCGAGCGCGGATCTCCGCGAGTTGTTCCTCCACGCTCATGTGGGCGCTCCCTGGGACTCATCGAACAGTGTGCGACCGTTGCGGCGGATATACATCGCATCGATCTCCACCTCATCCTTGAGGGGATCGGGGCTTTCTTCGTGGTTGCTGGTGTCGTTTGACCACACGCAGCCGTTGATCTCCACCGTGATCGATGGCTCATCCGGCTCGCTAAACATCACCACGATCTGAAACTCCGTGTCTCCGTAGCTCCCCGTGATGGATTGACGTGCGAGCGCATCACGCGCCTCAAACACGGAGGACTTCCACCCCACCAGCTTGACGGGCTCGATCGTGTACTTGCCGCGGCTGCGACCGCGGGGGGCGTGATGGCGCCCCATCCCATACGCTTTAACTCGCTCGCGCTTGTCCCCGTAGTTGATCGAGGTGAAACCTAAAAAGTCCTCCCCCGCGATGCGAAGGACAATAGAGCCCCAGCTCAGCTGGTTATCGTTTACTCGGATCTTGTCTGCCATGACTTCACGCTGCTTTCACCGCGAGCGCGGGGTTGAAGTAGGACGTGTCGAGATCGATCTCCTCGGGGTACGCGAGCGGCGTTAGGCGGATCGAGCCTGTGAGGGTTTTGGTTGAGAGAATGTTGTCTGTACGGGACAAGGTGAACGACACCGCAGACACCTTGGGTGCGGCGCGTAATCCCGCGCGGAGCACTGCATTTGCCCCAGCCTCGATCTCTAGTGCGTCCGTTTCGAGGATGTAGCCCGTAGCTGCATCCACGCGGATGGGGCGATTGAGGCGGCGCACAAAATACTGATAGGCGATCACCTCCGCGAGGTTCATCACGCGGCGAAATGGGATGATGGTGAAGTCCGAGCCGGGGGCGGACTTGATCAAGGGGCGATTGATGTACGTCCCCCCGTATCCATCCCACGTCCGCAGCACCGCGAGCCCCAGGTCATCTAACCCTGGATTAATAGTCTCATCGTGCTCATCCACGTTTCCGTTTGCATCGCGGATGGACACACCAGGGAGCGCGCCTAGATTGATGTCCGCGGTGTTTACCTCCTCCGAGACATCACCCTGGATGTTTGTGATCGGCCACGCTGCGGAGCGGCGGTATTGACGCCCACTCACACCCGAGACAAGCCGGCAACCTCCCGCCGCCACCGTCCCGCGCGTGGTCGCAAACCCCGCCCACTGTGCGGCCAACGAGGTGGCGTATGCAGCCTCCGTCTCGATGCTCGCGGGATCGTCCCGCGTGGAGAGCCGAGCCCCACCGATCCACGAACGATATTTGTGCTGTGAGTTTCGGAGCCCCGCACACCACGCGTCTACTTGTCCCGCGGTGGCTGAGGTGAGCACTCCTACGAGTGACAACTGTTCCCACTGCACTGCGGATTGACCTAGCCCCGTGAGTGCAGCCGCGAGATCGGTCCCTCCCCACTGAGCCGCGTGGGCGGTGATCGCGAACATGTCACCCGCCACGATCGTCCCCACGCCAAGCGAGAACTTTACCCCGCCCACGGTGATGGTGTTGGCAGTGCCTAGCGCAACGGAGGGCTCCCAGTTTCGTCCCCCGTCATAACTCACCTGATAAACAGGCCCAGCGGTTCCCACTGTTCCCCCGGTGGGGAATCGGACTAGCAGCTCATAGTCATCCGCGGGCTTAGTCAGGGTGTCTAACGCGGCGGTGACCACGCTGGTCCCTGTCATGGCGAGCGCGATGGTTCCGATCGCGGCGGCTGTGGATGCTGTCGCTCGCACCACCAGCGCGGGGCGTCCCGTGGTGTAAATGTAGCTCCCCGCAGCCTCCACCAGCTCCCCATCGAGAAACGATGCCACCAGGTCCGGTACGCGTGCGAACGCTGCGGGGGTGTTGAATGGCCCACCCGTGGAGCAGCCAATAAACGCGGTGAGCTTCCCCGCGGTGGATGGGAGCACTCCGAGTGCACCATCCAGCTCAGTGATAATCACATTGGGTTGTGTCACGTGCTCACCTGTATGTTTTCTGTAACGTCTAACTCAGTGACATCGATGCTCGCGCCCACGGGCTCGGGAGTGGCCCACGGTGGGATCTGGGAGAACGGGAGATCAGGAACGGTCGCTTCGATCTGCGCGATGATGCGCAGCGCGGCTCCGTAGCGGCGTTCGTTCCGGTCCGTGATCCACTGTTCGGACTTGAGCGCCCACGCCCCGTGAACTGTGTTGTGTACCGCGCGGTACCACGCATCACGGAGGTATCGAACGATCGCGTATTGGAGCCGCTCGTTCTCAGGCTCCGTGGGATCCTGTCCGTTGATGATGACCGTAAACACCTCCAACGTGGTGGCGAGCGAGCGCGGATAGCCCCCAGGGTTGCGCGGGGGCGCTATCTGTCCGAACGCTCCCGTGGGGTCCCCAGGGAACCACGCGAGGCGATTCCCGATCGCGTGCTGCGCGGGAACACGCCAGCCAAACAGGTTCACCGCGGGAACGCTCTCCGCGGCGAAACTCGCGCTCACTTGATCAAACAGCCACGGCAACGCTAACAGGTACGCCATACCTAACCCCCCTCCACAGGTGTAAGAGCAGCCTCCACGCGGCGATTGATGACCGCGGTGAGCGCGGCGATCGCTGCGGGTGGGAGCGTCTTTTCAAACATCAAGGGGCGCGCAGCACCACCACGCACCCAGCCCCGCGAGTGGCGAGCCTCCACCCCTGTGAGTCGACACCACACGGTCCGCCCCACCATCGCCACGCCCAGCACCAGCGGAGCCCCTTGCAACATGGGCCCCGTGCCGTGCTTGCGGGGCGCCCAGGGGATCCCGGTGCTCGGAGCCCGCTCAGCCTCGATCGCCTCCACCAGCACCTTACGCAGCGCGGCGGAGAGCTCAGGGCCCGCCTCATCGATCACCGCCACGGGGAGGTGTTCCAGCGCTGCGATGATGGAGTCGATGCTAACAGCACCCATTTGTGTCCTCCCGGTGGCCTGTGCATGCCTGTTGATCAAACGCGATGTAGGGGGACGTTTCCGAGTACACGCGCGGGGAGCCGCGGGTGACTCCCTGAGCATCCGTGTCCGCGCGTAGCGGGAGCTCAAACAAACCCTTTTCGGAGTCCGCAGCCTCTTTAATTTCAGCGAGCGCGGTGTCGCTCTGTTGCCTGTATTCTCCCCCCTCCTGATCGGTGGGGGAGAGCCCGCGCTTGAGCCAAGCCTCATAGGTGACAACCCGCGCTAACCAGTCACACACCGCGATGGGGTATGGAGCGCGGAACGGGGCGTCGTACCGCTTCCCTAGACGTGAATCGAGTTTAGCGGACCCATACAGTAAGCGGGTTTCGAGCCACCCAGGCTCAGCGGTTTCTAACTGATCGATAAACGCGCTAGGCATAATCGATGCAGAACGAAACTCAGCAAACGAGAGATATGGAACAGTCGACATGGGAGCGATCTCCGCGCGGGTGGGCAACGTTAGGAGGGACGCGTGAGCCGCCCCCATGTCTCAAACAATCATGCAGCCGGACACTTGAATAACAAGTAGGGGTGTCCGTTGAGGACGTTGTTTCGTCCCTCCGTGGTCCACTGGAACGTGCGGATCCGAGCTAGATCCCCATCGTTTTGAGGGCCGTAGTAAAGCACGCTGAATGCTTCGCGATTGACAAAGTTGAAGGCCCCTAACTCGCTGGTGAGGATGTCCTCACACGCGAGGTAGTAACAATCATCCGCACCGCCCACAAACCCCGCGCTGAGCTCAGGACACTCGATCGGCTCGCCCAGCCCGAAGTAGCGGATCACAGACTCGATATCACCCGAGCCGCCGCCCGCCGCCGCAGCCTGAGCAATGTACTTGGCTTGCGTGAGCTGAGTTGCACGCGCGTACATGGCTGGGGGGACCATGATGTAGCGGACACGCAGGAACCGCGGATCCTCACCCGTGGGGAGTCTAATGGTGCTGATATACGCGATCGCCCTTGCGAGGTTCGTGAGAGCCACGTCAAGCGTGGTCGCTCCACCGATCGGACACGCCCCAGGTCCCGATCCCGCGGTAAACAGGTTTGTGAATGTCCCCGCCGCGAGGTTGTAAGGGTTGACTGGGTGATCAACCGCAAAAAACTGCTTTTTATCGTAGGTGAGCCCGTTCGCGAGGATGGACTTTGCGATGCACTTCTGCGGCCAATACGCGGCATAAGCCCCGATCGTGCGGGACCAGTGCGAGGCGAGATCGATCCCGTTCCCGTCGAGATCCTCAAATTGCTCTTTTTTGACGTTGAGCCCCGCCGCCGCGTTGAGGTTCTCCACCTCCGTGGTGAGCGCTACGACATCCTCAAACTCGATGTTTCCACCGTGTCCCGTGCGCTGGATGCGCGCGGAGTCGAGGAGCCAGCTCACGCGCTCCGTTTTGGCTCCCGATGGCATCGTCTTAGCGATCTTCTGCCACCAGAGATTTTGCACTAACCGTTGGTAATCCTGAGCGGTGATAATCCGCATGTTGGATTCCAGGTCATAAACAAATGAGGGAGTGATTGCAGGCATGTGTTAGACCGACCCCTAGAAAGTCTTGTAACCAAACAAGACCAAAACCCCTTTGGCCGTGTTCACATCGAGCACCATCCCCGCGACGGAGCCCGTGGCGACTAGCGTCACAGTGTGCGCATCCTTGAGGTAGGCGAGTTGTCCGCGCTTGGCGATCGTGACTGGTGTTCCCCCGGTATCGTTGTCAAACCAGTACGCGATAATCTCGCGCCACATCTTGACCTGTACGGTGGCCACGCCGTCCCCTGTGATGCTCCGCTGAAAGATCCCGAGGGGGAGGAGCCCCGTCCCTGGGCCCGCGTTCGTGACGGAGCCGTCCGCGGTGTCTATGACCGCGATGTTACCGCGCTCAGCACTCACACCGGACTTGAGGATAAAATCATAATACCCCCAGTTTGCCTGGATGGTCATTCGCTCAGCCATTGCCGTTCGCCTCCCCTCGGATCTTCGATACCGTCTCGCCCAGGGTGAGGCGGTGCTCCGTGTGTTTCACGGTGAGTGTTTGATCTGTCAGGCCCATACGCTTATCGAGCGCGAGTTTTTCCTCCGCGCTGAGACGGCTCCCGCCCCCGGCTTGCTCACCGCGCGTGGGCTTGGCCTTACCCGCTGCGAGCGCATCCTCCGCGCTCACGTGGCCACTGAGCCGCGGGGTTTTCGCGAGGAGCTCTTTCACCGTGGCTACGGGGAGTTTTTCGAGCACCGCCACAAAGTCCGCGGTGAGATCGGGGCGAGCCTCGATGAGCCGCGCGCGCTCAGTGCGAGCATCGCGTGCGGCGAGTTCCGCGCGGAGGGTGTGCACCGCGCTGAGCGCGTTCGCTGCTACCTGCAAAGCGGATGCGGTGGAGTCATCCGCGGGGGGTGCGTCCTTTTTCTTAGGCGGCTCATCCCCGTCCGGCTCCTCATGCTCCGCATCCTCACCATCCCCATCGTCCTCCGCATCCATCGCAGCGAGCGCGCGCTTTGCCGCCTCCGCCTCTTTCTCATCGTCCCCATCCATCGCTTTGCGCAGAGCCGCGCGAGCCTCATCCATCGCACCCATAGGCAAACCCCCTGACAATGACGCTAACAGTTGATCAAGGGGTCGCCGCTCATCGGCGAGCCCCGCAGCGATCGCCGCATCCCCGTGGAACACCGCAGCCTGTAAGGCGGCGGCATCGATGCCGCGGGCTTCCCTCACCACCTCAAAAAACACGCTCGCTAGACTGTTCACCAGCGTTTGCTGAGCGTTGTATTCATCCTCGCTCAACGGTCGCTCAGGGTGTCCATCCGCTTTGCGCGCTCCGCTCGCGATGAACGCCACACGGATCCCGCGAGCCTCCGCGGCGGCGGATGCATCGAGGCGAGTGGACAGAACGCCGATGGAGCCCACGATCGCGCTATCGCTGAGGTAGACCTTACTGGCCCCGCACGCGATGGCATATGCAGCGCTGCACGCACGATCCTCCACGAATGCGAGGATCGGTTTGCCGGTCATCGCCGCCGCCCCGCGTATCCAGCGGGCTAGCTCGAAACACCCCGCAGCCTCGCCCCCAGGGGATGAGATCTGTAACACCACGCACGCGGAGGGGGATGCGAGTGCATCCTCGATGCGCGTGCGGATCTCATCGTAGGAATCCCAGCCCGCGCCCCCGTGGGATTCAAGCGGTCCGCGGATCGTGACCACGGTGGTGGAGCCCACGGTGCGATTCGGAGGCGGCGCGCAGTCCCCCAGGAACAGGATCCCAAACGCCATGGGGTCGAACGCGAGGAGCCCCGTGCGGACATAGTGACGCAAGCTCATGCCGCCACCGCCGCTGGTTTGATGGGAACCACTTCGCCCATCGAGGTGGGCTCTAAGGGGATCCCAAACTCCTCACACAGGATCTGTACATCGAGCACACGCCCCGTGGGCTGTAGCGCCACCTGCAACTGGGCGATCGCGTTCGCGGCGGTGACCAGCGATTGAGCCTCCGCGTTCCGATCTTTCGGAGGTGTCACATCATACTCAACCACCACGGGGCGATTAACTACCGCCGCCACCCCGTAGCGTTTGGCGATGAAACCAGGCAAGCACTGTGTGTTGACTGTGTACGCCAGTCCGTCCGCGGTTTCTTTGATGAGATCCGCGCGGATCGTGCGGTGAATATCGCTGTTTTGGAAACCCGCGCCCCCGGTGGTGGTCACGGTTTGACCAGCGATCGCGATCACTAGCTCATTGTCACACGCGGCGATCGTGCGTGAAAACGACTCAGCGCCAATCCCGTTGGACTCTAACAGTTTGACATCATAGCCCGGCGTTAGTCCAAACACCGTGTTGATTCCCCATGCCATCACGGACTGGAACCAGCCCTCCTTTTGAGGCTCGGTTCCACCCTGTGGAGCAACAGCCACGCGCGCGGGGTTAGCGAGTTTCGCCTCCCAGTTGTCTTTATGCAGGTTCGCGTGGGACTTGCGTATGACATTCACACCCACGCAGCGCCATAACCCATGCTGCCACGGTGCGAGCCGCCCACCGGGGGTGTGGAGCACCCAGCGCCCATCACCTGGGGTGATCGGGAGCCGCCCCTCAATCGCGAGGTAATACCACTGGTCCTCAGTCCATACATATTGGAGGTATTGAGGATCGAGGCGGACTAACACGGGGTAGTCTCGCCCCCGCACGGGACATAACTCAGCCACGCCGATCCCGAGCAAAATCCCGTCCGCGCTGAGCAGTGCTAGCTCACTTGGGGGTAACATCTCATCGTAGATCGAGCGCACGGAATCGTGGCCCAGCTCTAGAGCCTCGATCGCCTCGCGGTCCCCGCGGAACTTGCGAGGCAAGCGGACGAGCCCGCTGGTGCGAGTGCTCAGCACGCCGCTCAGCACCCCATCCCGCCGCGCGAAGGACATGAGCTCACCCGCGCGGCGGAGGTTGCCCCCGTCCGCGTTGTGCTCCGCGGACTCAAGATCCGCGATGTACCAACGGGTGCGGACCCACGGGACGTTTTGGAGTTGTCCCCCCAGCGCATAGCGCATCCGCTCCACGGATGGAGAATCGATGAACGTGTCAGGGGAGGATGACTGCGGAACGGGTGGGCGATAGATGCTCACACCGCGCAGCCACTCCGTAGCGGCTCCCACTAGGCTCATGCGGTGGAGTCTGTGTATAGGCCACGGACTAACGCAAACAGTCTACTACTAGATAGTTAGTAGGGACCTAACGGCGCCATGGATCTAACGCATGGTAGGGGTCGAATGTGTTTTCAGCGTAAGACGTGTGAGCGGCGGATGCTTGGGCGGGGGTGGTGGCCACGTGATCCATGAGGCTGAGCGGTTCCCACACACTCAGGGCGGTGGCATCGTAGCGATCGGGGGATCGTCCTAACAGCTTGCGAAGCACGTCTTTAGGGGTGACCTTGAGCCGCCCCGTCACCATTTGTTTCCATTCGAGCGCGTGGAGCTCCCCCGAGAGTTTCGCGTTTTCCAGGATGGCCCCACCCTCGCGGAGCCACCCCTCAAGGTTCGCGGCGAGTTCATCCCTCACGCGGTCATACAGTTGGGGGCGGCGTATCGCGCGATCCGAGGAACGCACCGCAACCAGCTCAAACACGTGGGGGTGGTCCTGGGTGTAGTTTCGCAGCGAGCCAAACAGCGAGGCTCCGATCGAGCCATCGCGATCGAGCACCACCACCGGGATCTCGCGGGGGAGGCGGAAGCGATCGAGGAACAAAAGCAGCTGCACCAGGTGCTGGTCATCGTTGAGCCCGCGCTTCGTTTCGAGCGCGAGTTGTTTGAGCCCCCTCCGCGCGCAGAAACAAGAGTCGTCGCCCATCCCCGACTCACCCGCGGGATCGAGCCCCACGAACAGCCGCCCAGCTTCGGGGGTGTCGGACCAGCGCTGTTCGGCAAGCGCGATGATGTGGATGGGGAAGATCTTCGCGTCCTCAAACTCCGCGTGTAACCCCTTTACACGGACTTTATAGAGGGGGGAATCCTCGCCCCATTCGAGTTTCTTTTCCTCGATCCACTCGCGGGTGGCGAGCCCTGGGATGAGGGGTAGCCCGGATACGACGTTGGGGGACTCCTCCGAGGAGATCCGCATGTTGTAATAGTGTTGCGATTTTTCCGTGAACGCCGCGTAGAACTCCCCTTCGTTTCGAGTACCGTTAGACAACAGTAAGATCTTAGCTCCCCCCGCGCGATTCCCCTCGATCGCCTCAAAGATCTGGTCATCCACGCCGCTCGCCTCATCCACGATGTAGAGCAGACGATGTCCCGAGATCCCCGCCACCGCCTCCGCTTCCTTCGCGGTGAAACCCACGATCTCGCGGAAGTCCACCGATTTGAGCCCGGTGCGCGCTAACTCGCCCTGGTAGCCCTCGATCTCCGTGGAGTGCTCGCATGGGCGCGGGATCTTCGTGCCACCGGGATCCGCGCGCTTGCACGCCACGCAGCGCCCACCGCGAGCGCGCATCATTCGGAGCTCACGCCACAGGATCTGATCTACTTGCCGCGATGTGGTGCTGGTCATCACCACGCGCGCATCCGCGAACGTGGAGTAGAACCACAGTGCGATCCCCGCCGCGCTGTTCGATTTGCCTACCTTATGACCACTGCACACAGCCACACGATTGTGTGTGCATACCGCCTCTAACACCTCGATCTGTCTAGACCATGGTTCCAGCCCCAGGATCTCACGAAAGAATCCCACCGGATCCTCCGCATACTTAGGATCGGGGAACTTGAGGTGCGTGGTAATCGATATCTGGTGCTCAAGCTTGCGGCGGAAGGATTCCGCGAACGTCCACAGGGTGGGCTCGGGGTGTTGCCCCCAGCGGCGATCCGCGACTTCCGCCGCGGCTGAGGATGTCATGGGGGCTAGTGCTTGACCTTGGAGGCGGCGGCGGGGTCATAGGGGAGCGCAAGCTGCTCACCCTCGGGGACCTGGGCGCGGCTCCGTGTCATGCGTTCGCGGAGCACCGTGCGAGCCTCCGCGAGTAGGTGAGCGGGGAGCGTGGTCCATGGGCGCGCTTTGCCACCCCAGCCCGTGCGAGAGCGGAGATCCTGATCGATCGAGGCTCGCGCTGCGGCTGCGGAGGTGGCGAGCCCCGCGCGGTGCTCCCAGCGCGCTAGGACCCCTGCATCGCTACGGAACGCCGCGTATTGGGTGGGGGAGATCGCTCCCGTGGCGGCGGAGGGACCGCTCTGTAGAGCCTCCACCGCCGCCCGCAGCGAGCGGAGCTCCTCAAGCAACGGGGCGAGATCCACGGGGATGGGGGCGGGGGCGCGGGACGCTAACAGCCGCTCGCGGAGCTGGGCGGTGGCCCAGATACGAAACTCCGTCCCCCGCCGCGAACGCACGCGATAACCCACGGAGAGAATCGCGTCTAGGTTCCATATCATCCCAGGGCGCCCCCGCTGGGGGTCCCGCGATATATGGCAGTTAGACTTCCGAAAAGAATCACCCGAGATCTCGCCCTCATCGAGAGCGTTTTTCAGATGCATCGATGCGTTTCGTTCTGTAACAGAAAACAGCACACCGATCTGTCCGGCCGTTGCCCACACCGTTTGATCGTCAACCGGGATGCTCACCGCCACTAATCCGTCTCGGCTCCTGAACTCCGCTAGCTTGCTCTCCATTGCTCACACCCTCCCGTTGTGTCCTCGGATCCATGAACACCCGCGCGATCGCCGCCGCCACCGCGCGGGACGCCTCGGGGTACGGCTCAAGCGCGGCGAGCAAACAACGCTCAAGCCGCGCCCACCCTGGGTGGTCCCGCACATAGCGATCCTCGGAGAGCTCTACCGCCGCCTCCAAACGCATACGGAGCGTGAGCACCTTCGCCTCCGCCTCGGAGAGCCGGATCCGCTCAGGGCTCATGAGCCCGCGCTGGTTCCGATCCGCGCGTATGGCTGCGAGCAACGCTAGACAATCCTCCAACGTGGTTGGAGTGGCCACGGGGGCGAGGGTGCTAGGTGGCGAGGGTGCGGGGGCTGCGGTGGGATCGAGGGAGCCACCGGGGCGGATGAGCCACGCGCGCTGAGGGATACCGAACGCGTTTTCAATCTTCGCGCGCGCTTCAGCCCCTGGTGTTTTGCGACCATGGCGCCAGTCCAATACGGACTGAGGGCTCCGCATGTGGAGTTCACGGGTGATCGCGTGGATCGATCCCGTGACATGTAGGAACATGCGTTGCCCCTCGCTGCGAAGCTGGGGCTCAGGCTCCTCCCCGAGCCCCCCGCTCATAGCGTTGCGTCACCCTTGGCGAGGTAGGGGCTCACAGGCTTTTCCTCGGGTGTTGCTCCCGCCGCTCGCCCATACAGCCGTGGGAACTTCCGCTCAAGGTTCCACGCCGCCGCTCGCCAGTTCCCCTGGGTGGGTTGCCCCGCCGCCGCACGGCTCACCACCGTTTGATTACGAATCGCATCCTCCGCGATCGCGCGGCTCACTTCGCGAAACAGCATGTCGTAAGGCTCCTCGCCCAGCTCCCCCGCGGCGAGCCACTCATCCAGCTCCCGCACGGTGAGCCCCGCGAACGCCGCCGCATGCTCGCGAGTGGCCCCCATCCGAAAAGCCTCAATGAGGCGAGTACGGATCTCCTGGGTGTACACCGGGGCTGTGGCTTGGCGTTTCATGGTGCCTACAGTGAGATCACTATAGGGAGATCACACCATATCGCAAGGTAGCGGACGGAAAAGCAAACGCCCCCGCACGGAGAATCTCCATGCGGAGGCGTTGCCCCCAGCTGCTCAGTCCCGACCACCAGCACGAGCGAATCAACTAGACCTTAGCGATCGCGTGGCTCCACGTCAATCAAGGGACCTAACAACGCGTGCTCAGCCTCGATGATGGAGAGAATCACCCGCGCGCGCTCGACACCTATGCGCACTGCGAGGCGGCGAAACTCGCGCTCCGTGTCACCTGCGATGGGTGGTGGAGCTGGGAGGCGAGCGAGCGGCGGGGAGGTGGCGAGTGCTTGGTTTTTAGTGGTCATTGCTTGGTTGTGGCTCCTCATCGGGTGGAAAGTTGAGCCGCGGGACCGTGAGCAGCTTTCGCGCGAAAGTGACTAACACCAGGTCCCGCGCAGAATCGGGGAGCACCTCCACCGCGATAGACGCCAGCATCCCCGCGAGCAATAACAGCGCGTTCATCTGTACATCGATGGAGAGCGGCTCAAACTCATGCGCGATGAACTTGAGCGCGCGCTTGATGGGTTGATCCTCGGGATCCTCGGGTGTGTTAGGTGTGTTCTCTTGAGTATCATCACCCATGATGTAACCTCGCGTGCGATGGGAATAAAGGCAACTGGCTACGTAATGGCAACTGGGATGCGATTCCAGATTTTCCTGGGGGCGGCGGGTTTTGTTCCAGGCTTCCCAGGTATTCGGGGATTTTTGCCGGAGTTTCAAAAAGGG
>Ga0247671_1000039_pt1 | contig 40988 bp, 72 predicted proteins | sample CNK12_metaG_FD_183039 | JGI IMG/M metagenome (GOLD analysis project Ga0247671, IMG submission 183039) | Soil microbial communities from Purdue University Martell Research Forest, Indiana, United States - CNK12 | ecosystem: Environmental > Terrestrial > Soil > Temperate forest > Bulk soil...
TTGTGGGAGAAAATCGGTCAGTCTGTATCAACCGGTAAGCGTCTCGCCGTCTATGAAACCGGCCTTTTATTCCTCGTCTTTCTCGACTTATGATAATTCGACCAATGCTGGCTTTAATGTCAACTCTTATCAGGTGGGTAGCTCGCAGACTACCCTCATAACGACTGCATATAACGAAAATAGCTCATTAAAGAGGTTTTTTCAGACAGACATTGAACCACTGCAAAAGGTCGGTGTTTTTATAATCTCTAAAGGGACTGGCGACTGGACGCTTACTTTACACGATGGATTGAACAATGTTTTGGCCACTTCAACAATCACGAATGCTAACTTGACAAACAACGTTTTCAATTATTTTACTTTTCCAAATGCCGCCAACTCACAAGTCAGGCTGTACGTAAAGCCGAATGCCCGAACGTACCACTTCCACCTGACGTCTACCGTTGCTGACGGAACGGTCTCGTCAACTGCTAAGAACGACTTAGGGACTTGTGACCTTCAGGTGTGGGCAGATCGCATGGTACAGACCACCAATGGCATGCACCCGATGACCCGGTTTTTGCAATACGAGTGCATAGGTAACGGTAATTACCTGAGCGTATGGGAGCCGTTGAGTGATCCGCCAACCAACGATGAGTGGCAGCGACACAGGTTAGTTTTCCCACAAGAATATGAAGTCTGTGGGCTGGCCGTATTCAACGAATACCTGGCCATTGCCTGTGAGCGTACGACAACGAGCACGGATAATCCCCAAGAAGGCATAATTTTCTTCTGGGACGGTCTTAGTTCTACCTATAACTACCTTACAAAGATACCCGAAGGTTCGCCATATGCAATTCATGAATACAAAAACGTCATATATTATTACGCTGGGGGCGCTTGGTATGCGATTGGTTCCCCTGCCTCGCAACCGGTAAAGGTTAGAACAATGCCGGGAGTTGATGGAGAATTTTCGGGATCGTCGATGCAGATAAAGGTTAACCCCTATGCAGCCACGGTGCGCAAAGGGATACATATGATGGGCTGGCCATCCACGACAGTTAATACTGATATCCAGTTTGGAGTGTATTCGTACGGGGCTATTGACAAGAACTTCCCAGATTCGTTTGGCTACTCCTACCCAATAAGCACGGGGACACTTACCTACACGCCTCAGAACAATCTGACTATTGGTATGGTCAAAAGCTACGGCTCTTTGATGCATATATCGTGGAGAGACGATATCAATGGCGGCTATGGTATAGATGTAGTCGATAACTCTTCACCGCCAGCTACAACGGCCATCTGGGAATCGATTATATTTGACAATGGGTTTACCTCTAAGGAAAAGACAGGGCTTTACTTGCTTGCAAGCTTTTTAGATTTGCCGGCCGACTGCTCTTTTGTTCTGAAATATAGTATTAACAGGGGAGATTGGGTGTATTCGGATCCGTTTACGAGTACAAACCAGGTTTACCCTGGGCTTGCGAGGTTTGACGTTACGGGGAATAACCGGTTTTATGAAGCAGAGATAGGCATTGAGATCACTTCGGGGACCACGACACCAACGTTTACAAGCTTGGCGCTTATCTTTAATGACAATGCTGAGGAAAGCTTGAGCTAATGAGTGTATTGAACGATGCTCAGCAGGGCGGTGATCCCTTCTTAGTTAAGCAGCCGTTTACCGCGGAGGTCGGAACGGTACCCGAAATGAACCTGGAACGCACCCTTCCCCGTCAGGTTAGTACAGGTGTGTCGCGGGGAGTTCAGCAGCTAGGTAGCCCCAATGTGTTTGTAGATTCTGGGTCGAACCAGATCATGGTATCAGATACGGTAAACCAGATCACCACTAATAGGGTCCTTGTGGGCAAGCAAGAGACATTTGGGGAGGGTTTTTATGTGTCCAAACCAGGCAAAGACGTGGCGAAGATCACCGATTCGGCGGAGCTCATCTTTAACAGCAATCAGAATGTTTTCAAGGTTGTAGATTCAAACTCAATAAGTTTTGCTGTTAGCAATCTCGCTACTGGGGCTACCTTTACCGAGCCGGTTGCGCATGGGCAGAAAGACGTGCCCGCCATAATCGCTTTCTTAAATGGTAGCAGTTCAAGCTATTTGACATTTGGGAGATACTATGCGGTACCCACTACCGTACCAGTTGCTGTAGGCGGAGTATATCAAGCCGGTATCCAGTACAGTTATCAGGTCGACCAGACGTTTATATATTTTACAGTTAGCAACTATACCAGTCTATCTCCCATAACAGATGTCGGGACGGCGACCTTTAAGTACTATATATTACAAGAGACGGCGGCCTGAGGTTGTTTGCCAGGGTTTTTTGTCGTATAATACCCCACATAGGACAGCCCTTCGCGGGCTGTTTTTTTATTTGTAAGGAATTTACATGAATCCTGCGAACTCTCAAGAAGCTCTTGCCCAGTTACAACAGATACAATCTCAGGCTCAGAATCCTAACGACATTCTTGCAAACCAACGTCAACAGTTGGGAGTTAATGCCGCGAATGAGACCGTGACTGGTCTGCGTGGCGCTATAAACAATACGACACAACTGCTGAAGCAAGTCGCCCCTTCTGTTATGGGACGTACAGGCAATTCTTTGGTCACGAGTGCGCAGGCTGGCCGGATTATCCAGAATGAACAGGCTCCTATCTCACAGAACTTGGCTGATCAGGGACAACAATATAGCCAAGCCGCCGAGAACTTAAACAAATTGGAATCACAAGCAGGACAGGCTGCAAGCGGGATTTACCAGGGGCAGCAAGATAAGTTGAGTTATGCACAGAACTTGTACAATACGCTGTATCAGAAGGAACGGGACGCTCAGCAAGCAGCCCAGGCTGAAGCAAATCGACAGGAGCAGATTAGGCAGTTCAATGAGCAGCAGGCTGCGAGTCAGAAAGCAGCGACTTCTGCTTCCGCGAGTAACTCTCCTAACTGGGCCCAATTACTATCTTCGGTTATGCCTACACCAAAGTTTATAGGTAACGATGATCTTCGCGGTCGTTTGGCGTATGCTGCCCAAAAAGAGGGAAACCAAGATGCGGCTATTGCTTTGAAATATGTAGGTAATGACGGCAAATACTACCTGGATCCTTACGTCACTAACCCTTCTATCATCAAATCACTTAACGCTGTTGGTGCTACTAATGTGTGGAAGCAAAAATAATGGGTACACTCATCGGTGATTATTTTGTAGAGAAGGGGCAAAACATTCCGTCTAGTTCGGCCGGTGTCACTAAACAACAAACACCAGCAAAAAAGAAGCCTGGGGGGCTCGGGGGGCTCTTAAGTGCTGTGGCGCGACCTTTTAACCAGTTACTTATTGAACCGACTGTTTCTGCCACTAAACAATTAGCAGCCGAAGTTACAGGAAACAAAGTCGCTGAAGTGAACGCTAGAAAAAACTTATTCGGTGGTGCTAAAACCGCTGAGGATGCCTTGAAGAACATTGCCGGTAACGCTGCTCAAGTTGGTGCGACTTTTGTGGCACCCGGAGCCACAGGTATCGGCTCAAAAATTGTACAGGGAGCAAAGGCCGGAGCTCTAGCCGGGGGTGGACAAGCCCTTGCAAACCATGAGGATGTACTTAAAGGTACGCTCGGGGGGGCCACTATTGGCGGCTCCACCAGTGGGATTTTAAGTAAGGTACTTAAGAGTAGTGGACCCAAGACCTCCGCTAGCAACTCGTTTCTTAAGAACCTAACAACGCAAGGTCAACAAATGCAGGCCAGAGGGCTTGGGATTAGCGGTGGCGCAAAAGTCGCCGGCAAAGAGCTTGCACCTCAAGATACCGAGAGAATGCTAAATGTACTGAAAAACGAAGGTATTCAGCCGGGCAATGCTAACAGTGCCGCACGAGAGCTAAACGTAAAACTCAAAACATATGGACAACAGATAGCGGATCATTTTAAAACCAATAACGCTCCTTTGCACCCAGAGGACACAAAAGCTATAGCATCCAACTTTATTGGGGGTTTAGGGACAACTGATCCAAGTGTCTTAAAACAGGCTCAGATTCTGGCCAATGATTTACGGAAAAATGTTAAAGATACCAAGACTTTATGGGAGTTCAGAAAAACCCTTGATAGCAAGATACCAGATACTAAATTTATGGATGCGGCCACATCTAACAAAGTGACTGCTCTCAAAGCAATGCGGGAATATATATCAAAGGAGTTAGGGGACACCCCTGGGATGCAAGGGTATCATAATTTGTCGGAGATCAAACCATTTTTGGGTAAAGGTATGCGCGAGTTGAATCAACCCAGCGGAGGAGTGATCGGTCGTATAGTTTCAAGCGGGCCGGCCCAAAAGGTCGAAGCAGGGATAGGTAAAAACGTAGAGAGATTAGGTAAAATAGGGGACTTGCCCGTCGAAACGACTCCGTCAAGTTCAAGAGAAGGCTTTTTGAATAGAATGCTATATAAAGCCGCTGGGAGTCGTGCCGCACCAGCCGTTGTAACCGAAGGGGTAATGAATAATCGTACCGATCCAATAAGCCAAGACCAATCTAGTGCGGATCTAGTGCCCTCGCTTGACTTGGCACCCAGTTCTAATCAGTCTACACAGCCTTACAATGAAAAAACTACTCAAAGCTCAGATCCTTTCGCTCCCGAAAATGTGCCGAATCTAGTCGGGTTAATACTCTCACAGGGAGGGACGCAAAAAGATGTTGCAGAATACCTAGCAAACGTAGAGCTATATCAAAAACTTACAGCTTCTTCCCCCAAGTCTAAGATCGGTGTTGTGAGTAGTCAGAATTATGCGAATGCGTTAAGTGGCTCTCAAAGCATTCAGGCCTTGAGAGATAAACTGACACAGAATCCTTCTCTTCTGACAAAAAGTGCTATACCTGGGGGTAGCCTGCCCATCATTGGAGGTTACATTAAGAACATTAGTGGCACTGGCGAACTAGATGCGTTGGCATACAATATTGCTGATAAATACCTAAAACTTACGACAGGCGCAACAGCTACTGATGCTGAGATTAAAAATACGGCCACAAAATTGATGCCCCGGGCAGGAGATAGCCCAGATACTGTCAAACTTAAGCTACAACAGCTTGAGGATTACTATAATACGATCATTGGACAGGCAAATGGTCAAACAAATGATGCAGGTATCCAAGATATACTAGCTAATAATGGATCATAGGAGGACATTATGAACACGATTAAGAAAACCGGCACATTTCACGGTAAGAGCAACAAACTCGGTGGTGGTGGCAGATTTGCTCAAATGGAAGCCAAAGGCATGAGCGGTGGCCTGGCTGCCTTTATTGGTCGCAAACTCTATGGCAAGAAAAAGATGGTCAAGATGGCTGCAAAGGCCAAGAAGTAGACTCGCTTAATGCGAAATCATTCGTCATCGTCGTCTTCATTATCCCCGGATTTATTTCGTTTCAGCCCTTGACCTTCTAGCATGCTGTCCAAGACGACACAGATTATTAGGCCAAGCCATGTGAAAAACCACCAGTTAAATAACAGGCCCACTAGGTAAACAAGAGTTATCACTGCGGCTATCCTTTTAAACTAATATGGATTATACCATGTGGATAACTATATGTCAATGGCATTTTGACGTTCTTAATAGACCTGCTATAATGAATGCAGTCTTTGGCCAGGCGGGTAAAAGCCCCTAATTGTGTAAGGGGCTTTTTGTTTGCTTTCTGGCCAGGCGGGTAAGTTGATCTTGATGCTCTTGTGATAAGCGCCAGGACTCACCCGCCAAGTGAAAAGCAACAAAAAACGCCGAGGATATGTTCATATCACTCGGCGCTGTGCCTGATAGGTATTATAACACGTTAACTTAGGAGGCGGCGGGTTTCGTCGTTGAGGTTTTTGGCTTGTTCGGGGTAGGCTTTGTAGAAGTCTACTTGGTTTTTTTGGAGCATCTCTTTGCGGTGGCGGACCTTCATATCTTCGCGGCCGGCACGGGCAGCAGTTTCGTTGGGTTTGATGATCTCGGCTGAGATGTCATCGCCGTAGATGATGCGACCTGATCTAATAACTGCTCTTTTTTTAGTGGGTTCAATCATTACTATTCTACTCCTTAGGATTAAGGCGGGCCATCATTTTTTCGCGTTCGTAGAGGGCGGTTTGTACGGGGTCATAGGGGTCAATGATTTCGCTTACTGGTTCTTCTTTGACCGGTTTATCCACCTTCTCTTTTACGGCTTGTTGGAGAGATTTGATCTGTTTTGTGAGGTCGCCTAGTTTGTAGCCGAGAGTGAAGGACGCTAGGAGGGAGAGGAGCCAAATGAGATAAGTCATCCCAGTAGTCCATGTACAATAACCTTGCCACAAATAGTGCATTTGAAGCGCTCTTGGGTCAGAGAATAACTGGTACACAGATATCTGTGAAGCCCAAGTTTACACCTCCAGCTCATAGTTACTTTTCCGTGTTATCCGCAAAGACGACACCGAGGCCAACTTTGATGGTTTCGGCGGCCATGCCGGTGGCGTGGGTTATTACTTCTCTCACGACGACGTAGGGGTCAACGACTCCGGACTTTACAACGTCTACTAACTGATCGCCCTCTTTCAGGTTGTAGCCTTGACCTTTGGGTGCTTTGAGAGCTTCGTCGAGTTTTAGTTCTGCGGGCAGGTTGGCATTGATGAGTAGCTGTTGAAAGGTGGCACGCAAGGCGTTGCGCGTAATGTCGGACACATCTAGCTTGCTGAGCTCGAGCATCGACACACCGCCACCAGGTACGATGCCTTCGGCGTAGGCGTGGCGGGTGGAGTTGATGGCGTCTTCTACCCTGAACTCGATTTCTTCTTTGGTGGAATCGGTTGGCGCGCCGATTTTAAAGATGGCGATCTTGCCTTCTAATTTTGCGACACGGTCTTTTAGCTTTTCGGCGACTGCTGGGACCTCTTCGTTGGCTATTTGGTCCTTGATTTCGGCTATGCGGACCTGGATGTCTTCGGTATCGTTGGCAGCAAAGAGGGTTGACTCGCTTTTGTTAGCCACGACTTTGTCGACTGTGCCGATGTAGTGTGAGTATGGTTTGTTGTCGCGAGTGATGACGAAGTTTTTGAGGTTGGTAGTTTCGCTGATGAGCTCGCAGCCAGCGTAGAGGGCAATGTCGCTAAGCAGATACTTGCCGAGTTCGCCGTACATGGGAGGAGTTTTGATGATGACGGCGTCGATTTGGCCGGCGTTGATGGTGTTGACAATGGTTTGGTAGGCGGCGTCTTCAATATTGCCAATGAAGAGGATGCGCGGGATTTGGCCCTGTTGGAGGTTTTTGGCGCGCATGAGCCCGTTGAGAATGTCAATAGCGTCTGCACTGGAGCTGAGACGTTTGCTGGAGATGATAACGTACGGATCTACGAGCTCTTTCTTGCCCGCCTGGAGGGCTGTGAAGCCGGATTGGAGGTAGTAGCCGTCAATATATTCGCGCTCGATCTCGTTGATGGGAGCTTTTTCGGTGAGGATGCCGCCGTCTGGACCCACATAGAGCAATGCCTCGGCAATGAGTTGGCCGATGAGGGGGTCGCCTGCTGATACGGTAGCGACTTCTTGGAGTTGTTCGTCTTTGACAGGGATAACAAGTTTTTTGAGCTCATCGAGGAGTATGTAGCTGTCTTTTTTGATGGTATCGCTGACATCCATGGGATGTTGGCCGGCCGCAACAGCTTGTACGGCGTTTTTGAGGAGGTTGTAGGTAAGTACGACTGTGGCGGAACTGCCGTCCCCGGAGACATTGTTGGCGGCGCGAGAGGCTTCTGCTAGGGCCTGAGCGCCCATGTTGAGTACGCGGTCGGAAAAGAACACTTGCTCGACGATGGTTACGCCATCTCTGGTGTATGTGGGGCGGCCAAAGCCGCGCTCTAGTAAGACGTTCTTACCTTTTGGTCCGTATGTTTTGCTGACTGCTTCAAAGGCGGCTTTTGCGCCTTCGAGGAGTTGTTGCCGTAGTTTGTCTTCTTGGACGAGGATTCGCCCTTCTTTTTTATCTGCCATATTACTCCTTGTTCTCTACTATTTCTATCTTTTCTAAAGAGTTTGTGCCCATAACGTCCATCCATAGTTCCATTAGTCGCTTGGACGGCATAGGGGTTTTGTTCTTTAGGGCCCTAACCATTTCGGGGGTACACAGTATTTTTTCTGGTTCGGCGGAGTTGACCCTTAGAAACTCACAGTACATGCGTACTAGGTCTTGGAATGTCAGGGTAGGTTTTTCGGTTAGGTCGAGATTGGCCATCACTGCTCCATTCCGAAGGAGCCGGCGCCGTCACTGTGGATGTTTTGGGCGGAGCTTTCGGGGTCATCTTCTGCTATAAGGCTCGTTAATTTTACGAATGCGAACTTCTCGTTGCCCTTTTGGATGATGTTGCCACGCTCGCTGAGAGCAGTCCAGTAGACTTTGCGGCCGATTTTGCTTTCCCAATACTTGTAGAGTTCGTCGAGCTCTTTGCGCGCCATAAAGGAGTTCTCGAAACTGAAGGACCAGAAGCCAAAATAGTTGAACTTGTCTGGAAGGGCGACAAGAATGCCACACTCTGCGGTGTCTTTGCCGTTTGGATCACCAAAGGGACCGGGGTCTTCTAGTTTGATTTTTGCTAGGTCGTTAAGCGCTTGCATGGTACCTCTCAACTGTATAAGCTAGGGCGCCGATAACCGCAAAGCTTGACGCCCTAGATGATAAAGTTGAAGTCTTTGCGGCTAGTCTCATTACCGGAGATTATACCACGAACTAGCCGTATGTTGCTAGTCGGCATCTGGAATACGTTCCAAATGTGGTAAAATAGGGCTAGTAGGACAGCCCTTCCAAGGGCTGTTTTTTATTTGTAAAGGAGAAAATATATGCTTCAGGTAACTGACAAACGTAAAAAAGAGACGCGTATCAACCCGGATACTGGCAAAAAGGAAGTCCGGTACGAGGGTGACTTCTTTTGGGTGGAGGTAAAGTAATGCCTGCTCCACTTAGTGGCCCCGTAACGTTCAGCACCGTGGGTTCTGCAACTGTTTCGTTACCATTTACACCTACTACATTAGAGTTTCACACAGCTGGCAAATACAGCGTGAATGAGACAACGAATGCTCGTTCTGGTGAGGGCTGGGCTAGCTCGAGTTACCAGTGGGCGACGGCTGAGCTCACCAATGTTAATGGGTACTTTTCTCAACAGCGCCTGAACACTGCTTGTTTCTTAGTTCTTGATGCTTCTGGTGTGTCGGTTGTCGAAGGCTCGCTCACGTCGATCGGTACGAATTCAGTAACCTTTAACATTACAAAAGCGAGTTCGCTATTCCCGGTGTTTATGACTGTAAGACCATGAAAAAAGATAGTCGCATAATCTTAGCCTTTGTTGTCCTTGCGGGGCTTATGGTTTTGCTGCTCGTTGTTTCTATGCAGCGTAACCAACAGGTAAATAAGGCTATTGCGACAATACAGGGGCTGCAAGCTCAGGTTGAGCAGCTGAAAGAAACCAAAGTGCAAGTTGTGAACGGAAGAGACGGATATACTCCGGTAAAGGGTGTGGACTATTTTGACGGTGCTAATGGCGTAAGTATTCAGGGAAACATGGGACCGCAAGGTATTCAAGGCCCTGTTGGCCCGCAAGGTCCCCAGGGTGCTGTTGGGTTAAGTGCATATGACATTTGGAAACTTGCTGGTAACGATGGCGACTTGCAAGACTTTCTGGTGTCTTTAAAGGGTGAAAAGGGTGACCCGGCGCAACCACCCCAGGTTCAAGTTAACCCCGAAACAGGAGATTTGGAGTTCAAGAATGCCCAAGATTTCTTCTGGCAAGTGTGGATGAAGAAATGCGAAGTGCGAGATAGTTGTGATGACGCAAATTGACAGACAACTTAAAGAGGTGCGACCGAGCCTTAGATTAGTTGCCCCGCACACTTTCTACACTGGCCTAGGCTTTGCAGTTTTTAACATAGTTATGGGGGCCATTTCCTTTAACTATCTCTCTAGCAGACTTACGCTAATAGGAGTTGTAGGCATAAAAACTTGGGCCGTGCTTTTTGAGTGTATAGGGCTACTTTTCTTCTATTCGCTCGTCATTAACAACTGGCGTCTTTTACGCCAGCTTATGTTGATAGGAATTTGCGTTAAAACGGCATGGCTCATGGAGCTCTTAGCAGACCAGAAATTTGTACTCTCTACCCTTTGGCTTTTGATACTTTACCTCCAGTGTTTGAACTACATTTATTTTACACCGGTGAACCGATATGGTAAGTGACAATGTACTTATATCTTTTATCTCGGCCGCTAGTGGGGTTGTCGTCACTTACATTACGGTTCGCTACCGGAACCAGACCCTTAAACCGAAAGCCAAGGACCGTATTGATACGGCCTTTGACTACTATGAGCGAGTTATCAAGTCTCAGGAAAGGGAGATTGAGAAGTTACAAACAAGATTAGATAAGTTAGGAGAATAACATGAATCAACAGCAAATTTATCAAAACTGGAAGCCGGGAGTGTTGGGGCATCACATAGATATCGACAATGCCTATGGTGCGCAGTGTGTAGACGTGGACCTAAGCTATGGAGAGGCTTTGTTCCCCGGAGTGGCGTGGTCGACCGTGTTTCCACCCGTAGCGAGCGCCAAGCTACTGGGTTCGCATCATAACGATACGTATTTTGAGTGGATCGAGAACGATCACAATAACCCAAACCAGCTACCGCAACAAGGAGATATCTTGGTTTGTGACTCGACCCCGCAATCTGGCTATACTAACCCTTACAGTAACCCAGATGGCCATACTGGGGTAGTAGATAGTGCTGACTCCTCTGGTTACACCATCTTGATGCAAGACGGCTCAAACCCGGGCGGTAGTGCATTCTTGCAGCACCAGGCATGGCGATACCGACCAGTACTTGGGTGGTTGCGCCCGCGCCTATCGTCGACTCCTGCGCCCGCGCCTACTCCATTGGGCAAGAAGCTGTTCCTTCCGGCGAGCGTGTTACGGTGGCGAGTGTATCGTGTAGGTGGACCATGGACAGTCGGGAACGAGATTGCATTTCTGTGGCCTTCTCAGTTTCCCCCGGGGCTTACGTACACGATTGAAAAAACGCTTGCCCCGAACTTCTATCAGATTACTACTCAAATGTTTGGTACGGTGGCCATATATGCCGGCCCCGATACTGATGCACAAATAAGTTAGGAGGATGTATGAATCTATCTAGATATAGAAAAACGATCGTAGCTGTTGTAGGAGCGGGGCTCACCTGGGCTCTTGCAACCTACGGTAATGATCCAGACGTTACAAAATGGCTCTCATTAGTGAGTGCTGTATTAACTGCTGCTGGAGTTTATTCGACTCCAAATGCTAAATAAAGGAGAATTGTATGTCATTATCAACACTAGGACTCGCGCTTGTATTGTTTCTGTTGGCCGCTGGCTGGCTAGGGTGGTTCGCGGTATCGGGAACCTTCTTAGGGGTAGTAGCGCTTATTACAGCTATATTGCTCGTTATTGAGGGTGGCCCGGTTGTTTACAAGCGGTACTTTGTACGGTAGATATTCCCAACTATGTAAACAAGTGTGTCCCTTAGAAAAGACACAGCCTTTTAGGTGACAGTATTCAGGTTTTGCCATATCTGTTTTCCTCCGTATTTAATTGATAGGCTCAGCAATCTTTTTCGTAAAACCAGACCCTCTGACAGGGTACAGTGCTATTTGGATAAGCAGTATGTCTATGAAATCAAGATTCGCGAGAATGGAAACATGTAGACGGTGACCGAGTGCGCCCACCGCAAGCATTGTGATCCAGGGGAATAGCGTCAAGCTGAGCCCTAGGGTTACTAATGAGTCTTTAGGGTCGTTCTTAATTGTGTATTTCATAGGTGTTTTCTCCAAATTTACTTATTATTAACATATTGATGTTCTGCAAACCAGTGGGCTTTACAAACCCATTTGCCTCTGATGTATTCGGTGGCTGGGTTGGGGCATTGCGAGCTGCAAAGGATCATCGTTTTAGCCTGAAGTCTTTCTTTTTGATCTTGACCATTCGGCCATCGGGATGGTGCCAGACTAGACCTTCGATATCTTTGTCTGTAAGCCATTGTTTGAGCATTTCAAACTCCAGTGGTACATTCTCGTATTCAGTGGCAAGACTGTGCTTTTTAAGCTGGTGCTCTCCGACTTTCTCTGGATTCCCCTGGACTTTTGGACCAAGAAGCTCATAGGTACCATCTGACAGAGAAACGTTGTCAGGATTGCCACCTTTGGCGGCTTCACGAAACCATTTGTCCTCTGCGCCCCAACCGACTTGGACCCAGCCCATTGTCTTTCCGGTGGTCTCGTCGTGGTCTACTGGCTCAAAGTCTGGTGGGGCTGTACGACCTGCTTTAAGTTCGTAGCGCTTGTACATCTTATGGTCACGGATAAGCACACAGGTACCGTCGTATTTACGCGTAGCTACGCCTTCGCCACGTATCACCCATTCGGTGCCTTCAGAGTATGCATCGTAGACTTGGCCACCGTTCTCGAAATCTCGCTTAAACAATGTTGGTATTTTCTTCATTTCTTTCCCCTCATCATATTTATTAACTCCTTAAGTGGTAAATAGATCAGCAGCCCTAGAATTGAGACTAGGAGCATGATTGCTATGAAGCTTTTGATAGCATCGGTCATTTCAGGAGCTCCGGGTTTTCGTGAATGTTGCCGACAACACGGTAGTTGCTGGATTCGTACTTAAAAAGATTGGCGTTGCTATACTTATATCTTGCATAGTTAACGTCCCACTCAAAACACATGAGTTTTGTAGGTTGCTCTTTAAAAACATAAGCACCATTACTGAAATCGGCAACTTCACAAATATCACTCTCATAAATCTCAACACCATTTTTGTCTTTCAAGCCTGTGTACTGCATAAGCTCTACTTGATCGGGGCGATATTTCATAGTGTGATGGCTCGCCATAACTTTTTCTTCGCCACTGAGGGGCAACACACCAACATCAGCGTACATCTTGTGTCCGTCCCACGCCCTAAATTTTATTTCACGCATACTTCTTTCCCTTCTCCAGCCCAAGCTGAGCTCTAATCTCCGCACAAGCATTGTCTCGTCCAGGGCTTGCACTACCTTTTTCAGCTGCTTGGAGGGCGGTTTCTACTTGTTTGCGGAGGAGGTAGTTGGCCTCTCTATCCTGCTTAATGAGCTGCATGATCTGGTCAGTCGTCAGGTTCAATGCTGTATTTATAGTTTTATAATCGGCAAGGCCTTTGGTTTCTTCACCGTATTGAAAGGCGTCATTCACTTTGTGGCGAATGGCTATTTTTAGTGCTTCATCATCCATTGGTCTTTCCCTCTATTAAAGCCATTTTTTTAGTCAGTGACGCAAAAGAATCTAGCATTTCTTCGTTCATGAGCTGGAGCTTCTCGTATGAATCGCACATGAACACCAGACCTTCATAAAGCCTTTGCACGCGGTCGTCAAAGAGACCGTCGTTGTTGAGGGATGCTTTAAGCTGGAACATGATAGAACGATATTCTTTTAAAGATAACGCAACTTTAGCAACACTGCTTTTTTTAATTTTCTGATCTACCTTATCCATTGGTCTTTCCTCCAAGCTGGCCTGCGTCGTCTAATGCGATTACTAGTTTTAGGAGGGCTTTGAGAGGGGTATCAGCGTACTGACTTCTCAGGCTCGCAAACTTGTATGCCGCTCTGTAGCGCATAGCTACGGTGGTTGTTGATTGCTTTTGTACAAAGACTCCCTTTTCGATGCGAGGGTTTTGCAAACCGGTCTCATCAGGTAGTTTCTCTAGTATATAGTCGGAGGTGTAGAGGGGGCAGTACCAGAACATTTTTGAATCGTCGTAGTTATGCTCAGTCTTGACCCAAACATCATTAGACTTGAAGTCAACGGGTATGTAGAAAGCCTCTAAAGTGTCCTTCCACCCAGTACGCTGATACACCTTCTTGCAAAGCTCAAGTAGTTCTTTATCTTGCATTGGTCTTTCCTTCCTGTTTGAGGTGGCGCACATCTGCATTAATCTTGTCTGCCATTCTTCGTACCTGTAGAGCCGCTTTTAAATCGTGCTCGCTAATGCTTTTAGATTTTCGCACAGGTTTGTACCCGTGCTTTTCCTGTAGCCTCTCCATAATTAACTTCTCGACTAGACTTGCTGGTTCAGTCGCATAGTATAGATCACACAGCAGACTCCTCTCTGCTTCCATGATTACGTCGTAAAAGAAGGTGGCTAGGGACTGATTCTCGGTAACTTGTTTGTCTTCGTTAAACCAAATATCTCGGCCACCATCGAAAGGCTTTACTAACTTGAATCCCAATGACTGCATCCACACTGCTACTTTTTCTTGTTTGGTCATGACTCTATCGCTTGATCCTTAGTTGCCTTTAGCTCTCGTAACTTTGATTCAATGCGCTCGATAGCAACCTCAAATTGGCGCATTATTGGGCCTTCAGTACCTAATGCTTCAGCCTGATGTTGCAGTGACTTAGCGACTGTCCATTGGCCTTGATATCTAGCAATGGAAAGCAGGTTATCTACTTCTCTGTGAGCTACTCTCGTTATATCTAGGTGGTCTTCTACTTGCATAATATCCTCTCCTTTAGTTTTCTTACTCATCACTCTGTGCCTTTCTTTAGTTGCTGGAGGCGCTCAACTTTTTGCTTGCCAGTGGAGGCGGCAAAACCCGTTCTACCTTTATTCCATGGTTTTTTGCCAAGATTATCAAATGAGTGTCGCTCATTCTCAGAATATGTAGCCCACTCAAGATTGCTGACATCGTTGTTTACTTTGTTGCCATCAATATGATTGACACAGGGTTTATTCTCTGGATTGGCTAAGAACGCCATAGCAACGAGACGATGCACAAACATGCACTTGCCATATCCAAGCGATATACGCTCATATCCGCTAACCAATGCAGGCTTTAATATTTTGCCAGTTTTGGACGAGCGAACCTTGCCTGTATTACTAACCTCATATCCTTGGTTACCAGTTGGCACAAATACCTCCCGTGCCTCCCTCAGCATCTGGGTGAAAAGCTGCTCAGCTTCTACAGGGCCGAAGTAGAATTGTGCGCTCTCATAACGAGCCTCGAAGTTCCTAATACCTTGGATAATTTGCTGTATCCGTTCTGATTCATTTTGTGGCATGGCTAGGACTCAATCATTTCTGCTAACTCTTGCTTAGTGTAGCCGTGTATGTAGTAATAATCTTCTGGCATTGGTTCACCGGCGTGCCCGTTACCACTGACTTCATCATCAATCCACTTCTGTACTTCTTTCTTTGTGCGGGCCATGAACTCACAGCCTTCATCGCCAACAGCACCGTATTTCACGATTTTGCTCATATATTCTCCAGTTCTTTGGTTAGTTTCTGGTAAATGCTTGCCTTAATAGTATTAAGGACTGATTGGACTTCACCACCTTCTTCAAATCCAGATAGCTCAGTATTTATCAGCTCCAGCACCCTCGTGATTGTGTCCTTTTGGGTTTGGGCGTAGCGGCTTAGCACGCCATCTACAAACTCGCGCCTTGCTTGGGCTTTGGCTTCTCTAACATACTGGGGGTCACTCTTTTGGATGGGAACCCATGATTCTATATAGCCAGTTAGCCAGGCTTCTAGCTCTTCGCGCTGTGGGGCTGTCATTCTGGTATCCCTTGTACACCATGCTGCTTAAGAAGCTGTTTAGCGGCCTCGTAGTCTCGAAAATCGCTTGCTGGATTTGCTATTAATTGTGCAAGCTGTTTATCTGTACGGGTGGCCAAATAACTAAGTCTACGTCGCATATCATCCTGCTGGCTGGACTCTAGTAAATCTTGGAAGGTCATATATCTATTTCTCCTTTATGCCTATATTCAATGATTTCCGAGCTGCATTTTCTCTTGACTCCATCAGCTTTGCGTAGCCAGCAATAAGCACTGGGCGTGCTTCTGGATGTGCTACGATGTCTCTAACGAAGTCTTCAAGGAATTGTTTGGGGGTTGCTGGTTCAGTTTCTGTGCTCATGACTTTCTCCTTAAAATCCACCGACAACTATCTCTAAGAACTTTCCCCAGATGAGTGATAGAATCACAAGTGCGAACCCAGAGATCCCGAGAAGCAGTGTGAATGTGTGTGCGGTGCTTCTTAGTTTCATTGTATGTTTCAAACTTGAGTTTATAGTCTTTCCAGGGGTCATGAGCCATACCGTTCCCGTAGACCTTTTTTGGCAGCTTCTTTTGCCCGGTCTCTGTTAGCGGCGAAGCCTTTGTTTGGGTTTTTGACTTTTCCACCCTTGCGCCCAATCTCTTGGTAGACTTTCCGTACTTCCTCAACGCTGCCATACTTGGCAATACGGCTTTTCCACCACGGTGTATCGTAATCACTTGTTGCCATTTTTCTTGCCTCTTCTGGAGATTTTCCCGCCTTTGGCACCGGCGATTCGGGCGAGCTCACGGTTGGCGTAGAAGCCACCGGTGTGGCCGTTTTTGCCTCCAATTGCTCCAATGTTGACAAAGAAATCGTCTCCGTACCTTTTCTTAATAGTTGCGACGGCGGTGATTGCGCCTGTTTTGGTTCCTGGCATCATTCCTCCATTTCTTCTAAATATTTGCTTCCCTTTTTGTTGTTGCACGCTGCGCAACAGGGCTGTAGGTTTTTGAGTGAGTAGCGTAGTTCTGGATGTCTGCTGCGACTTTTGACATGATCGAGTGTGAGTTGTGACCGGGTGAGCAGCTTGCCGCATATGTAGCAAAAGTAATAGGGTGCTTTGTTTTGCTGTAGCCACCTTTCTCGGGTGTGCATCCAAAGCTTGAAATGCTTTCCCCTGGGACTAAGCGGCTTGCGTTTTGTCCAGGGACAGTGTAGGGAGGTGTGATTAACCGACCCGCATTTCTTGCACCCTTTTGGTCTTAGACTGCTGTAGGCGGGCACTGGCATACGGTGCTTACCTTGCGTTTTGTTTGCTTAATAGGTTTGTGGCACGTGGGACAGAGGCGTTCAACTGTCATAGCCGTACTCTTCCATGTGTCGGCGGGTGTGCATGAGCATATTGGTGGGATAGTAGTCGGCGTTAAGTTCCCAAATGCGAATGATGTGCCCTTTGGCCATTGTGCGGCGGGCCTTGGTGTAGCCAACTGCCTGGAAGATGTCGTCTTGAAAGACTCTACCTAGAAGATTCTTCTTTATGTATTTAGGTAACGGATGCACTTCGAGCAGGTCTTCGATGGTAATTTGCCCGCGGTTAAGAAGGAGCTTCTGTGCTATTTGGCGCGCTTCCTGGATCCATTGCTCTTTGTTTGTGCGAAACAAGTCTTGCGTGGTGTTTGGTACCCTCATCTTATATCCCCCTTATTTAGTACGCTAGATTGCCGTTTTTTAGATCTTCTAGGTCTTTGTCTGTCACCTCGAAGTTGTCTGGTGTTTTCACTTCGTGTACTATCTCCTCTTGTTCAAGGGGAGCGTCTTTGGGTTTTTTGGCGTAGATTCGAGCTATTGAACTTCTGACGGCAGCCTTGAAGACCATGTTTGGTTTCATGCCGATAGCTTGTTCGATCCAAGCGTCTAGTTCTTCGGCGCTGTCGATACCAGTCACGTTGTTGGCGGCTCGCCGGAGCTCGGTTATCTCTTTGGCATCTGCAAACTTTGCTTTGCTTTGGTTGGTCGCTTTGTTTATTTCGTCTACCGAGGCAATACTCTCGATAACCCCAATACCCATCATGGCAAGTGCTCGGCCCACGGCGCTGGTTTCAGCATTCTCTAGGGCTGAGGTTTTGTTGATGTAGCCGTCACCCCACTTTGCCTGGGAGTAGCCGGTAAAGAACCTATCGGAGTCATCAGGAAATATCTTTGCCTTGACGACTACGAAGTCACTGTCTACCGCCGATATGAGCTCAGTTTGGATCGAGCCTTTTGGATACATTTCGTTGAAGTAAAGCACGCGATCCGATACAAGGACATATTCCTTGCCCTTGATGTTGATGGCCTTGTCTTTTAATTGCTTGTCTGCCATAGTTACGCCTCGGTGTACTCGTTATCTTCATTAATCTCTAGGTAGGCCTCCTCCTGACGCCGAGTCAGGTGTTTGTTGTGACAGTCTGGGCAAAACATTGTCTGCAAGTCACGGTCAAAGTAAATAAGATCGTGTACGCACCGAATTGCTAGGTGCAGACCTTCTTCAAAGTTTCCTTCGCTCCAGTCGTCGTCTAATGCGTACACACTTGACGGCTGGAGTAGAACATTAATCTTCATCCGGTTTCTCCTTGTTCTGTAAATCTATGATTGTTGCTATCTCGGCCATATATTCTTGGCCGATGGCTACGATCTCGAGCGATATTTTCTGTGATTGCAGTACTAGGTTGCTTAGTTCATCTGTCAGTTCGAGAGCTTTCTTGATATGGGGGTCCATGTTCCTCCTTAATATCTGCTAGCTCTAAGAAGGCCAGGCAGCCCGCACGATGAGCTGTTGGTCTGGCCTTATTGGAACTAGCAGTTGGTTTGCTAGGTCTTAACGCACCAGAAAGACAGGTGGCCTCGAGGTTACACCTCATATTTGAGTTATCCCCCACCTGTCCATACAGTGCGTTAAGAAGTCTCTTTTGATAGTTAGAGCTTGGCTAGGACTGCTATCGATTGTTGGTCGCCGGGCTGTCGTTTTAGATGTTTGGCGATCTTTCGTTTCTTGTTAGCGGCAATTCTTGTAGGTCCATTAGCGTACCTAATCTTTTGCGACGGGCTGGGCCCAGTTAAATGTTTCGGCATATGTACTCCTTAATACTCTTATCTCTACCACCACTTCTGGCTAATCCATGTGCTGTAGGCACCCCACCACCCGCCGTATCGGCTATTTGCATAGGTGGTGAAGTGTTTGAGCTGACAGACTGCGTTCAGATCAGGACAGTCACTCTGGAGAACGCTCGCGGGGCATCTTTGGCCAAGTCCGAGGCAACCTTCGCTGTTTAAGGCATCTGGTTGCCAAGAGCTCTCGTGGCCCACGATGTATTCCACGGCATCCCACTCAGACGCAGGAATACCTGCGGCCTGCATGAGTGACTGGTGATCTGTAATTGGTGGCTGTGGAGCAGGCTCGGGAGCCGGTATTGGTTCTGGAGCTGCTACCACGGGTTCTGTTTGTTGTGTTGGTATCTGCGAGGCTTCTGCTTGCGCAGCAGGTCGCACCTCACCTGACGACCTTACTGTTTTAACGACTTAGCTTGCAGGGAAACCATTGCTTTGGCTTCTTGCTTTACTTGACCGTTGACATGCGCTTGGTACTTCATGCCGGCTACAAAGGCGATAACGCCTGTAACAAGGACTGCGATTGCAATTGTCTTAAGTGTTTCTCGGGTTGTTTTACTTGGTGTCTTCATAGTGAATTCTCCTTAGTGTTTTTTGGTTTGTTTGTTTTTAAACGCTTAATTGTTAAGGTTCACCTTGCTGTCACTTCCGCATTGATACTGCCAATGGTCAGGCGATCAGTCTTTAGGGCGCATTTAATACACCGTTTGCACGGTCATTAATGCTTGTGTGTGATTTTCCTAAGCTAGTGGCAGCTCCAGGCCGGTAATATGACCGCTGGTCAGCGCTTTCACTGGGGGACAGGTTTCGTTACCTGCTGAGGTCAAAATGCTGTATCGTGACCTCAGGTAATAAAAAAACCGTTCTGCTTTTCTACAGAACGGTTGTTGTATCTCTGTTGGCTGGGGCGGAGGGATTCGAACCCCCGAATGCAATTACCGAATCTTATCTGTAGATTCAGTCCCCCGAATTGGAGAACAACAATGTTTTCTGTAGAAAACGTTTTGTGTTGTGAATGAACTAATTACATCCTAGCATAAGCATTGGATGCTGTCAACTACTTTTTGGGTATGCGGGAGTGAAACTCTGTATATGACTTGTCGCGCTTCTTGTCGCCTATATGCACATAGATCTGGGTTGTACTAATGCTCGTATGGCGGAGCTGTTCTTTAATATCGTAGAGATCGGCACCATTAAGTCGCAGGTCACTGGCAAAGCTGTGGCGCATAACGTGGGGTGTTACATTCTTATCTATACCGGCCATATCGGCGTAGACGTGCATGACCTGTTGGACGCGACTTACTGTTATCCGGCGGTATTGACCAGAGACAAAGAGAGGCTTCAGTTTATCTTTACGACTTGCGAGATAGTCGTCCAAGTATTGCAGGGCAACCTCGTCAAAGCGAAGAACCCCTATCTTACTTCCCTTCCCCACAATTTCGGCTCGACCATCTCTAAGGCTATCTCTGTTTAGGCTCAAGAGCTCCGAGATGCGCGCCCCACTACTAAAGAGGCAGGCGACGATTGCCTTATCACGAAGATTCTCGATAACACCAAGAAGTTGTGTCACCTCATCTAGTTCTAACCATACAGGGGGTCGCTTTATAATTGTGGGCAGTTCAACATCACGGTAGTTCATAACCAAAAGACCGCGGCGCCTGAGATACTTAAGAACCTGGCGTAAGTGGGAGAGCTGGTGGGCTACAGTAGAACTCTGGAGGCCTCTGTACTCCATGAGGGTCACCCAACGAATACACGTCTCGTACGTAATAGTTTCTACCGCTACATCGCCACATGCTTTAATAAAAGAATTACACGATGATCGATAGTTTCTCTTGGTTTTTTCTGCCTTCCCGCGTAGCCATAGCTGTGTACTGATGTACTGAGCAAAGGCTTCGGAAATGGTCATTGAGTATTTCCTGTACAGTCTTTTGGGTTCATGTTTAGACTCACCTACCTAAAAAGGTTATTTATGGTTTGATGAAACCCCACTCTTGAGTAGCCAGTCTGTGTCCTCCCTTCCTGACACGGTCACTGACCACTTTATAACACCGTACATCCCCATAAAACAATCTGATTTAAATCACCGTTAATCTTTGTTCTTTACACTAGATTTGCTATCTGTTTTCTTTTTTGGACCTACGCATATTGGGCACAGGCAAGCCTTAGTCTTCTTTAAACATCTCGCGGAGTTCTAAAGCGGCTTCTTCTTCTGTCTTTAGGTGGGACGCTATGACGTGATAGCTACCCTTTTTCTCGTTGTTCTTAATTTTTAGCTGACATCGCTTTTTTTGACTCAGGACACTAATGTTTTTACTTTTGTTACAGGGGTTACAGGCTAAAACTAGGTTATTTCTCTCGTTACTGCCCCCTCGTGCCTTTGGCATAATGTGCTCGACATTAATGCGCATTCCCTTGAGGGGTATATCACAGTAGTAACATGTACCTCCTTGACGCAAGAACTGTCTTCGCTTCCATTCATCAAAGTCTGTTGTTTTTCTCCAACTGAGGTATTCTTTGTGCGTTGTGAGCCATGCTCCGTTTTGTACTTTTATACGTTTATTAAAGCCATTCCACTCACTATTCTTAGGCACGTTCCATATCCTTTCTGCACAGCCAGTTAAAGAGGCCGGCCGGGTTCTTTCCAGTAGTTGAACGTTCAAAGTTGTTCCATATCTGTGCTTCAGATAGTTTGTAGGCCACCTTGCAGTAGAAAGGAAATGAGTTTGGGGCTGAAAATTTGTCTACCAACTGGTGCGCTATTCTTTCTGCGTTCTTACTTGAGTTGAAATTTACATTGTCATTGACATTGTAAGTGTTATTGGGGTTATTAAAATAACCATTTACATTGACATTGTTGCTGTGCATAACTCCTTTACCCTCCTTTTTAAGACAACACGAAACTCGCCCTGTTCGCTGACAGAGTGACGTGTTGGTGTTTACCTGAATCGAACACAGTCAGGTAAACGATGATAGAGAATTCTGCAATTTCGCCCTTGACAAATTAGAAAACCTCGTTCCACTTTTTGGGTAAAACGAGGTCTTTGTCACGAAACGTCAGACCTCTTGCGAGGCCACGACGCAGCATTCTGACATGGATATTGTAGCAAAGGATGTGCAAAAATACAAGGTGGGACGGTCACCTAGGTGAGTCTAAACATCCGCAGGTTTGTGCCTGTGTTCAGTGGCCGCCCCATTCAGGGCACAAACGTTTTCTCCAGATGTTTAGACTTAAGGATATGATAGCACAGTTGTAAACTAGCATTATCCGGCTACATTTGATATAATGAACGTAACGAATTAGAGACTTACGTGAGGCGTAGCTTCCCCTTCCTTTTAGCTACTCCTAGCACTTTGAGACATTAGATTGTCTCAATTCGTGTGGGACGTACCGCCAGCTGAATCATTGGTTTAAAAACAAACATGTTTCCCACATTTGGTACGTCTCACGTAGGTTTTTAATATACAGGCAGGAATCAGGCTCGTGATTGGCAAGAATGTATCTCCGGATGTAGGACGAAATACACAGTTTCAGCCTGGGCAGAGTGGCAATCCAGCAGGCAAGCCTAAGGGTGCTAAGCATCTTTCTACTTGGATTCAGGATATGCTCAACGATGAAGAGTTTGAGACGTATTTGCAGCATCCTACAAAGGGGTATGTGCCGTTTAAAGGCGCTCCTATTAAGGCTATTGTGCAGACAGCACAACAGAAGGCCGTGGCTGGTGATGATAAGGCTCGTGAGTGGTTGGCTAAGTATGGATATGGACAGAAGTTTGAGGTGGAGCATTCGGGTGAGATTGCTACGGGGATTGCTGATCCGGTTATTGCGGCGGAGTTTGCTGAATACTTGAAGGGTAAGAAAAGTGACGGCTAGTCAAGAACAGAAGGTTCGTAAGTTGTTGGCACAGACTGCTAGTGGTGGCTATTCGGATATTCATGCCATAGACAGCAATGGCGACAAAGTTTTGTTTACTAGGCTAGATCTAATTGTTGAAGATCTAAAGACTATTCTGAATGAACAATGAGGACTTGATCGCTTCCACCCCACTGGCGTGGATACTTCTTAACAAGATGGTGAATGAGAACCAGGAGCTGATTGAGTTTGACAATCACCGATTTATGATTGACTTCTACGCAGACCAGGCAGATGACATTGTGAGCCGTAAATCTGCGCAGGTAGGGTTTAGTGTCGCGGCTATCTTGAAATCGCTGCATGAGGCTCGATTTGGGCCGTGGAACATTATTTATGCATTGCCTACTAACAACGTGGTTGGGGATTTTGTAAAGCCAAAGGTCAATCCGTTGATATCCTCTAACCCTGCCATCTCTAGCATCGTACACGATGACTCGGTGAGTCTGAAACGCATTGGCGACCGCTTCATATTCTTTAAGGGTGGATTTAGTGACCGGGAGGCTATCTCTATCTCTGGAGATATCTTGGTGATTGACGAATACGATCGTATGCCAGATATGGGCGTAGTGAACACCTTTGATTCACGCTTGCAGGCTAGCAAGAATCCCAAGCGGTGGCGGTTCTCTAACCCTTCTCAGGTGGGATTTGGAGTGGATGGACTGTACCAAGATAGTAATCAGTTGCATTGGTTTGTGAAGTGCCACCACTGTGGGCATGAGTGGTATATGGAATGGGCGGCTACCGATGAACATGCACATTTTGTAGACCAGGAGCGCCGTATATATGCGTGTGGTAAGTGTCGTGGAGAGATCAGCGATGAGGATCGGCGAATGGGCAGATGGATTGCTAAGTACCCGAGCAGAAAGCGACATGGCTATTGGTTTAGCCAAATGATGGCTCCGTGGGTTAGTGCTGATAGGATCGTTGAGCAGTTTGAGGAGAGCAATATTGAGTTCTTTCATAACTTTGTGTTGGGCAAGGCCTATACGCCTAGTGACATGATTGTTGACCGAGCTGCTATCTTGCGGGCTACGTCGCCGTCTAATATTGCTCGTGATCGGGTTGCTATTGGGGTTGACCAGGATGCCGGTGGCCAGTATTACGTGGCGATGACTGCTCAGGGAGTATTTGACCACGGATATGTTGACTCTTGGGATAAGATTGAGCATTTGAAGCTTATGTACAACGCGGTGGTTGTGTGCGATCCAAACCCTTACTCGGCCACTCCAAAGCAAATGGCTAACAAATATTCGGATTGGTATTTGTGCTATTTCAAGGCGTTGGATGGACTGTCGGCTGTGCAATGGAAAGAGAAAGAGCAAGTTGTGTATGCTGACCGCACACGGGCCATTGACATTGTGGCAAATGAGATTGTGAACGCTAAGCTGCTGTTCCGAGAACGACCGTATGAGCTGGAGGATGTGATTGAGCATTGGCGGAATATCTACCGCACTACCGAGGAGAAAGACGACGGACGGACTCGTAGTGTGTGGTTGAAGAAGGAGGGCAAGCAGTCTGATTATCCCTTTGCCATGACATATGCGCGAATTGGATTGAGCCAGTTGCTTGGTGGGGGATCTGAGTTTATTGAGCCAACACAGGCTAGCGAAACACAAGTGACTAATATAACGACCAAGGATGGCAACACCTTAACGGTTGACTTTAGAGACATATTAGAGGAGACGTGGGAGGCACAAGGTGAATGAGCTTGAGATTGTGTTTGTTAAGAAGCGGCAGATTGTTGTGGTGCCCGACAAGCGGTACAGGATACTTGTGACTTTGATACGAGCGGATCGGCCGCGGTATTGGAACTTCTTGTGTAATAACTGCGGCTCTAAGCTGGTTGAGTTGCAAAACCTTGAGTTGATTGGTGTTGATGATTTCTACGACCCACAGAATGTGCGCAATGATGGGATTGGGCGGCATTGCAAAGGGATATTGCCGGATGGGCTGCCTTGTCAGTATTCTTATTTCTTTCATGTGCAGTAGACTTTTACGCTGTTTTGCTATAGCATAGTATCGTAATGAAGCGTATAATAAAGAGCATACCAACCGTTCAACTGTACTGGCGGTGTGCTTGGTGCAAATATTTGTACCCATGGCCGCAACAGAGAGCGAAACAATATTGTACGCGGAGTTGTAAGGATAAGGCGTATTATAGGAGGAAGAATGGTCAAATATAAACCCGTAACACTTGCCATTAACGAGGATACTGGTGAACTGGTTGTGCTCGTCAAGGACAGCGAGACCCGGAAAGAGACGAAGTACAAGAAAGTTGGCATTGTGCGAATGGCGCCGGAGGCTGAGAATGGCAAGTGATTTAGATGAGAAGCTAGAACTGATACTAGGATTATATCGCAGAGATATTGAGCGTAACTATGGCGGTAGAACAGTTGGTAGGACTTTAACCGGAGACGAAGCTATCGAGCAGATCAAGCAAGCCTTTATAGATGCTGGGTGGAAAGAACCACATGCAACAGATTGAACTAGGAACAGGAATAACTCAGTACTTTGTTGATAAGAGTGGAGCGGTTTACTACCAATACCAGTCTCGCTTTCAGCAGATGGCTAAGCAGTTCACCAATACGGGCTATCAGTACATTCAAGTTGGCAGGCATCGACACTTAGTGCATAGGCTGATCGCCAAGGCATACCTACCCAACACCTTGAATAAGCCTTGCGTAAATCATATTGACGGAGACAAAAAGAACAACCATGTTTCTAACCTCGAATGGGTAACATACAGCGAGAATATGCGCCATGCAGTCGATACTGGGCTTTGGGTTCGGAAGGGTAGCAAACAGAATAACGCCAAGTTAACTGAAGCTATCGTTGAAACCATAAAGAACCGCTTGGTGGCCGGGGAAACCGGCACTAGTCTAGCCAAAGAATACGGAGTAGCACACGGCCGAATTTACGATATTAAACACGGGCGCAGCTGGAATCATGTGGCCGCCAAGAAAGCAGCAGGGCTAGAATGACCCAAGCTGAAAAACTAGAAGCATTGGTGCAGAAGGCCATTGATGGTGGGTGGGAATGCTTTGGACTAATCCCTATGATGAATTCGGTACATAAGGGAGTATGGGAAGTTGAGTACGAGGAGCCTGATCTGAGATTATACTTCCGGAACTTGGGGAGAACTCGGCTTTACGATAGTAATGGGCTTAAAGTCGATGAGAACTCTATCATTTTCAACCACGCTTTTGCCCGTGCTTTGTTTGGGGAGAAGCTAGTGGATCATCAAGAGGTAGACAATGATGGCAATGCCTGGAACTTTAGCACGTTAGCTTACCAGTACTACCCAATGCAAGCCGTAATATCCACAGACCCAATTTCTTATATGTATAAGGCGGTGCTCGGTGAAACATCTTAAGATTCACGATCTCGACGTTATAGGCAAGTTCGAGTTTCTAGTTGATGCTGAGAAGTCACTCAAGCGTCCCAAAGGCGATACTCGCGTTATAAGGACGGCGCACGGCCTTCTCTTTCCTGAAGACATCCAGCTATACAATGACAGAGATAAGTGGCTGTATGCTTTCGGGGCCACTCATACATGGCGTTCATTTGATGCAGAACATTGGGAGTTAGTTCGGTGAAGTATAAGTTAATTGCTACATGCTTCTATGTCGTTCTCATAGCAATAATTGGCTTGTGTTGGTGGATGTGGTTTAAATTACCTTGTTCTAGTTTTAAGACCAACCCTGCATTGCGTACTGGTTACGCCCCTGCTCGATGCGTCCAATAGGTAACTAGCCGCATAACGACAGGTCCATGGTATAATGGACCGTAAGGACAGCCCTATGTGGCTGTTTTTTTGTGTCAAAAAATAGCTAACAGATTAGAATTACGAGAATATCTTGGGACAGACCGACCCATTTACCCAGCAAACGGATGTTTACGAAGAGGCTTTTACCGAGCTGTATAGAGAGCCGGAGCCTTTTGAAGAGCTTGATCTGGAGATGTCTGACGACATGCTGGACAAGATGCTTATTAACTCTTTGGAGGCCGACCGGGCACACTGGAATAAGAAGCCGTGGAACTTGGAAGAGACGGATGTAAAGAACACCGCCTTTTTGTTTGGTGATCAGCTGAACGATAAGGACTTTTTGCGGACGGATACCAAGTATGTTGACAACCGACTATTCTCTTCTGCGCGGGCGATCTTGAGCTATGCGACCGGACAGCTTGCTAAACCAGACATTACGCCCAGTAAAGGTGATGAGATTTATTTGAAGGGTGCGCGAGATATTGGCGCAGCTTTGTACCAGCACTCTGTTGATGAGGATGCTGACCAGAAGTTCCGGGCAGCCACACTTAATCTTATTACTCGTAAGCGTGCTTATCTGAAGCTCCGGTTTGACCCAAACATTGGGCTGAACGGAGATATTGTTACGGAGATTTGCAACCCTGAAGACGTGATCTTGTGTCGCTTTACGGGCTACTTGCAGAATCCAAAGAAGATTTATCACCGGTTGCGATGTAGCGTGGATGAGCTGTGTGCTCGCTTTCCTGACAAGAAAGAGGAGATCTATGCCGCTTTTTCTATCCGACGCGGAGTGTATTCACAGACCTCTCGGATGGTGACGTACTTTGAATGCTGGTTCACGTACATGGGCAATGATATGACACCCAAGGAAGGTGTCTGTTGGTTTGTTGCCGAGAAGCACTTGGTGCTGGATAAGATGCGCAACCCAAACTGGGTGTACTTGAGCAGCGACAAGAAGGAAAAAGAAGCCAACGTTATGTCGTTGCCTCCTAAGCCATTTGTTGTATTCAATCATATCAATACAGGACACTCGGCTATTGATGAGACATGCTTGATTGAGCAAGCACTTCCCTTGCAGGTTGCTTTGAACAAGCGATTGCGGCAGATTGGGGAGAACGCGGACTATGTGAACGGCCGGTGGGTGGCTAGCAAGAAGGCTTTTAGCCAAGAAGATGCTCGCAACTTAATTAACAAGGGTGCGCGTACGGTTGCTATGGCCGACCGGGAAGACGTGTCGAATGCCCTTGTGAATGTGGCACCGAATCAGTTGGGAGCATGGGTTGAGAATACTGTATATGACTATCGCAATGAGATAGACGGCATGATGGGTACGCCGGCGCAGTTTAAGGGTACTGACCCGAAGAGTAACGACACCCTTGGCCGTGATTTAATGATTAAACAGCAGGCTGGCGCGCTTCAGGATGACTTAGTCCGTTCCATTGCCGTGTCTGCTGCTCAGTACTACACCATTAAGTTGCAAATGTTCCGAGTGTATTATACCGACGACTATTGGTTCCAGACCAAGGGTGGTGATGGCAAGTATGAATTTATATTGATTAATGGTGACAAGCTGGACAGCAACGTGCGCGTTAGTGTGCAGACGGATAGCACATTGCCTTTGGACAAAGCGAGTATTCGGGCAACGGCTATGCAGCTATGGCAGGCAGGCAATGCGATCGACTATAAGAGTCTCATGGAAGACTTGGGGTTGCCAAACCCAGATGTGCGCGCTGAACGCTACCTGAAGAGCAATATTGACCCTGTCGGGTATCTAAAGTCCATCGAAATGGATGATATTAACGCTGAGGCTGAGTCGGACATTCAGCTTTTGATCGCCAACAAGACGCCAGAAGAGCGTGATGATTACGACCAAGGGTACTTTGATTACTTTAATAAGTTCATGGCCAGTAACCGATTTGCTAAGCTGCAGGGTAAAGACCCGAAGGCCGCACAACGTATCACGATGTTCCTGATTGCTGTGCAACACGCCATGATGCAGAGCTTGAACTTGCAAGAAAGTATGACCCCGCAACCACAGCCGGGCATGTCGCAAGATCCGAACGCTATGCAGCCTGGACAGCTGACTCAGGCCGGAGGCGCGCCAGCACCTGGCGGCCAAGCATCCCCGCAGTTGCCACCTAATCCGCAGGCTCAAGTCCCAGCCGATGCAACTTCTCTGCCCCCAGCGGCAGCCCCACCAGTACCAACACAATAATAAGGAGGCTTTATGCCAGAACCGCAGATACAAACTGTTAAGGATGCGCTGAGTGAAGAGCAAGTAAAGGCTGCTAATGAGGCTGAGATGAAGAAGTGGGAGGGTGATTTTGACCCTGCTAGTTTGGAAGTGCCATACAGCCGTGAAGAGTCAAAAGACGACAAGAAATCTGAAGAAGAAGACCCGAAAACGGACAAAGGTGATGAAGACGGCCAAGAAATAGACGACGCAGAGGTGGAAACCGATGATGAATACACCGAGCCTGCGCCTGTTTTGACCGTTGAAGACCCCGGTGAGTTTACGCCTGGTGATTATTCTTTTGAAGTCACGCTGAAAGATGGTAAAACGCATAAAGTTAGCACCCCTGAAGAGGCAGATAAGCTAGCTGAAGACCCGGAGAACTTTGAAACTCCTAAGCAGCTGCTTGATTTTATCCGTCGCTCCCAGAAAATGGAGAATCAGCTCGACAAAGACAAAGAAAAGTGGGAAGCGCAGAAGAAAACGTTTGATGAGCAGACAGAAGTGGCTGAGCAGCGACAAGAAACTGTCGAGAACATGGTGAGTGAGTTTAAATACCTGGTTGGTAAGGGCTTGATGCCCAAGATTGACAAGCAATACCTCGATGCCGATTGGAGCGATCCAGAAGTTGCCAAGCAACCTGGAGTTAAAGAGCAAATGGAACTACTCAACTACATGGTGAGAGAGAATGAGGTTCGGGCTAAGGCCAAAGTTCGCTTGTTGACCTCTGTAGTGGATGCTTATAACGCTTGGCAGCAAGACCCTGAGCGTAAAAAGGCAGACGAAGAACGCCAAAAAGCCGAGGACGATAAACGAGCTGCTGGTGAAGCACGCCGAGTTGCTGGAGCACGGGTGGCGGGCGTTTCGGCCTCGAATCAAACGCCATATGCACCTAAAGGTGTGGCAGTTGGTCGGGTGATTAACTTTGGTACCGACCCGAGCGTATGGGACGACTAAAATACTTGCATTATCTGGCTAGGTGATATATCATGCAACTAAGGACAGCCCTTTATGGGCTGTTTCTTTAGTTGACCGCAGACAGCAGACAGCCTGGCAAAGGCTGTTTTTTATTACAAGATAATAAGGAGCATCTGCATGTCAGCGACTGCACAGAATGACAGGGTTAATAACATCACCCTGCAGGACTACAACTCCACTGTAGTCGACACTATTAGCAAATCTAGTGAAATCATGAGAGGTATTGTCTCTCGTCCGGACCGTTGGAACGGTCGAAGCTACAGCTCGCCGATTTTTACCAACAACTCGCAACTCGGTACGAGCTTTAAGGGTACGGAAACCTTTGACACCTCGATTGACTACAACACGCAGCAAATGACCTGGTTTCCGACTGGTTATGCACAACCTGTTGGTGTTTCGGTTGTGGAGCGCTCGATCAACTCTACACCGAGTGGCGTTGTTGACCTGTACAAGTCTTCGTACCAGTACGCACAGAACTCGATGATCACGGCGCTTGGCCAGATCTTCTACGGCTACGGCAACGGCAATGACTTTGATGGTCTGGGTGTGATTGTAGACGACGGTACGAGCACGGCTAGCTATGCTGGCTTGACCCGTGCTACCTACCCGACGATCAACGGCTACGTAACTGCTGCTTCTGGCGGTGTGCTTGATCTAGATCTGATGGCTGCAGCCGACGATGGCGCAAGCATCTCTGGTGATGAGTCTGAGACTCCGAACAAGATTATGGCTACTCAGAGCGTCTGGAGTTTGTACGAAAGCTTGCTGTCTCCGACGGTGAGCGCTCGATACGATAGCCTTGGTGGATCGTTTGTAGACGGCTCGAGTGCACTTAACCAAAGTGTTAGCCAGAGCAATGCTCAATGGTTGAGGGGTGGTGCCACAAGCGTAAGCTTCCGCGGCAAGCCATTGATCCGCGACCAGAAATGCCCAACCACCCAGATGATTGGTCTGAACGACAAGTGGTTCCACTTCCGCAGCCTGAAACTTGAAGGTCTTGACCTAGTCGCTACCGAAGAGGACGTGACAGCTGGCGCCTACAAGCAATACAAGGTATCTGCCTTCCAGTTCCGCAAGCCACTAATGCCGGTGAACCAACTGGCTGAAGTCGGAATCTTCGTTATGTACGGCCAGTTCTACTGCGAAAACCCCAACCGTAACTTTAAGATCACTGGGATCACGACAGTTTAATAAGACAACTCTAAGGAGAAAAAACTATGTCATTAGCAGCATCAATCCAAATCACCGACCAGGATATCTATCAGCAAAGCTCTACTAAGGGTGCCGAGAGAATCGGTCAGGTGGCTACCACGCCGAGCGGAAAAGTCTTTGCTTACGCCTTGAACGGCGCTGGCGCGCTTACAGCCGGCAAAATTACTGAACCAGTTGCTGTAACGGCCAACTATGCTACCCGTACTTTGACCACTGCCGTTACTCAATACTCGAACCAAGTCACTATTCCCCTGGGAACCACAGCAACCGCCGACGCCTTTATAGGCTTCTGGCTGGTTGTGACCGACGGTACTGGTAAGGGACAAGGAGCGTACAGCGTTCTGGGAAACACCGCTGCAACTGCTGGCAACAGCAACACGACGATTGTTACGGTGAGCGGTGGCGTGAACATCGCGCTAGACACAACCAGCGTTGTAGGCCTATACCCGAACCAAGAAAGCTCGGTTGTTACCCACACTGCCGCTGTCGCAGTACCAGTTGCTGGTGCTCCAGTAATCAACGTGACGGCGGCGAACTACTTCTGGAACCAAGTTGGTGGATACGCCTCTGTCTTAAGTGACGGTGCGATCACCAAAAACGCTGGGGCCATCGCCTCTGACGCTGTAGCCGGCGCTGCCGAAATCGAAGTAGCAGGTTCGGTTACTCAACGCATTGGATATGCCCCGGAGCTCACTGTTGACACGAAATACTCGCCGCTTGTGCTCTCTTGCCCGATCTCAAGCATGTAAAAAGCCTAACCCACGGGAGAAAAAACTATGGCTATTGGAAACTTGAAACTTGAAAACTATGTACCCGTCGTAAAACTAAACGAAGGTTTGTACACCAAAAAGGCGATTAGTACTACTAGCAACCTGTCGGTTGGCGGTACATCGACGTTTACAGGAGTGGCGACCTTTACGGCTGCTCCTGTGTTTAGCGGCGGCAGTAAGCGTAACGTCGTCTCTGGATCAGGCGCAACGGTAACGTTGACGAGCTCACAGAGTGGTTCAGCAGTCTTAATGGATCGAGCCGCCGGCATCGTTTTTACGCTTCCCGCACCAGTCGTTGGTTTGAACTTTGAGTTTTTGGTGACGACAACGGTATCGACTAACAGTTATAAGGTGATTACCGATGCCGGCACTACGTTTATCGCGGGATCTGCGGTTATGAGCAGTGATAACTTGGCCAGCAAATCATTCTTGGGGAACGGTACGACACATCTGGCAGTCACTCAGGCGGCTGCGAGCTCTAATGCTACCGGTGGTATCGTAGGTAGCGTACTGAGGCTGACGTGTGTAAGTAGCACTCTTTGGGTAGCAGCCGGCAATCTGGTCGCAAGTGCAACACCTACTACACCGTTCGCAACATCTTAGAAAGGAACACCTATGGGGAATTCAGCACTATATGGCAATATGGCACGATATAGTGCTGTTTCTCCTACCCTTTCAAATGGAAAAGCTGTGGCTCTACAGGTGAACAGTAGAAATGCTCTGAAGCTCACTACTGTTCTGCCTGTAGGCTCCGGAACCCCCAGACCCAAAGTGAAATATGGCCAATCTGCCCGATATAACTCCAACGCCATGACACTGCAAGACGGGGAAGAAGTAGCCTTACAAGTTGATGTTAATGGGAATTTAATAGTTACTTAATGAAAGGATGATGCCATGCCTAAGTCTTCACTATATGGGATGCCCGCAAGGTATCTGGCCACCCCACCGACTTTAACAGATGGGGACGCCGTACCTTTGTTGGTTAATCAGAGTGGCGCTTTGGTAGTAACCGGCGGCAATGTTTCATCTCAGGCATATACTGTCTCTAACTTTACTCCGACCCGTACCTATAATGCTGGGACCGCTAGTAGCGCCGACACCAATAACACTTTGGCAACACTCATAAGTGACCTGAAAGCAGCTGGCATCCTCCAATAGGAGTGCCACATGGCAAATTGGAACACGATCCCTGGTAATCAAATTGTTGCTGTAGGAGAGACCGTTCGTCGCAAGCTTGACGACTCGGGCTGGGAGGGGCATGCGTGGGCTAGCACGAAGGCCGATGTAGGACTCGGCAATGTCGATAACACATCTGATGCTAGCAAGCCTATCTCGACCGCCACACAGACTGCTTTGGATGCCAAGCAGGACTTGATAACGAGCGGCACGACAGCACAATACATGAGAGGAGACTTGAGCCTGGCGACTTTTCCCACTATTCCGGCCGCCCAAGTGAATTGTGACTGGACGTCCGTATCTGGCGTGAGCCAGGTGCTCAACAAGCCTACGCTGGCGACAGTGGCGACTACGGGAAGTTATACGGATCTGTCAAATAAGCCCACTATACCGACACTGCCTAGCTACGGCCAGAGTGCTGTAACGCGATCTTTTAACACCGTGTTTGTTCCTTCGAGCACGCGTAATGTTGTGGTCTCTTACTCGGTGGAGATCGCCGCTACGATTAGCCTGACGGCCGGTCAAACAGGTACGGTATTTCTGGAGATATCAGCAGATGGAAGTACAGGTTGGACGGAGATTAGTCGAGCGACCAATGGCAATACTGGAACGCTTACGATAGGCTTGAACCTTACTCAGACGGCGACTAACCCTGTGGTAGGTACCGTGCCAGCTGGTTATTCGGTGAGATTGAGAACTACAGGGACTGCGACAATAACCTACCGAGCAGGGCAAGAGACGTTGATATAACTAGCATTATTCGGCTAGCTCTTGTATAATGCGGGGTATGACTTTAGAAGACCGCATTACTGAGGTAGAACAAAAATTTAATGAAAAACAGGCAGAACGCGAAGAGTGTTTACAAGAAATGCTCCGGTTACAAGGTGAACACCGCGTGCTATTGTCTCTTTTGAACGAAAAGAAAGGAAGCGAGCCGGGGGAAACTTCGGCTTCTGTTCCTGTCTCTGATAAGGCAAATGTAATCGAGGCTACTGCAGCCGAGGAGAATAAATAATGGCTCTTGTTGGCCCAGGCGCAACACAACAAATTACCGAGGCACCGGCTCCTACACTGGAAGGTGCAAGTGAATACGAGTTTGTAACTATTTTGAACCCTCTACCAGATGATTTTTCTGTTCTGGTAGCACAAGATGTACCGGTGAATGTGCCGTATCTGACGAAAGATCAAGACGGAAACACACTGAACGAGGCGGAAGTCAACCGTACTTACGGTGTTAGCCTGCGCAACAAAGACTTTAAAGGCCGTAAGCACATATCGAACGCTACGACTATTAAGGCCGGCCAGACTATTAACCTCAAAGGTAACGAGGCACAAGTCGCGGTTCGACAATTGGTGAACGAGATCTTGCAGCGTGAGGGCAAACGGCGGCTGATGGCTGACCCTCATCTACGCCAAGAAGTAGAGGCGAGAATTATCAAGAACCGTGGCTCTGTACAGGAACTTATGGACAGAAACTTGCAGCCGATGCGCAACCAGTTGGACGAAGCAATTAAACAATCGAACGAGGCCCACGATGAAGAAGCCTTCCCCGAACTTAGACAGCCAGATCAAGGCCCAGGAACAGAAGCTGTCAATACTCCAGACTACGGTCAAAGCCAGCGAAAAAGAGTGGGCCGACCGAAAAAGACAGATAGCTGACGATACCCAAGTTACCATTGAAGTTTCGAAGAAGGCGATAGCCTCAGAACTTCGTGCTGCCAAGAAAGAGCTGTTGGAAACCCAAGAAAAGGCCAAGAAGACAGCCCAAGAGTTTTTTAGGCACCGACAAGCGCAGGAAGATATAGTTTCTAAGGTCGAAGCGGAGATTGAAGATCTGCAGTACACCAAAAAAGTGCTTTTGCAGACCAATACTGATCTTGCTATTGAAAACAGGGAGCTTAAGAGTGCGATCACTGTATTACAGGCTGACAGCCAGATGCTAAAAGAGGATGAGCGTGAACTGAACAAAAGACTTGTTGACTTACGGGAAGCTGAGAAGACACTTGCACAACAAAAGTCTGACTTAGACGCTGAAATTGAAGATCACGAGAACGCTTTGGAGTCGTTTGTAGTTGAAGCTGACGCAAAAAGACAGCAATTGGAGCAAAGTATAGTGGCGTTGGAGCTCAAAAAGCAGGATCTTGCTAACGAGATCATTGAGAACAGGGCTCAAGACGATAAGGTAAGAGATAATTTGGCGCAGTGGGAACAAAAGCTTGCGGATTCAGATAAGAATTTGCGGATTCGGGAAGCGCGAGTCAATCAACAAGAGTCGGCGATAGCCCGCAACTACAACCTGCTTCAGCTCTGATTGTGGTATAATGCAGGATAATAGGACAGCCCTTCGCGGGCTGTTTTTTGTTATGAAATATATTTCTCCTAACCACAGGGAATCGCTCTCCGCAACGTCTAGCCTTAACGGTCAGAACGAGTACGTTACAAGCACGAACCACGCGCTAGATGTTAATGCAACGGTGAGCGGAAGCGTGACTATACCCGGGGTTTCCACGGCGACGAATCAAACAAATGGGTCGCAATTAACGCAGATTGTTGATGCTGGCGGTGAAGCCGTGACAGTAACTGGCGGTAAGCTTGATGTCAATGCCACGGTATCTGGCGGATCTGGTACGTCAAGCATAGATAAGTCGGCTTTTACTGTTGGATCTGACTCGGGCACACCGGCAATGGGGGTATATCAGAGCAGTCTGGATACTCTTTCTAACGGCACGACTGCTTTGTTCGGCATGACTAATAAGCGCGCCATATTTGCAAATCTGCAGACATCTGGCGGGACTGAGACGGGAGTGGCGGCTACACCGTTACAGGTATCTCTGGCGAATACGGGGGCTAACGCTACGGCAGTCAAAGTCGACGGTTCCGCTGTGACCCAACCAGTAAGCGGAACGGTCAGTATCCAGGCTAACGCGTCAGTCAACCTCTCGCAGGTAGCCGGACAGACGGCGATAAGTTCGGGTGTGAACGGCTCTCAGGCTGTGGGTGGTGATACGGCGAGTGCGGCGGCGGATGCGGGCAATCCTGTAAAAATAGGTGGTAAGGTCAACACGACACTTCCGACCTTCACTGACGGACAGCGCGGTGACTTGCAACTAGGTATACGCGGGGCGGCACTTGTACAGATTATGGGTGCTGGCTCGACTACTGGAGCGGCAGCGAGTGCTAGTGGTGCAGATGGCAAATCTAACTCTACTGCTGGAATAAATGTCTATACGTTACCTAGCGTTTTTAATAGTTCTACATGGGACAGAACGGTATCGGTCGTAAATGCCACAAACTCTACAGGTACTGGTATCGCTGCGGCGGGTATCCTGGCGCAGTTTGATGATGTCTCGCCTACGTCTATCACTGAGAACCAATTCGGTAATATACGCATGTCGGCAAACCGTAATGTATATGGGACTATCCGTGACGCTGCCGGGAATGAACGGGGTGTGAATGTAACATCTGGAAATTCGTTGCAAGCAGACCTGACCACTATAGCCGGTACTGGAGCAGTAACCGGACATGGTACTGCCACTGGCGCGCTACGCGTAGAACTGCCGACGGATGGTACGGGGCTTGTCAACGCCGCTCAGAACGGTACGTGGACAGTACAACCGGGCAATACGGCGAATACTACCGCGTGGTTGGTAAAACAAGACGTATCTTCGTCGGCTACAGAGTCTTCCGTTAACGACACGGCTACCTCTACTACGATTTTGGCGTCAAATTCAGCTAGAAAGATGGCCCTGGTTGAGAACACTTCAACGGCTGACCTTTACATCCGTTTTAGTTCTAGCGCGGCTACGACTTCTATAGGCGGGTATTCAGTGATTATCCCTGCGAACGGCGGATATTACGAGCTACCAGTACCTATATACACTGGACAGATAAATGGTATATGGTTAACCGATCCGAATACGGGCGGAGCGAGCATAACGGAGTACTAAAATGCCTCTTTCGTACCCTTTCCCTGATGCAACCTCTACGCTTAAAGGTAAGATACAACTTACCGGAGATTTAGGCGGTACTGCGGCCTCTCCTACAGTAGTGGGTGCGCAACAAGGAGTAATCTCTGCGGCTGCTCTTTCTACTTCGGCTATTACCTTAGGCTTTGCTTCTTCTACGAGTACATTTACGCTTTCGTCATCCCAAACCACTCCTACTCAAGTGACGGGACTCTCTATAACGGTAACCATTCCTGCTGGAGGACGTCGAATACGCGTCACTGCCTATACATCATCCCTCTCACCAGCCAGTGGAGTTGCGCTGTTGACTATATGGGATGGAACGGTGAATGTAGGCACGCAATTACAGCAATATAATTCTGCGGCAAATAATGGGGCGAATTGTCAAGTTATTATAAGCCCTGCCGCAGGGAGTAAGACCTACAACGTAGGTGTCAGCAACTCAGGCCTTAATACTACTACTGTATCGGGTTCTGCAACAAACCCATCTTTCATACTCGTGGAGGCAATATAGTGCCCTTATATGGAGGAATTAACCAACTTGGGCCTACAATCCCCTCGGTAGAGATTACCGGTACGTCGCAGCAGGCTAGTGTGAACACGAAGTATCTGACTAACAATGCCTCGTTGGTCACTATTACGTTACCCGCATCCGCTAACATAGGGGAACAGGTGTTGGTACGTGGTAAAGGTGCCGGGGGCTGGAAGCTTGTCCAGAACGGCGGGCAAACTATCCATGGGGCTTCGGATACTACGACTGGAACGGGCGGTTACTTGGCCTCCCAGACTTCCCGCGATACGGTGACTATCGAGTGCACTACGGCCAATACAGATTTCTTGATCATTGCTGGAAGAGGGACATTGACGTATGGCTAATCTGATACGAGAAACTGGTAGAGGCTTTGCATCGAGCCTGACGGCTAATTCTTCGCTTTCTAATTCGACTGTTGAGACTACGCTGTTTAGTCAAACTATATCTGGTGGTAAGATGGGTACGTCGAAAGCGCTTAAATTTACGCTCTATTGTAGCCTTACTACGCCCGCCCTTGCCGTCCCTACCCTTACGGTCAAGGTAAAGCTAGGGAGTACAAGTCTGACAGTAATGAGCGGTCTGTCGCTGGCCATAAGCCAGACGAACGCACCATTTAATGTGACGGGTCTTATCGTCAACAAGAGCGCCCCGAACGCGCAATTTACTTTCTCGCAGATAATCCAGCAATCGGCGTCTATACCGCTTGTCCTGACCTCGGCGCTCGCGGATGCAGACTGGACGGTCGATACTACTACTGACCAGTTATTTGCCGTGACTGCCCAGTTCGGTAGTCTGAACGCTACCACTACCTTGACATTCCGCTACGCAGATATAGAATTAACCTGATATTTATAGTATAATGCCTTTAGAGGAAAGCCCCCGCTTGGGGGCTTTTTTATTTGGAGGAGAAATGAAATATATCACTGCTTCTGGCTCTACCACGGTAGCTACGACCTGTAATGGACTGCTTGTGCAGGTGAATACTGCACTGACAGGAACGATTACCCTTGCCGCAGGCGGCACGGCATTTGCGGTCATTACCAACCCGACGGCGGGCGCGCAGTTCCGCTATAACGGCCTGCGTGGACAAGGGGCTATTACGGTAAATCCAAGCGCGACTACTGATATAACGGTTAGCTTTTTAAATAGGGACGTGTAATGGCCGTAAATGTTCCTGTCACTATCTACAGAGATACGAACGGACTCACTGAATATAGTAGTGACGGCGTTAATGATATTGTCGATACTCTCGGGAACAATCTGGTGGACCCTTCTGGGAACCAAGTTGTCGATACCGGTGTGGTTGCTACATTGATCCCCGCGACTTCCTGGGAAAAGGATGATTCATTATGAGTGATATGGTAATTGGCGATTACACCGCTGCGGTAACGGTAGATGGCAGCACGAACTACCTGTTAATCCAACCTGGTAGTAGCTCGACCGCGTATAAGAAGATAAACCGAAATGTATTGCTTGGCGTGAGTGGGCAGCCAGCTGATACTAGCACGGCGCAGGCCCTTACGAACAAGACCTTGGGCAATACGAACACGGTTACGCTCAAGGATACGCTGTTTACACTCCAAGATGATAGTGATACAACCAAACAAGCGCAATTCCAGCTCTCTGGCCTCACGACCGCCACGACCCGAACGTATACAATGCCAAACGCTAACACAACACTGGTAGGGCGCGATACGACTGACACACTGACCAACAAGACATTGACGGCGCCAGCGATTACGGGCGGTACGATAGACAATTCTACGGTTACGGTCGACGCCATAGGCGAACATACGGTAAACAACGGCGTAACTATTGATGGCCTGAATATTATGAACGGCGCGTTAAACACTAATAATTCTGTGGTGACGGCCAATATTACTGACGCGGCAGTGACTCCGGCCAAACTATTGGCCGGTACTGGCTCCGGCTGGGCATGGACAACTTATTCTCCCACTTTGAGCAATATAACGATAGGTAATGGAACGGTTGTTGCACGTTATATACAAATTGGCAAGAATGTTTTTGCTCGAATCACTATAACATTTGGTTCTACGTCAAGTATGGGAACGAGCCCCACTATAACTTTACCCGTTACTGCGATAAGTGGATATGCTTCGGGAGCAGAGAGTTATGGTACACTTCAGATTCTTCACGTAGGCAACTACGTAGCTTTGGGCATTTTAATAGTTGGAAGTACGACCACTGTTACAGCTGCCGCATTAAGCGCATCAAACACTTACCTGCAAAACGTGAACATTACTTCTACAGTTCCGTTTACATGGGGAGCAGGTGATGCACTCTACTTCTATATCCAGTATGAGGCGGCCTGATGATTACTTGGACGGAAGCTTGGATTAAGGCTCAGACGATAGCTGGAGATTTTACGCCCACTACTTTGGTGCAATTAAAACAAGACATAAACATCGGGTACCAGCGGTTTAATGCTGCGTTGGGGCGGTACTTTTCGCGAAAGCAGCAATTTACTGATGTAGTGAACGGCCAGCAGATTTATCAAACGCCGATAGATTGTGTGCGTATTATCGGCATGACGGTAGCGGTGTCTAATACCTACCAGACTCCGGTTAAGGAGGTGCGCAGTGAGTTCGAGTGGCGCCAGATTACGGCTTACCCATACAGTTCGAATTGGCCAGCGTATTACTTCATGATTGGTAACGATGAGTTTGCTTTATGGCCAACGCCTTCGCAGGATGTTACGAATGGTCTGAGATTTTACTATCAGCAGCAAGATCATGATTTGTCGATCGAGGATATTACGAGCGCTTCGACGAGTGCAACAGTAACCGTGCAGAACGGGTCTAACCTCGTGACAGCCACAGCCGGCATATTTACCCCAAATATGGCAAACTTAAGGTTTCAGCTTACAGGAGTAAACGACCTGACCTGGTACGAAATTGTAGGTGTCCCGACCAGTTCTACCTTGACACTGAAGTCTGCTTTTGTGGGGCTGACTGGAGTGGCTCAGGCTTGGAGAATCGGGCAAGCGTTTATATTTCCTGATGAGTATGATGACGTGCCAATTGACTATGCTTTAGGCAGATTCTTTGAATCGAGGAACAACCCGCAACGGGCTCGATTTTACTATAACGAAGATTCTAACAATTTAGGCAAGTACAATGCTGCTGTCAAGGACGCTATACAGAAGTACTCGAGTTCAACAGAGGGTAACGTCATATTCGACGATGGCACGTTTACTAACGCCTGGTTCTTGACGCCACTGCCGCCAATGGGGAGCTGATATGGCTATAAAAGCGTTTGTACAGAGAAATTTCGAGGGTGGTTGGTCGACAGATCTAAAGGTTGGCATTAAGAACAGCTTTGCTTATTCGCGGGCTATTGATTTTCGTAAAAAACCATCCCAGATAACGGTTTTGCCGCAACCGAGAAGGGAGGACAACGGCGTTCTGAAAGATCTTATTCAGAACGAGGTGATGGTAAACGATGGGACTATTTATGCCACTGGCAATGCCGGTTTCTTTTACCGTCGTGACTCGGGTACGGGTCAGTGGTCCCTTGAAAGTAGCATGGTGCCTGGAACGTTTGGTATGGATTATCGCATTGATGCTGATGCCGTATATGTTTGTGGGAGAAAATCGGTCAGTCTGTATCAACCGGTAAGCGTCTCGCCGTCTATGAAACCGGCCTTTTATTCCTCGTCTTTCTCGACTTATGATAATTCGACCAATGCTGGCTTTAATGTCAACTCT
>Ga0247671_1000042_pt1 | contig 40250 bp, 67 predicted proteins | sample CNK12_metaG_FD_183039 | JGI IMG/M metagenome (GOLD analysis project Ga0247671, IMG submission 183039) | Soil microbial communities from Purdue University Martell Research Forest, Indiana, United States - CNK12 | ecosystem: Environmental > Terrestrial > Soil > Temperate forest > Bulk soil...
TGTAAAGTATATGCTAGATTGATATATCGATCAATTTGGGTGTCTGGCATCTGAGCAGGGCTATATCGGGCTGTCATGCGTCTTACGGTATTGCGCATTTCAAGTAATTGCACCATGATATTTCCTTACATGCCATTTATAGGGTTACTAGGCGTACCATTATTATAGATAACACCTTCAAAAGAATCCTGATTCCCATATGGCAGAGGTAAGGGTGGTAGGAACTTGCCACTGGAATCTGGAATTACACTAGGAGGTGTAAACGCCGATGGTAAAGGATTCGGATAAGAAAATACATTAAAATTCATTGAATCCAAATCTAAAGTTAACGTATTTAACGTTACCGCAATTACCTGCACATTGACAAGATTCAAATTTACCATACCAAACTGAGTAGGAATTAAGAAACGCACCTTAACACCTGCCGAATATCCATGATCGTCAACCGTAGTAACAACGCAAGGATTTGCATTTGTCACCGATGCAATCGTCTGACAACGCAAATTCTCCTGAACTTGAACTTGGCTATATCCCGGATAATAAGTGACTGTCATGTAAAACCGTTTTACAAATATTTAAATTAAAAATTAAGTGGAACAAACGCGTATTTCTTGTCGCTTTTATCTACACTATCAATCTGACTATGTCCATCATCCGGACCTTCTTTCTGTATATGCTTTGGAGTATAATAATGTTCATTAATTTGCTCCATAAAACCACGCTTGATCGTATAAACTTTTCCGTCTTGAAACGTAGTCCAAGCAGCAACATCGCCAGGGTTTTTATCATATGCCAACTTAGCAGATTGCCCTTTTGACCTTAGATTATGAAATCTACCTGTTATCATTTGATTATCATGAGCTTTCTGAGCTTCAATCTTTGCAGCCAAAGCTTTTCTTTCAACTGATATCCCTAAATGCTTATCCATGATAACTTTTTCATCTGAGCTGAGCTCACGATTAGGTCTTTCAGTATAAACATATTTATCTGATTGAGCTTTCTTTTCAGCTATTTCGCATCGAGTTTTTTCTAACTCAATTCGAGCCAAATCAATTTCAGTCTGTAAATCTTCTAATACTGCTGCATCTGTCATATGAACCTCTATTGTTTCATTATTTTGTACAGTTTTAATTTTTTTTTGTCTTGCCATATTTTACCTTTTGGTCACATTGTAACCATATTCATTCAAGAATTCTATGTAAAATTTTATGCGATCTTCTACTCGTTGGCCTGCACAATGCTTAGTAGACCATAATTCTAAATTCTCTATTCGATTATCATCTCGTATGCCATTGATATGATGAATCGTTTCCCCTTTACGAATAGGTCTTCCTAAATGTTCGCTCATTACCCAAATATGTTCTTTTATTCTATGATCTTTTCTAGCGTTTGGGTGTCCTTTTCGTGAAATTATAGCATATCCGTTACCATCATAATGTCTACAAGTTAAACTAGTTTTTCTAGCATCTCCCACTTTTAAATCTAAAGGTATACCATATTTTTTTCTTTGCTTTATTAACTGTCTTTTTTTCTCTATTTCATAAAGGACAAGATTGTTTTTATACCTTTCTCTTGTTTTTCTGTTTTGACATATTTTGCAATATGAATTGTAACCAGCTTTATGTCTGCTACATTTATGAAATTGACTTGTTTCTTTTTCTTCTTTACACAAACGACATATTTTTAAATTCATGGTAACCTCTCTTTTCAGAAAGGTTACCACATATGGTATTAAACTACAATGACATTTCTACTGTCGTCGCTTCCCAATACCAGGCCGACACTTCACCATCGATGATACCACCAACGGTTGCCGAGTTCGTGCCATCGCCTGCACCAACCAATATGCCTCTAGAACCTAGATTTTGACGTGCAAAACCTAAGATATTCTGATTTGCGTACGGTAATGGCGAAGGTGTGACCCCGATTAACTGGTTTGTATTGCCTTCCCCTTGTGGTACCATAATTGGTAAAGATTGAGGATACTGCGCGGCTAACAATGAAACAAATGCAGTATATGCAGTTGAATCAACGTTCGCAAAAGTCACTGTCTGAGTACCTACAGCATTGTTAACAGCAGAAACAGTAAACTGTAAAGGTAAACCATTTTGAGTGCTAACAAGTTGCTGCATCCCATACGCCACAGGAATCTGGAACCTTACAACATCACCAATTTGATAATTCTGCTGAACCAGTGTAGTAACCACCATTGGGTTAGCTAAAGTGATAGCAGCAATTACTCTATTTTGAGGATAATATAAGGCTGAATCCATAACGGCAAAATTTCCAATCTTATAGACCGAGCCAACGCTTGTTAAAGCATTAGTTGAGTCTAATAAAGTTGTAAATGTGTTTGTGCCGTTAGTAGCCGTAACAGTCATGATAAGTCCGCCCAATTGTGGCGCAGATGTCATGTTAACAATTCTAACAGTATCCCCGACTTGGTAGCCGTGGTTAGTAGAAGTTGTAAAGACTGTTGTTACTGGAGGACCTGCATTTGTGGTAAATCCAGTAATAGAAAAAGTAGCCCCTTGGCTATAAATTGAGCTATCATAAAGACTAAATCCATTGATAGTCATTTTGCCATTTTCATAAGGTGCAATTGTACCTGCTACAGTACCATTCATTTTGATGATACCAGTATTAGAAGCCATATAAGAAGGTAGAAAAAGACCTTCTACAATCTTATCAGAAGTCAAAGAACCAGAAACACCAAGTGCAGTTTGACCCGAATAAGTCAAATTCCAAATTTGGAATTTAGAAATTTGATTCGGAATAGGTATATAATGAGGTGTAGATGCAACGTTTTTAAATGTTCCATTTACAATCTGTGTTGAGCCAGCCATATTCAACCCTCCTATAATGCTACTTGAAGCGTGCAACGTAAGTTGACGATCCAAGATGTGTTAGTGATGTTGAATACTTGAGCCATTTTCCAACCTGCTGTTTGGTAAAGACGCAATCTTGGCGACGCAATTTCTGGCGGCGCGTAGATGAATTGAGCGGAATAACCGTCCAAGTCCACCATGTCATATGACTCTTGCCCTGGGATAAAGATGTTATAAACATCCTGACCATTTGCAGAAGCCGCAACGCTGATAGAACCAACTGAAGACAGCAAGAAACGGATGTTTCTAATTGTTCCCCATTCGGCTTGAAGCAAGTTTGCAGTATTTGCATACTGAGCCACGTTCTGGAAGCCTACCATTTGGTCTAAGTCAGCACTAAGGTTAGTGTGAGTTAAGCCAAAGAAGCAAGTTCTTACAGGTGCTGTACCGAATTTGTCTTCGCCTTCAATCAAGTCCATAATGAATTGCGCGTTGGCAGTTCTTAACAAACGAACGGCTTTAGAGCAATCCAGAGGGCTGATATTAGTAGGATTATCGCCATTTGTGCCCGCTGTGCAATTTATAGGCGGTGCACCCGCTTCCATCATACTTCTAGCAAGCTGATCTTCTGTTTCACGAAGTGACTGCCCAAGTGTGCTCACAGCACTATTTAGGACAGGATCTTCGTTGATCAACATTCATATCTGTTACTTAATGACCTAATTTTCATTAGGCGCATAGCTCATTTCTGGCTATGTCTATATGTTTCCATATAGCTCAGAGTACCGCTTCACCTTTCGGTGCCTACCCGCTTTACTCGTTCACGCTGGACAATAATTTCGTTTCATGTTACAATAACGTCAAACACTCATAAACATAGGAGTTTTATGACTAATACCCGTCTTTCTAAATACACCAGAAAAGAATATTCCCCGACCCATCTTGCATATTTTGCAGGGATTGTAGATGGTGAAGGTTGTATTCATATTGGTTACTACTTTAATAAAACCCAAAATCGAAGCGTCTACCATTCTCTTATACAAATTACAAGTACAGATATATGCTTGATAGACTGGATTACAAATATATTTGGGGGTAATTCCTCTGTTTATACTGACGCTCAAACACCTAAAAACTCCACTCTCAAACCTTATAGTTGGAAAGCAAGCGGAGAAAGACTGACACATCTTTGTGAATTGCTTATTCCTTATGCCATCATAAAGAAAGACCAACTCCAAATAATGCTTGAGTTTAGAAGAACTTTTCAGGATCAACATGAACCTAAAAAGGGACAACAAGGGATTCAACCAATAACTCAGGAGCTTATTGATTATCGCCATAGTCTTCTTGTTAAACTTAGAAGTCTTCATTGTCGTAAAGGTGTCCATAAAACTGTTACTATTCCTTGCGCCTTGTCTTCTTCGCCTTAACGCGGTCAGAGTTCCAAGTCAATTAGGGCTGGTTTATAGCAGGCAATGTTACCTACCTGCTCTTGAAGGATAATGTAAGAACCATCATATTCTTACACCTTCAAGAAGATTGGCATGGCTTATGCAGCTAGTAACCAATCTATTCTTGCATCAATGTCAAGGGCTGTCAGCTGTTGCGCTGGAGGGTCTACAATTCCATTACCCAAAGGTATTGGAGCGGTTAGCAAGTTCTGATAACGTCTACGTCTCAGAATATCGCCAGCTTGTTGGTCCATACTTATAGGGTAGCCCATAGTCGTATGAATCAAGTCTGGCATAGGACGAGCAAGTAACTTCATGGACAACTGTTGTTGTACCGCTGGAGGCAAAATGCTTGTAGTTGTGGGACCTGACATAATCTTAACCTTACGTTAAGACGAAGCCAACCATGTAAAGCCGTTTTACTTGCGAGAAGCTGCAAGAGTTTCTTTCCAAAGAGTATTCTTTTGCTCTTTAGACATACGTGAATTGGATAGAGCTGCCGCAGTTGATACAGCCTCAGAGCGAACCCCTAAGCTCCCTAACTTCGGCTTTCCTTCCTTTTCATCCACTCTCTTTTGCTCTTGAGAAATAGGTTTATCTTTCGACGCTATTGCAGCCTTATCAGCCTGATAACGTGCATCTTTTTTGATGAGATTGTACACCTTTCTCAAAGGATTAACAGCTTTCTCGACAGCCTCACGGTTGTCTTCGTCACTTTTGATATATTTTTCAATATTTTCAGCTGTGACGACGTCCTTAAAATCAGCGAACTCTTGAGCAGTCTCTAGGATTTGAAGCTTTTGATCCTTTTCAGCTAGTTTGCGCTCGTAGTCCGACATTTTCTTATTCATCGTACTAAAAGCTTTAACAAGTTTCTTCCCATCGGGGAATTCTTCTTGTTCTAGCTGTCTATAATCATAGTCTTCTTCCTGTGGTTGTTGATTAACTTGCTGCTGCCGTTGCAACGACTGCGCTTGCTGATCCTTGTACCACTTTAGTTCCTGCTCCGATTGCCACGCTTTTCTATCGGAGTCTTCTTTAGCTTTCCTAAGCTCTGCGAAACTCTCTTTAGGAGTCTTTGCATTGCTTTCATGGTTGTCTTCAGCCTGGTCAGCCACGTCAGGAATTTGGGCTTGTTCTGTTAAACTCATGTGTTTCCTTTGAGATGGCGAATTCTCTGTTGCGCCGAAACCGCGTCAATGTGATACTGACGTGATATTAGGTCAAGATATATTTAAAATTACAATTTGCTGCAAGTTAAAAATTTAAGGATGTTGAATGAGTGATGATTTAGAAGAAATAGTTTACATGATGGCTGTTGAGAAAACAGTCAATTTGATATTTAATATAGAGATGGCATTAAATTTTTTTAATGATAATAAAATAAAGCCTGATGAAGCTGTAGTCAAAGCTTTAGGGCCATTGATAAGTGAATTGGATAAGTGGATTAAGCAATCTTCCCATTGATGGAATAGTCTTCGATCCTTTCGAGCTTATCATTGCAATAATTTCGAAGCATTCTTACATGTTCTTTATCGAATTTTTCTGGATTTGCTAGGATGTAATTTAGCGTTTCTTTCTTTGGAATGGCGTATTCAAATTTTACTTTATCATAATTTGTAACTGACCATAAAAGCATATCCTCATCTTGATATGGGCTTGGACGCGTTACACGGATAATTGCAGGACGCAGGACTAATTTTCCAGAAGTATTATTTTTGTAATAGAGAATCCATATGTAATATTTACGAAGATCAAATCCTTTCTTCATACACATTTCGTATTGCTCTTGAACACATTGATCAAGATAATTCTTAATCTTTGGCATTGCAGATTGTAGAATTTCGCCAACTTCGGGAGTATAAGTCATTAAAAAACCTTATAATTTTCTGGATTTAAAAGGTCTATCATAATAACTAAAAGAGGATATAAATCTTTACTATGTATATATTCATCTAAATCTTTTCTTTTATTAAATTCTTCTAATAGAATTTTCAAACCTAAGGGAATTTTTTTTTCTTCCATTATCTCACCATCTTTGCGCCACCGTTAATCGATCTATTGCTATGCACTGATCCTTGCTTAGGCTTGCTTACATAGCCGGATTGTGGCTTATGAAGATTCGGAAGCTTCTTTATCTTTGGGGGAATCATTGTCATTTCATTTTCCGATGCAATTTCATAGCCATTTTATCAGCGGCATTATCTCTTTTAGCTTCTTGTTTATATTCTTTAGCAGATGGCTTATAATCCTTTCCATGCTTTGCTTCACGTGCTTTCTTTTCTTTTTCCATTGTCGTTAATTTAGCCATATTATTTTTCCCCTGAATTTTGTTTCTGTTTCTTAGCTTGCGGACTAAATGAATTAGACATCTGCAAAGGTGGCTTTCCAGTATTGCGATATCTATCTTGCTTAGTGCTTAGTTCTTTACTATTAGGCACACTAGGCTTGCTTTGCTCTGGGATTATCTTTATTCCGGCCATATTAATTTCCTTTATAGGCTTTTTCTAGGGCTTCAAGGACTTTCTTGATGTCTGTTGTTGGCATTAATATTTTCCACCCAATGTGTTATAATTAGACTTATAACATAAAAAAACGGAGCTGTACTTATTGAGGTGTTCCTATGTTTTAAATAGGCTCATTTTTGCCTAGGCCCCGAAAATTATTTATTAGCCATCTTTTCGCGTGTATAAGGCTTATGAGCCAATGATCTATCATCATGCCCATCAATCTTTTTTCTTACTTGCTCATAAGAATTAGATGCGCCTGCTGGTGGCTTAGGATCAACATTTTCTTTAATTGGTGAATAATGCGCTCCGGTATTACCCTTTCCAGATCCACCACTAGATGTATTTTTATAACTACTGCCCATTTGAAACCCCTTTAGGTTGTGACATTGCTATTTCCTTGTCATCTTGCCTTTTTTGAATATTTTCTATCAATGAAAATACCTTAACAAAATTTTCAATATGCATTGATTCTACTTCTTTTGCAGCTTTTACTTTATCAAGCATTGTAGAAGCTTTCTGATGCTCTGACTCATTGTATTTAGTCAACAATGAAACTTGCTCAAGATGACCCTTTTGTGTGCGTTCTTCAGCAAGTGCTCGATCGCTCATTGCTTTTGATTGTAGAGATTCATTTACAATCTGCTGATTCTGCATCTGAAGTTCCGCCATTTTCTGCTCTTGCTGCTGCTGACCTTCTTGAGTCTTCTGTATGGCTTCAATAAGCTTATCCTTGTCTTGAATGGTAAGATCACTAAGCAACTGATCTGGCGGAATAGGCAGACCATCTTTCCAAAGACTATATTTTTGAAGATAAGCAAGTTGTTTCGTAGTAGCTGTAAGAGGAGCATTTGTAACCACCGCATCGTATCTTTGAAATGATTTATCACGAAATTCATTTGTTGGTTCTTCCTCAATCATTCGCTTAATCTTGCCCAATGTATAATTTTTCTGAATAAGAGCCCAATGAAGGCGTCCAGCATTCCGTTGGCTAAGATCCAAGTTATCAAAAAGCTCTTGGAGGGTTGTAAGGGCCGCACCTTGGCGAAGTTGCTCTGTAATCCCCACATCACTATCTTCCGCTTGTCCCAAAAGTTCTGGTGTAACCCCGGCATTTGATTGTATATCCTCTTTAAGGAATTGAGTCGCCTGATAGTTTGCAGGATTAATATTTGCGCCTGGTTTGTCATTGATTTTATTTAATCCACCTTTCTTAAAGAACCTTACCTTTCCAGGTCCCACTTTGAAAGCATCCGAGTCGTCAATGAGTGCGTCTTCTTCAACATCGACGCCAGAAAACTGAGCAGCGAGAAGGTCCAATTCAAGTTGTTTCCTGTAATTATAAAGATATTGACTATCTCGAATATTCCTAATGATGCCTTGATAACGAAACGCATAATTATTATTAGCAAGGTCGTGATACCCCACAAAAGGAGTAAAGGGATACATGTCAACGCCAAGAGGATTAGGACCATCATAAAAACAGGTATTGTTGACAATAATCGCAAGGTGTACGGTTGGTACTTTTTCTTTGACAACTACAATATGCGGATATTGCGCTTTAAGTCTTTCCATTTCATCTTTATTAAAGTCTACTTCTGTACTCTCATAGGTTTCAGGATCAACAATGAATGTTCCCATGCGTTCAGTCAAATACCAATATTCATCATAGGCCAGCCACCCTTTACGCCTAATATTATATTGTTGAGGCATAAAAGTAAACTTAGTATCAAAATAAGCCTGATCATTAAGCATATCAATATCTTTCTCACGACCAGGCAACAACTGCTTTACTTGCTCCTTATGAAGATATTTCCTTGTACGTATAAATTGGCAATCACTTAAGTCCATTTCACGCCAAAATGCATCCATCATTATCATATCGGCACTAAAACACTCAGTTCTTAGGTCTCCGCAAATAGGATCACGTCTATAATCTATCCATGAATGCATTAAGCTTAATCCAGTGATACCAGCAGCCTCTTTAAAGCATGAGCTAATTGTATTATATGTATCATCATTGGAATAAGCTGATTGCAAAGCCTTAGTTCCTTGAGATGCTGTCTGAGCACTAGAACCATGAACTGGCAGCATTTGAGTTGCTTTCCGATGCTGACGCTGCCTACCGCACACCATATTGACTACGGGCATACTATTGTTAAATACAAACTTTTGATGCTCGTAGGAAAGACCTGAATACATATTTAAATAACGCTGGTCTCCAAGATAAACTTTTCTATCAATCAATTGTTCATAATGAAATAATTGCCAAGGGCTAAGATTCTGTTGATATCTGCTATCTGCTTCAGCTACTATATCTCGCTTACCATCTTGGTAGTATGTATTATATATGTTCGGAACAACTTGCGATCTTTCGAGCATTCCACTGGACATGTTATACCTATATTAAAACTTTTATATATACCATACAGGCAAAGAGGATTAAAGAGAAATGGATGACACAATACAAGAAATTTGGACTCAAGATCTTATTGATATGGAGAATGAAACGAAAGAATATATTAAAACTTTGAAAGAAGTCTATAAACATTTAGACAATCTAAAATATGAATGTAGTGCGCGAGAGTATACTTTGGACGAAGATGAAATGTCTTGGATATTCTATTGCCGAGATACTATTTGGCTAACACTTAAAAAATTTGGGAAAGAAAATGGATGAAGAAAACAAACCGCATCCTTGGGGTGAATTCCTAAAAGCAAGAATGAATGCAATCTTATGGATGAAAGAGAAAATGAATCAAGATGATAAAACAATTGCTAAAGATTTATCTATGGATGAAATACAGGTTTATGCGATTAGGACCTGGGCAGAAAAAGAAAGAGAATTACAGACTGAAGGACTTGAACCTTCCCGTCCGTAATGATTTTTAGTCATTACCATGCTGTACCGTGGCTAGACTGTTTATTTTTTGAAATCTAATTTATTGTATTTTCTACGATTTTCTTCTTTAGTGAGATATTGAAGATTAGAAAGACAATGTTTACCGCCTTTAGAGACAGGTATAATATGATCTACTTCGTATCCCTGAGGACAATTCTTATAAAATCTTCCTATTAAACTTCTTTCCTCCCAACTTACTTCATACTTTTTTATTCTACTTCTTCTTTTATAATCCCCTAATCTTTTAGCAAAAATCCCTTTACTTGTATTAAAATATTTCTTTAGAAGACCGTTGTAATGGGCTTTATTATCAATATCTTTATATAGATCTTGAGCACGTTTAATGAATTCTAAAAAGTCTTCTTGATTATTCATAGTTTTACGTCTGATAATTTACATTATGTTGGCAGTTTAAATTAGTTGGGCTTTGTTACATACTTTGAGATATGGTATTTTAATTTTATCAACATATAAATCCAAAGATTATATAGTTTCATTTGGCGCTTCTGGTAATGGCATCCAATGAGTTACCCCAACGCATGCATATCCACGATCATCATTCCAACATGTCCCTTCAATACCCCAGTGAGAAGCAATTTTAAAATTTGTTAATGATAAATATTTTTCAAATACAAGAACATCTGTATTAGGTTCAGGCAATTTATCGCTGCATTTTATCCAAGTCATCGTTTTACCCTTAAATATTTAGCAATCTCATTAGCTGTCTGCCAACTTAGCTTCCACTTCCTTTGCATCAGCGGAATAGATAAATGTTTGTAGATTATATAGTATGTCTGGATTTCATGCAGCAGGTCTTTTGAGACGTTCATTATCTCCCCATAAATGGCGGTTGCTGTCCCAATGGAGGCTTTGGCTTCTGGCCATAGGGTGTTTGAGCCTTGAGCCTATCTAAACTTTCCTTGCTCATTGATCCAGGACCTCTACCAAATTGAATGCGTGCATTAGCCATATACCTAATTGAGTCTGCTGCGTGACTAGTCCAATCATGTAGGGGCGACTCACTATAGCAGTTTTGTTTTTCATTATATTTTTTGTGGTAGTTTTCCAGACACTTGATTAAATGGCTACACTTTTTTTCGTCTATAAATACGGTGCTAAGCATAGATCTCGTGGATTCAATACCCACTGAGACATCTGCTTCTCTTTCCAGAATAGTTGCCTTAATTCCTTGCTCATAAGCAACGTCTTGTAATGTACGCCCGGTTTGAATAGAACCAGATCCGGCGTCATGCGGCATATAATGAGTGCCGTATACATAGGGTTTGCTTTGTATAAGCTTTGCATAATGCGCTATCCCTTCTCCTTGAGCTTCGTAGAAATCAATAATACGGAGTTCACCACCAATTTCTTGCCAGAACGTGATTGATGTACTGTCTCCATAACCAATGTCCCACGCGGTGTGCACAGGACTGCGGGTTTCGTATGACACATTACAAATTCTTCCTTCTGTTCTTGCTTTTTCAATAAGTCTTCCATAATATGATCCTTCTACACCACGGTTAAAGCTGCAATAAAATTCTTGTTGTATATGTTCCTCGGATACGCCTTCATCGCGCATCTTCTGAATTTCTTCTTCTGTCAATACATCCGTTTCATTAATAGGTAATACTTCGCAGAACCAATCTTTTGACTTCTTAGCCATTGTCATTAAGTCGTAAAAATGATTCTTCCCGCGAGGAGTTGATATAAACAAAGCATAACCTTTATTAACATCAAGGATAGGGCGCAAATAATCCCAGGCAGCGGGGGACTGTATAGCATACTCGGAGAATATAATAATCTTCGGATTAGACCCCACCAAACTATCAATGTTATCAGATCCAATAAGCTGATATAGGGATCCATTTGTAAGCCTTATTTTCATTTCATGACCGTTCTTGGACTCGATACACTCTTTGGGGATGTAATCTAGAATGCGTTGTCCATCATTCGTGGAAGAATCCCAAATGACTTTTTTCGCTTGAGAGTATGTAGGAAGAATATGAAAGGCAGTCCAGCCTGGATTAAGCAGCAATTGAAGTATACACCAATTAAAAGCAGTAACATCTTTACCGCCGCGTCTATGAACGACCCATACAGCACGCTTAGTACCGCTATTTAGAGCTTTGATTATCGATATTTGATATGGGCGAGGTTGAAACTTCAATTCCACTTGCAAGGCCATTCGATTTTACCTCTACGACGATTTTTTGAGCATTATTCTGATTAGATAATGATGGGTCACTTTGTTTTAATCTACATTTACCTAACCATATTAAAAGTGTATTATCTCCGGATAAAGCTTTAGCAAATTGAACTTCTCTTAGAATAGAATCGCCTTTTGCTTTCTTTTCTTGCGAATATTCTGAAAAAAGCACTCCGTTATCTTTCCAACATCTATCATAAAGATTTGGAGGTTTAATACCTAGGCGAGCTGCTATTTCTGTTCCAGAGCAATCAGCTTGCAATAATTCATCCACATATGCCCATGAAATATCAGTAGGAGGTCTACCTCTATTTTCTCGTTCAGGAATAGGATAAGAAGGAGCGCAAGTCATATATAATCCTTTTTAGGATAGTTATAACCTATTTATTTAAATTGTCAATGGTTTCATAGTTCATCCCTATATATTTCGATTAACTCTCGCAAAATCTGCAATAATTTTTCTCTAGGGGGCAATTTAGTTCCTCCTAAATCTAATGTATTTGCTTTTCTTCCAGATTCTAAAGACATTACATTGACTATAGAAAGGGTACAAGAATATTGTATATTGTCCGGTATGTTTAGGAAATCCTTATGTTCAAAGATGAACAAGGCTTCGCTGGCGGCACATCCAAGCATTGTTAAGCAGAAGTTTATTTTGTCATCATCGGTTTTTAGAGTTTTTTTAAGACTATCTTCAATTTGTTTCATTTTATCTTTCATCAGAAATTTTCCTAAACTTTTCAAACATTTCATCAATGGAATCGACTAAGTCTTTCATGGTTATATTTGAAGAGTCCTTATTAGATAAACTCAAAGTCAATAAATCAAATATATCAAATTTTAATTCTTTATATTCATCGTTATCCCAATTCATTCGTATATTCCTTTTACAAATAAAATTATTGATATACTATATATGATTATTTATTCTTTACTCATAAAAATTCCTATTGCGCGTTAAATTCCAATACTTTAGCATATTTAAATTTATGCGTAAATTTAAAAGAAAAATAGGTATGTTATGGCTATTGTTTACCAGTTAGATTTTTTTGAGCAGCCAGAAACTAGCATATTAAAAGCAGAAATTGCCAGACTAGAAGATAAACTTGACAGACAAAGAAAGAGTCAATTTGCTAAAATTGGAGCCCAAGAAAAAAGAATAACTCAATTAGAAGAAGATATGGAAATCCTAAAGAGAAATATTTGTACGTCATATAAGGCGCAGTATTAAAAGCAAGCTGCCGGAAGACAGCCTGCATTTTATTCATTAACTTACTTGAAGAGCAAAAAGAGTCGATGAAGCCATAGGAACCACTAAATCAGAATGAAATGAAACAAGATTTACTGGAGAAGTTGAAACACTTCTAAGTTTCAACATATCGCCTGCTTTAACATCAATAATGACAGTACATGAAAGAGAAATACTATCATCATCTGGTGATTGAGTAAAACCTGCTTCCGCACTTCCTGAAACAAAATTTCCATTTAAATATAGTCCCATTCCAAAAGATGGAACTGGAGAAGGAAATGGTGCTTCAAGATGTCCATCTACAGAATAACCAATTTGATAAGTACCAGCTTTTAAGAACTTCACTTCACCGGAAACATTTGATTGTGAAATATCAAAATCTGGCGCAGTAATAGCATTTGCACTTGGGAATTTGCAATAATCTAATGCGCCTCCAGAAGCAGTTAAATGTTGATCAATTTGAGAATATAGATTGAAATATGCTTTTGATCCTACTTGGGAACAATCGCAATCTTTACCAGGGTCACCTTTAGGACCTTGGAGACCTTGCGGCCCTTGAACACCCGAAGGACCCATAATTCCTTGAGGACCTGATTGACCTTGAACACCTTGAGGGCCTTGCAAACCTGCTGGACCTTGAGGACCTTGAAGACAACAAGGCATATGATACATTTCTTCTTTACACATATAAAAACTCCAACAAAAATATTTTTGAATTACTCCACTGCGCAATTGCTATTAAAGTGAAATTCCTCTGGATATCTTGGCTGACTGAGCAGTTATGATTATTTTAAAAAAATAGGATTATTTTTTCAAATTTATTCGCATTTGCATTTCTCAAAAGTATCAAACCATTCTTTGAAGCAGGCTTCATTTTCGCATTGGTCGATCCATGATTGCAAAACTTCATATGCTTGGTTGAAGGAATATTTTTTCAAATAACCTTCTTCAAATCGAGCAAGTTTGCATGTGCAAGCTTTGTTAAGTTTTCCAACATATTGAGTTTTCAATATTGATTTATATACATTTGGTGGTGTTTTTGTCATAATGCCCATTATTTCGTTCAAATTTTTTCTTCATAAGTTTGGCTATTCTTTTTTGAGAAGGTTTTTTCACAGAAATACCAAACTTTGAAGTCATGGACTTTCCTCCACTGACGCAATTTTTCATATCACCAACTTATTTCAATTTTAACATAATACTTTTTAGATTTTACTTGATCATATTGGAATGTAAAACCTTTATTTGAATCTGCCAAGCCAGGTCTATGGTCTCCAGTGATTTCGGCAGACACACAATCAACTAAATTCTTGAATGACATAGGCAAGTTGTCATGCTTATCAATTTCTTTTTTTGCATATCGAATGCATTTTATTGTGCATGGCAATGTTATTATTTGTCGATAAGGAATCATCGCAAATATAACTGCTCGCTTTTGCTCTTTATGGCGAGCATGGCGTTTTTGCCAAGGCTCGCACATATTAGGGCTTTGAGTTCGCAAAGGCAAAGTTAGAATAAGTTGCCTATTTGCTAAAATTGCCCCAAATTCCAAAGAAGGCTCAGGATCGATTTTTTTAGGTGCCTTGGGTGATTTTGCATTTGAAACGCGCTGGCTCAACCTTGGTGCCAAAGAAATCGATTTAGAGCCATCGGCGATCAACTTTACAAACTCAAAACGGAAGACCGTCGTTTGCTGCCACCTCATTCGATCTTTGGATAAATGGCACATCGGAACGAGGTAAATCAGTTTGCTTTCCACGCAGCTTGTCTTCGCAAACCTTGATAAAATCCTTGAACTTCTGGTCTTCTTTCTTGGAGTCCATTGAGAAACCTTCGTAGTATTCTTTGGAAGTTCCTTCGCCTACAACGCCAAAACTTGGACTAGACCAGTAAGTCCCGCCATCTTTCATTTGTTTCTTGCCATAGCAAACATTGTATTTTCCATCTACTGATAGCACTGCAATGGCTTTTGTATATGGATCATTTGGGAATTCTTCGAATTTTACTAGCTCTATATTGCTCATTTTATAACCTTATATTTTATTTTTCATCATCGCCTATTTGCACTATTCCGTTATTAGTCCATAAAGTTAAATCTTCGTCTTTATTTCCATACCAATATTCAAATGGATCCAATTTATTTAATTCTTGTTGTTTTTCTAGCTTTTCTGCCATATCAATCATTTTAGAATTTAAATTCTTGAGAGCATCTATCATGCATTCCTCAACAGAATTTCCCTTTCCTAAAAAATATCCTAAACCTTCACGGGTATTATATTTATTATCTGAATAATCAAAAAATATATAATATAAACCATCAGAATTGTAAATGCCTATTTTATCGTTAAAATTTTTTGTTTGTTTGTGTTTTAATTTTATTGCATTGTATTTTTTCATTCTTTTCCTTCAATCTCTTTTTTTTGTTTTTGAAAATCGTGTATTTTTTCTGCTTCCTTTTTCAGCCATTGATCAGGGTATTTAAGTTCTTCAGCTTTTTTATTTCTCTTAGTAAAGGCAATTAAAGCTTGTTCAACAGCAAGTCCAGAAGTAGATTTATACGCTAAAAATATAGCTGACTCACTAAATGGCATTTTGAATTCTTTAGATTTTTCGATAACTTTTAAAATTCCTTTATCAAACTCCCTCTCCTCCCCCCTTTTTGAATTGGGGGTATTGGGGGGGGGGAGTTATTCTTAATAGGGTTCTTATTCATGGGTTCTTTATTGTAGCTCTGTGTGACCTCACCCTCAGGTCTGTGTGATCTCACCCCTGAGGTCTGTGTGATCTTAGGTGAGTTCTTTCTGATCCTAGGTGAGATCTGTGTGATCTGACCTATATTTTTTTGAAAAATATCATTATTATCCGCCCAAATATTAGTGAGAATGATTTCATTAGTATCCCAATCACCAGATTCGGTTAATCGATTTGTTTTTTGAAGAAGAGGTTTTTTCAGAATTTTGTTTTCCTCAGCTAAAGAATTCAAAGTTCTCTTTAATGATGGAACACTTAACCCTGACATTTCCGCTAACTTTGCATAAGATTTGGTGCATGAACCTTTTTCTCCCGCGCATTCTTTGATAGCCCAATAAACGGAACGTTCAAAAGCTGTTAAACCAATTCTAGATAATATATTTTGTAGTAAAGTAAAGTATTTATGATCGTTATTTTGATCTGTAATAGAAATATCAGACATAGAACCTCATAACAATGTTGCATTTTATTGCATGAGATGCTAAAGTGGAGTTACTAGATTCACACTTACACCTCATGGTGTCCCAAAGGCTCGGACGGCTAATCCGGGCCTTTGTCACTTTTACTCTATACACATTCTTAATTGATTTCCAGCATAATATCACAGGCAACCTCCTAATGAAATTAGTGTTGCCTATTGCTAAAAATCATAGAATTATGCAAATATTTCTACCGCATACGTTCCGTTTGTGGGCGCATCCATAAACGGGATGGGCCCTTTTTTATGCAACACTAAGTATATTTTGAAATATGCTATTCGAGTCATTAGACATCCCGTATTGTTTAAATTTTATTACCATATAGGTCAAGTTTTAATGTTCAAAGCTGCAATCAAAGAATTTAAGTATACATGGCGGCATGATCGCACTTTTCGGTGGTTACTTTACCTTTTTTTCCTTGGTGCTATTCCGATGATGTACTTCATGGGAATCATCACTTTCGCTGGGTAACCAGTCATAAACGGTAACTTTTCCGTTTGTAAATTTTTCAATTCCAATAGCCGTTTTCAATGTGGGTAAATATTCATCCACTAGTAGATGGCTCAGGGTAGCGTAGGAAATGCCTACTTCATCACAAAGAGCCCCTTTTTTTATTCTTTTTCCTTCTGGGGAGTCAAAAAATTCTGTTATTTTCATACTTTTTTCTCGTTTTAGGTTGACTTAATTTTAGGTTTCGTTTAATATATTCATTAAATAACGTAACTTTTTTGAGGTTTTAAGTCAAGGGTTGCGTTTCAGTAGACAAAAACAAAAAAAGAGTGGTATATGGAAATACTAAATTTAAACTTAACGGGGGAATTTATGCGAAACGGAAATGACACTATTATATTTATGCAACAGATGATCCAAGATTTAGAATTGATTGCTGCGGAACCCAAGCATTATGGCAGCGAAGTAGCGCATAAATTGGAAAATTTGTCTTATGAAATGTATCGAAATGTAAGTGAGCTACAAAGCTTGATTTACATGTATGGCGACATTTGACATGTCAGATGAAGGATTTGACATAGACATAAGCGATACGCTCACAGAAGAGGAATTAGAGGACTTCCGTGAGCTTCGCTATCAAGAACAATATTGCGCTCAACTTTCAAGTGAAAGTTTGGGCCTGTGGGATAGGGATTTCTTTTAGGAGTTACATATGAGCTTTGAAAACAAAGTTAAAGAATTATTGAAAAAATATGATCATATCACATCGGACGACTGGAAAATGATTTGCTTTGCTCTATTTCTGGAATACCAAGATGAAGATAGTTTAAATGAATTGTGTAAGGGAATATATGCGAAAAAAACATGAGAGATGCTTGCAACATCTCCCATGAAAGAACAAATGAACCATACTCTTAACAAATAAGAAAGTCTCTCTATGGAGGGCAATTGAAAACCGTTTCAATCACTTGGCAGAATAATACAAAAAATAAAAATAAAGGCAAGAAAAAATGACAAATACAGAAAATTTACCAGCTATAAATTCAACGTTATTACCTGCGGCCCAAGAATTTCAAATGTTCCAGACTATTGCAAATTCTGCTAAGAAATCTGGGCTATATGGAGGAGATGAACATAAGATATTTATGATATTGCTTTCTGCTAGGGAGTTGGGGGTTAGCCCAATGTTGGCATTGAATGGGGGTCTTTGGAACATTCAGGGAAAGGTTGAAATATCAGCTAGGCTTATGAATAGTCTTATCCGAAGAGCTGGGCATACTATGCAGATTACAAGCACTCGCACTGAGTGTACAATTGTAGGCATGAGAGCCGACACTAAGGAAGTTCATACCGAAATTTTTACTTTAGAAATGGCAGAACGTGCCGGTATTGCTAAAGGCAATGTATGGCAGAAGTATGCCGAAGATATGCTTTATGCTAGATGCATGTCCAGGCTTGCTAGACGATTGTTTCCTGATGTAATTGGAACTTCATACGTAGAAGGAGAACTGCGCGAACCTAGAGACAATAGAGAAGAATTGCAACCTATGCCATATGAAGAAGTAACTACCAATGAAGTACCAATTCCTATCAATTCGGTAACTGCACCTCCAGAAAAAAATCTTGCTATTAATCAGGAGCAAATTGATACTCTTGCGTCTTACATGCCTAAAATAACACAAAAATGCAAATACAACTTTTTTGATTTCTTTGGTATTAAAGATGAGTCCGAATTACATAAAATCCCGGCAGATAAATATAAAGGTACTATTAATAGTTTTGATTTAAATATTGCTTCACAAGTGGCTTCATAATGAAAATAATAGAATTCGAAGGCGGTCAGGGTTCTGAATCCTGGCTGCAATGGCGTAGATCAAAGGTAACTGCGACAGATGCAGGAATTATTCTTGGCCTTAACAAATTTAAGGATATGCACCAACTATGGCAAGAGAAAATGGGATTCATTAATCCTGAGCCACCATCGGAAGCCATGAAGCGTGGTAGCCTTTTGGAAAATGAGGCCAGAGAATTATTAAGTGAAAAAACAGGAATTGATTTTCAGCCTGCCGTTATAGAAAGTAGTAAGTTTTATTGGATGGGTGCTTCACTTGATGGCATTAACTATGAAAAAAAAGTTATTTGTGAAATTAAATGTATGAAATTAAGCAAACACATGAATGTTTCATTTGACACATTAGATCCATGTCATTTTTCACAAATGCAACATTCTTTAGCTTGTTCATGTTTCAACCTAGCATATTTTGGAAGTTATCATCCAGATGCAGAAGAAAAACTAAAAATAATTTATGTACCTGCATATTTAGAATATCAAAAAAATATGATTGAAAAGGAAGAGGAATTCTACTTCGAGACTATGTGCAATATGCAGCCGACTAGAGAAAGTTTTAAATTTAAAGAAAAGGTTAGATAAATGAGTATAGATGAAAATAAATTAGCTTTTGAATTAGGTAGATGGACTAATAAAATAGATATTATGTATTTAGAGGTACAAAAAGTTCTAAAAAATATAGAGGAGAATTCAATTTTATCGGAAAACTCCATAGAAATTCTAAAGTTGTTATCAAATGATTTATTTGAATTCCCAATACGTTTTGATCTTGATGATCTTTTTCCACAAATATATGAATCAGAATAAATAAAAACGCGCGAGAACCATGCTAACTAATTCTCGCGGCAGCACGATTGCTGAAGATTTATCTTTTGAAATTACCTAGCATAAAGCCAAAGAGATAACAGCCAATGCCAAATATAAAGCATACATATATTGCATAATTGTCATCCATTTTTAATTCTTTGTTGGGCGATTTCGAAGTACTCTAGTTCTTTTTCTATGCCTATAAAATTTATGCCTAGTTCTTTACAAGCCATACCAGTTGTTCCCGATCCCATGAAGGGATCTAAACATATTGGATTTCCTGGAGGAGCTAGAAGCTTTAGGATGTATTTTAGTAGACTTAACGGCTTTACCGTAGGATGTATATTTTTTATTTCAACAAAATACTCCTTATATTTCTCAGGAATCCTATTGAACTGCTCTTTTGATATCTTCATAAACCTTTTCCAAATCCTCTTTAATCTGTCTGTCAGTTATTCTTAGAACATAATATCCGCATTTATTAAAATAGGCGTCTTGAGATTCATCTAATCGCTTTCTTTTTGGTTTTTCATGCCAATATTCGCCATCCCATTGAATTATTAATTTAACATCATCAATCAACACATCTACCAAGAATTTATTAAACATAAAAACCTGTTCTTGAAACGACACTTTCAATTCCTGAAGAATTTCACGTCCTTTAATTTCTAGTTTATTCAAACCCTTTTTCGATTGTTGAGACAAATTACCCAATACTGCTATTTCCGTTAATCTTTGTTTATCTTTCAAACGACAATCTGTGCTGCAATAAGTAGGGTTAGCTTGAGTGGTTCTAGATTTACTCCATTTGAAATTGCAATGACAAATTTTACAGACATAAGAAACTTTACTTTTTCCTTGAAAATTGTTGTGGCAATCCATTGAACAAAAGTTTTTTTCTCTTATCTGACCTGATGGCTTATAACATTCTGCTTTACACCATTCACATTTAATAAATTTCCCAGTCTTATTATTAGGTCTTTCTGAAGAATTTCTATAGCAGACTAAAGAACAATATTTAGTATTTCCACTGTTCCTTCTCAAAGATACAATTTTTTTGCATCCAATACATTCAAATTCTCTTATTTTATACATATTCTTCATGTATAAAAGTATATCATAAAATCAATTGGTTAGCAATGAAAATATCTCATCTTGAATATGTTTTGGAGTGTTTTCTTTTAAGTAATATCCCTCAAGCCCTTTATTCCTTTCCGCGCTGGAAGCTTTGGCACAATAAAAAAATCTTGATTGTTCATCTTGGTCAACCACTTTAAAAAATCTTGAGGCTCCTCCTGAATCGGCTTCATATTTTCTTAATCCAGAAATAGGATTTAAACCCGAAAAAGTTTTACCTTTCTGAGATTTAGAATGCTTATCACCTGATCCACTTTTTAAAATCCCCGTCATTTCATCTAATTGCTCAGAGCTAAATTCATCTAGGATTATGTTTGCTGGCCATCTTTTACCTTCAATCCGACATTCTTCAATATTTAATCTAGGATTAGGACCTGGTTTTCTAGCTAAAATAATTGGCTCATATGCAGGTTTTAAACAACCTTTACTTTTAGGGAATCCTTGCCCATGCAACCACATAATTACATCACGTAGATCAAAACCTGCGCATTCTAATGCATGCATTAATTTATGATGTGTTCTTGGTGCTCCAAAAGCTGCAAGCATTGATCCAGGCTTACAAATTCGCCAAGCTTGTTGCCAAATATCTATATTAGGAGTTCTACTGTCCCAATGTTTACCCATAAAATGCAGGCCATAAGGGGGATCAGTTATTACGAAATCAATAGAATTATCTGGCATTTTACGCATTTCTTCTAGACAATCGCCATGAAGCATAGTTTGCGTGCTGATATAATCCATGATGTCCATTTGTTTTTGCATTATTTCTTTTTCTTCTTCATTTTCATGCCAGCATCGCAAGCTTTGTCCCGCTTTACGTCCATTTTGACTAGCTTGTCCATGCCTTTATCCATTGCTTTTTTTTCTTTTTTAATCGCTTTGTCCATACAATTTCCTTTAATCCTCTATTGATTCTTTAAATCTAGTGTAACTGTCAATGACTCGATCGGCATAATGAAGCCTCGTTAGTAGGTCATCTATCAAGTTTTCGCGCTCTAGGCAAGTAATATGTTCTCTATCAGTCGACTTCAATGTATCATGCTTTTTGATGCGCATTTGCTTGAACATGCGCCATTTATGCCTAATTTGATCGCATGAAAAGCGTTTCCAGTTGATCATTTCTTACCTTTTTTGCATTTGTTTCCGTGATAATACAACATCGCTAAAATCGATACGAAAACGATTAAAATAAAAAAATAATTAAAAACATCCATTATTTTTCACCAACCTTTTTCGTGTCATTAAGAAAATGGTCTTTGTAGCCTTTCAGGGATATTTCTTTAACTTTATATTCTTTTCCATTCCAAAGAAAAACCATATCAACTTTAATCCTTGTCGTTTGAGGAGGATTATAGATTAATGGGATCATTTCTTGCCTTTTTTCTTAGCTTCAGACTCAGCGATGGCTTTCATTTGTTGAGGATCTTTCACTATAGGACCTTCCTTGCTTCCAGAATGCAATTTTCCTGCATATCCTTCTTTCATAACTTTAGCAATTTTTCGTTGCTCTTTACCCTTAGCCATGTTATAACCCTTGTTTAAATTTTAAACAGGATTTTACATATGAAAATATTTTTAGCTAGCGGAATCTCACTTTTTTTAACACTTAGCGCTACTTTGACTCCTCAAATAAGCCATGCAACTGTTGAAGATGCTAAAAAATTAGCTGAAGAACAAGTGCTAGTCCTAGAATTGCATATGGCACATTGCGAAGAAGAAGGATACAATAATGGATTGATTATGGACTACCAATACCATAACGGATATGTCCATGGCGCAAGAGATGCTTATCGGAATATGCTAAAGAAGATAGATCAAAATTAGCATACTAAGAAGCCTGAAAATGTTGAATCTGTTGCTAAAACATCCACGACTTTTGTTCCGCCTAAAATGGCAACATTAACTTTACATGTATCTGTTGCAGTCATATCTAAGAGAATACTTCCACATGCTCTTAAATTTGTTCCAACAGTCATTGCAACTCCCCAATTATAAGAATTTATATTGGTTGTCCTACTTGTTGCGGTAATTGTAACGTTTCCGCTTGTATTAGCTACACCTAAACCGCCTAAACAAGTAGTAACATTAATCTGATATCTACCAGTAACTGGAGCGGTAAATATACCTGTAGATGGGTCATAGTTGGAATTTTGATCGAAAATTTCATTAGCATAAAGAATTGTATAATTTGTTCCATCACCTGTTACATCACTCTGAAGGCTTGCAGTAGCTAAAAATGCAGGCTGTAAAGTACTTCTATGAGTTCCAAATCTGTTTACTAAAGCTACTTGAGTGGTAGTATTTATCGTATTCGATGTTCCGCCAAATGACAATTCGGAATAAGATAGACTTCCTGCACCTGTTATCGCATTTGTATTACTACTTGAAACAGTACAAAATTGCATTTTTGCAGAAGAGCTTCCAATTGACACTGCCGAAGCTGATCCACTATCAAATCTGCACCATTTACAACTTGATGTTCCTCCTCCGATTGTCGAAGCAGTGACGTTTTGAGCCACTGTGCTAAATAAAGAATGTTCCCAAGTGATTGCGCCAGTTGATGAAGTAGTAATAGGAAATAAAAATCTAGAAAAATAAATATCTAAAATACCTGCCGAACAAGTCGACGCTGTAGTTGATGCGCCAGTATTTGTGAAACTGCTATTTTGAATTTCTAATTTACCAGATGAAGAATGTGTAAAAAGACCTATTCCTGTAGTACCTAGATCACCATTGCAATTAAAAATATTAATAGATGCTGAAGCATTTGACACACTAAAAGTAATCCCAGTGGTATTAGTGCAATTCAAATAACAATTATTAATATTAAGGATAGATGCAGCCGACCCGGTGACGGCGATAAGTGCTGCTGAATTGGTTACAAGACGTAATCCGCTGATTGTGCTAGTCCCTGCTCCCGTCATCGTCAATGTACCTGTAATCGAGGGTACGTTTAATGTGCCACCTGAAGGCCCAACTATGTTTATTCCTGGAGTTATCGTTACGTTTTCCGTAACACTATCTCTCAACATAATTGTATCACCTACGGAGCAGGCTGCCATTGCCGACGCCAACGTTACGTGCGTGCCATTGGCTGCTGATGTTGCAACTATCGCTGCATATTCGCCGTATCGATTTGTGCTTAGTGCATGAGAAAAAGTCATGTTAAATCCTTTATTAAGCCATTACCCAAGTTCCAACAACCGATGTGGCGTACCACGTTAAATCTGCTAAGCGAAATCGTAGGCAAACTGCGTCGCCTATCTGCGTGCTCGTAGCCGTGCCACCTCCAGAAGTTATTAAAGTCCCTATACGCACAAAATTTGCAGCAGGTGCATCAATGGCAACTAAATTTGCTGTCGTACATATAACTTCTACCAAATCGCCATCAGCAGCGGGTGAAGGCAAATTCAGAATGATATTTCCACCAGCAGTGATAAAAGATCCAGAATTTACCGTTGCCGTTGAAGTTGCTGGAAAAGCAGCATAGGGGGGGCTTTTAATTGTAAGAGTATTGAGTGAACCAGTTGTTTTGCTTCCTGATAATCCAAGTATTGAAACGTTGCCAGAAACGTTAGGCACAACAGGATTTGTACCATTATCAGGAGTAAATGAGTCAACTGCTGTTCCTCCTCCCGCAAGATCTAAAGTAATATTTGGAGAAGAATAGCCGATTGTAATTGTATTATTTGGGGACGTCAATTGACCGACTTTTATATGTCCACCATTATTAGGTCTATCTGAAGTTGTATGACCTATAAATAATTGACCATTTGTTGTCATAGCTCCGGCTCTAGCCGTTCCATCAAATGACATATTGTCAGCGAATAATATTGTTTCGTCGCCAGTAACGCTGCTTGATCCCATATTATGTCACCTGTCTATATGTTAAAACGGCATCCCAATTAATTGTAAGCCCTGCAACGCCTTGAACTCTTAAAAGTACATTATTAGCACCATCAACGATTAAGAAAATATCTGCAGTTACTAATGCAGCATCTTCAAACGTAGTCGGATATTCTGTTCCGATTTCTGTGGCAATTGATGCTACGCTTTTCATCCCACTATAGAAATCATAAGAAGCCCCGTCACCTGTAGATTGAACACGCAAGGTAACTGTTCCTTGAATTGAATAAACGAAATTATTTGTAAGAGGAAGTGTAATGATAGTCGTTAATGTCGCGTCTGTGGTAGTTATTTGATTAGTAGCACGATTTGTAAGAACGACATCAACTTCATTCTGTGTGCCAGTTCCAACAACTCCACCCTTGGTTATGATTCCATTATCATTATTTTCTACAGAATCAAAACCATTTATTATAAGAACATTTGCTAGGGGAACCGCTGTTCCGTTTTGAGTATTGAAGCTAGTTGGGATCGCTGGCGGTATGGGACCCCCAGAAGTCAATGTTTTAGTTATTTGGCTCAATTTCCACCTACTCTTTCATGTATGTATAAGCAATAGAAAAACTTCCATTAGCTGCGCCATTTCCATAGAACATCGTTCCCTTTGGAAATGTAGATAAGTCATCGTCCAAAACTAAAGCCTCTGCACCTGCAAAAGTTTTCCATTGAATTAGGGAAGACCCACCATCAAAAGAAATAGAAAGCACAACTGCGGTTGTGCTTTGATTATCTAGAATAAGTTTAACGGGTGCATGTAAAAGCGTTCCGATTAAAGCCGAGCTTCCCGTCATTGCCGTTATTAATTCTGGCGCAGGTAAGGAAAGTTGATTATTCCAATACTGTGACATAGTTACTCGCTTTTTGGTTGTTCTTCTACTGGCAATTTAGCTAATTCTTGAGCTTGTTTTGCCTGTTCAATTCTACCTAACAGGAACGCATTAATTTGATTATTAGCTTCTACAGCATCAGGAAGCGGTGAATCAGGAGAACAAGAAAATTCGTAATCTTTTTCGTTAACTTGAACACTTACAATCGATTTCATTTTTAGCATATTGTTTATATCTCCACATGTTTCCAATTTCTATTTCTTGATATATCGCAGATAGCGCCTCGGCTAACTCCGAATATTTCCCCGATAGTGCGTTGTGGGATCTTTTCTTTCAACATAATCTTTATTTTTATAACTTCTTCTATAGTAAGTTTTGCAAAGTTGCTTTTTTTTCCTCTTCGTCCTATTCTTCTACCTTTATCAAAAGCATCTTTTGTATTATCTTTAACAGTTCCTAAAAAAAGATGATCTATATTTAAACAAGAAGGATTGTCACATGTATGGCAAATTACTTTACCTTCAGGGTATTCGTCTTTTTCTATAAACCATATTAATCTAGTGGAATGAACAAATTTTTTAAAATATTTCATTCTTCCATAACCATCTTTGTCTACGTATCCTATCCATTCCAAACAACCGTTTTTCCAAGATACATTAGACTCGATAACTATTTTTATATGATTTTTTATTTCTTCCTGTGTGGCTCTTTTCCAGCAAAATTTAGAACTAAATTTATTCATAATCCCTCTAAGATTATTCTCTATTTAAAATATTTAGGAAGGTACTAGAGTTGTACTTTTCGGACCGTCGTCCTATCCTAAACACATTTTATTATATCTTATTATGCAGCAATTATCCAGAAGTTAATTGTTACATTGCCATTTAGAGCCGCAGCCCCATTATTTTTCAAAGTAACTTCCATTGAGCCTGCGATTCTTTTAACACGCATAATAGACATCTGAGCATCGTTCGCACCTTCGTTACAAGCAGTAACAAATAGATTTGAAGCTGTAGTTATAATACTATTTGTAATAGTAAATACTTGTGAGGCTGCTGAAGCTGTTGTAAACCCTGTAAAAATTGCTGCTCCAACGTTTGTATTGATAGTAGATGCAGCAGTCGGACTTGCTTGTGTATCTCTTACAGGAAGCAAAGTGGCAAAACCAGCCGAACTAATGTCGACAGATCCTCCGCCTGTAGTAATATCAATACCACCCGCAGCATTAGAAGCACTCAAAACAATTGCGTTGGCCACAGCTTCTGTTGCTGTGATATTAACACTTGATCCTGTGGCTATGATGTCAATATCTTCACCAGCGGCAGCGCCAGAAGCAAGAATATCAATACCACCTGCGGTAGATTCAATTTTAATCGAATCAGCAGCACTTTCAGAAGCAGTAAGGATTACAGAACCGCCAGAAGATGATAAGGTCAAGTCTACCGATGCACCGGTTACAGTAAGATTTGAAGCTAAAGAAGCATCTAAAGAAATAGCTCCAGTAGTTAGCACATCAAATCCACCAGTGCTGGAATCAATATCGATACCACCTCCAGCAGTATTTGCTTCTAGATTGATAGCATTCGAAGTTCCAAGACCTCCGGCAATTGTAATGCCGCCTACATCCGAATGAATGTTTACAGAGGAAACCGCTGTACCTTGGTCAGCATGCAGATCAATTGTTTCAGTTATACCACCGTTAGCATGTAGATAGATCGCCAGGGCTGCGTTTTCTGTTGATGAAACTAGAACGCTACCCAAGACTGAACTTAATGTTAAGTCAGCTCCTGCACCTGTAACAGTAACATTAGAATTTGCTGTTCCGTCAATGCTGAAGGCCACTGCATCAAGAGTAATTGCTGTTGATAATGAGTTACCGATTGCAACGGTTCCTGTTGATGTGCCTGTATTAATATTAGTATTGCTATTTTGAGATGCGTTTACGTTTGCAACACCAAGAAGATTAAAGGTTGTCAGTCCGTCAGCATTACCTAGATTCGCTGTTTTAGTTCCTGTTCCTGTCATTAGGTTTAAAGCCATTGTACCAGCAGCTCTATTGCCAGAAGCGATGGAAGTTGTATGAGTTCCCGAAGTAACCGTCCCAGATGCGATGTTCGTAAGAACTTGACCTAAAGTCACACCGCCAGTGTTTACGTTAACTGTTTTAACTGAGTTAGCGTTTGTAGTTGCTCCATCAGGTCCAATATCAATAGTGTCGGTGACAGCTGCCACTACGACAGTTCCACCACCAACAGTAATAGTTCTCGAGGCAGCAGGGGCCACATCAACCAAACTTGCTACAGTCAATCTTGGATTGCTACCCATTAATAATTGTGCTGTACTTGTTGTTCCTGTTCCTGAAAGTATTCTAACTATGCTTGAAGCTCCCGAAGCACCATTGGCAATATCAATCACTTGGGCAGATGCGTTTGCAGCACTACCAATATCAATATCTTGACCAGCGGTTGAAAGACCTAATGTAATAAGACCAGTTTGCGCAACATCTCCAATTGTAATTGTTGTTGTGACAGCACCAGTTAAAAGCATATCATTGGTTCCGGCAGTTATGGTAACACCTGTAGCACCAGTATTATTACCAATAGTAATTGTATTAGCTGCCGCATCATCACCAATATGAATATCGTTACCACCACCATTAACAAAGAAATCACCTGTACCAACATCAAAAGTAATTGCACCAGCAGCAGCATTTCCGACAGTTGTCGTTCCCGCTCCTACTGTATTTACGGTGACAGTACCATTGACGGCTAATCCAGAAAGTGTAATTGTTCCTGAAACGGTCAAATCACCTCCTATCGAAGCATCATCTGTAACAACTAAATCATCGCCAATGGTTGCATCTCCAACGACAGTTAAATTAGTACCAACTGTCATTGTAGTTGTGGAAGCAATGGAACCAGGTGCAATAAACGTATTAGGAATAGAAAAGATAAGTTGTCCGACAGCTGCAGTAACTACAATTTGATTCGAATTAACACCTACTAAGGCAATATTTCCACCAACTGGAGCGACTGTTGTTATGCCATTAGAAAGAGTATTAAGAACGCCACCGCTATTTGAAACAAGTGTCCAAGATGGTATACCGGAAACATTACCGCCTTGATAGTATAAATTTCCCGAACCAGTCGTACCATTAGAATTACGAATATCTAAGCTAGAAAGCCAAAGGTAACCAGCGGAATATTGCTTATCTGTGGTATTGCTTGGATTACGACCTGCGATAACCATTGGCATTACTGAGCCGCCTTGAGGGGCGTCATTATATTGGAAGGAACTAGGAATCATAGGCGACGTCATATAAACCTCTTTGTTAGATTGACCTCACTATGTATAAGTGTAATTAAAGTTTGAAGTATCTCATTTGATCATGATTGCACTCTATGGAAGGTTTCATATGGAACAAGAATTTTATAGCATTAAAGAAGTCGCGATAATATTTGCAGTCCATGAGATCACGATTAGGAGAGCTATTAATAAAGGTTTTTTGAATTCTGTTAGAGTTGGTAATGGAAAGAGAAGCCCATATAGAATAAGCAAAAAAGTCATTGCCTTAATCCACGAATCACTGATAAAGTCACTGGCTTCTAAAGCAAAAGGATGAATCATGGAGTGGTTTAAAAAACATACTGATACTGTTATAATTTTAACTGGTATTATTTCATCCGTTTTATGGATGAATGTAAAGTTTAATGATATAGATAAAAATTTTTCTAAAATGGAAAAAGAAATAGCAATCGTAAAAACAGTACTAATTATGCAAAAAATTATGCCTGCTGAATTAGCTTCTATGGATTTAAAAAAAAAGGATTCATAATGGATACCTCTAGAAAAATAGAAGAAATAGAAATTTTTAAATATATCTATGCGCTGATTGCATCTTCAAACATTAATGAACGTGCAAAGAAAGAAATTTTAGAAAAAGTTGATTGGGAACTTTATTATGCTAAAAGAAATATAGTTCTTTCTCTAGGCGAAGACGAATATAATAGATTATGCGCTATTGAGGAAAGGAATAAGAAATGAACATAAAAAAATCTAGACTAAAAAGAATATGCGGAAAAGATGAAGAAGCAGATTTAGACTATTCAGACGTTGACCCTTGCTATAAAGAGCCAGAAATTCCAGATGAACTAGCGAAAACTGATGAAAGAACTTGGATCTCGCTTGGAAATAGGATGTTCCATATTGAAGATGTTCAGTCTATGTATATTCAGGCAAACCATTTAATCATTAACTTTGACTATACTGATAAGCAAATTGTTATCCATTTTGGATATGGCGACGAAGGAACAAAAAACGCTAAGATAGTGTTCGAAGCTCTGAGAGAAATGTACGGAGCCTATAAAATCAATCTTCCTGAAGATGCCAATCTTTATCCTGATATATTAAAAACTGCCTATGGAGATGAAATAAGAAGAGAAGTCCAATCTCAGGTGCATTTTGAAACGACTAGATATAAAGAAAGACATAAGAATAAATTAAGAAAAATTACTGATGAATTGACTAATCTTAAGAAAAAAATGGCAGGTTAAATGATTCCCAGTGTAATAATCAATGATGATCATGTGATGATCCCTATATTCCAAACATCGGTTTTTTGTTATCTCAAATGGGAAGATGATGTTGATGTTGAAACATTTTTAAAATCAATTACAATTAACAATTTTGGTATGTGCTGGGATAACGCCCATGTATGGACTAAAATTTGTGATGCAGAAGAAAAGCCAGAAGGTGAGTTTTATTTATATGTTTATGATGTCAAATGTTACAAAACAGAGCGAGAATTTCATTTAATTTCATATGGTGAAATTACAGATTTTGAAGATATAAAAAATTGTGTTTGTTTGCCTTTTAATAGATTAAATTTATTAAAATTTTATAAAGAATATTTGATACCTTTTTCAGGCGCAGATTTCTTTACTGGATAATTACTTCTTTTTCTTCTTAGCCTTCTTTTTTCCATGAGCTTGAAGGAAAAGAAGCAATTTACTTAAAAAATCTTGTTTATCTTTTGTCATTTCTTTTTCTTCTTCTTTTTAGCAGCTTGTACGGCTGGTTCATATGCGCTATAGATTGGCTCGTGAGTTTCTTCGTATTCTTGGCCTTTTCCGCCTCTTTCAGTCTGTAATTTTCGAATGAGCTTTGATAAAGCTGCACCGATAGGGGATTTTGATCCCGCCTTCCACGCACCGATAAAGTTTTCGCCTGATGTTTTTCTGGTTGAGAGTATGTCAGTAAGTAATGCAGCATCTTCAGCAGAGATATTTCCATATTTGTAAAGCTTACCTGTATGAGGCAAAAATTGCAGCGTATTTGTCTCAGGATTATATCCAGCCCATTGAACCATGCGAGAAACGTCTTCACCTGTCTCAGATTCGATTCCTTGGATGAGTTCATCATATAGGTCGGCTAACTCTTTTTCTGGCAATGGCGAGGCTTCTAATTCGTCCTCTTTAACTTTATGTAGTTTTCCATCAATGTCAATTAATGCTTGGCCGTTACGCAATTCTTTTATTTCACCAATGCCCTGAGGAGATGATACGGATGAACCTTTTTCAATTGTTGGTTTCGACTCATTCAGATCTTTTTCAATTATTGGTTCTGGTTCAGGCTTTGGTTCTTTTGAATAAGCATCAATATTTGCCAACAATTCAGGATCAATTTTACCACTAACTTTACCTGCTCCGCCTTGCATACCTAAAGTTGCTGCTGCCTGCTCTGGAGTATTCCCACGCTTAAGTAAGTCGTCAACCTTATCTTTAATGCCTAATTTCTCTAAATATTCTCTAGGATTAATAATTCCTTCAGGTTGCGTAACTTGTTGAGGCTGTGCTATATTAGGTGCAACTTGATTAACTAAAGGGGGCTGTTGTGAAGAATCTAATAATTGGCCTGCTTGTTGGGGCATTTGTTGTGTGGGCGCCGATGGAGTGGCGTTTTGAGGCTGCTCAGATGGATTATACATACCTGATTGGCCAGCAATGCCAGGCAACGCTTTCTGAATCGAGGAAGGCAGAGCTCTGGCAAGAGCTGAGCGAGCAGCAATTCCAGCGATTGGTGCAGCAACAGCAGAAGCTGCAATCTTTAAACCATATTTAGTTCTTTCTGCATCAGCTCGTTTATTAGCAGTGTGGCGTTCAGTTTCCGTCATGCCTCGTCTATCTTGTTGATCAAAATTCTTAGATAGAAAACCTAGAATTTGCTGAATAGTGTAACCTGCTTTTTGTGCTTTTTTAATTGGCTTTGACATTTGAGGGATGGACTTAGACAGATAACTTAATATCTCTTCTGGGGCATACCCTTGTTCTAAAGCTTGAAAAAAAGAACTCATTTGTTGCCTCTGAAAAATGCTGGTAATCTTGATAAATCTCTAAAAATATCAGGCAAAGATTGTGTGGGTGGTTGAGTGTCTATAATTGTAGCTTCGCGCCCTTGCTCAGAATTTAATTTCAATCCTCTCTTCTCAGCTTCTCTGACGGCAGGACCAATCTGTTGCCAATCATAATCTTTATCCTTCCAAAGTTTTTCCCTTAAGTTTAACAATGAAGTTTCATTATCAACATTTTTCAAGAAAAAGTCTGTCAATCTATCTTGCATCACTTTAAGTGCTTGTGGATCTTTTTCCCTAGCTTCTTCATAAGATATAAATGGGTTGTTTTTTGTAGGAGCAAAGTAACTTAATTCTTCGCCTGTTCTCGCTGGAAACACACCTTTAGATAATGAATCTAATGCTTTCTCATGTTTTGAAGTTAAAGGATGATAGAGGCTTTCTATCTCAGTCGGAGACACATAATTATCTGCCAAATATGCTCTATCTTCTTGCTCTAAACCTAGTTTCTTATTTTCTTGTAAAGAAGGAATTAAAGCATTTAATGCTTTTTCTCGATCTCTACCTAGTAAAGCCTGTCCCATACCAGGTATAAAAGCTGTTTGAATTTTTTGATCATTAGCTTTTACTTTATTGAAATTCCTAACTCCATTTTGAGCCCATTCAGATGGATTTCTTGGGTCAAGATGGGAATTAACAACCATAAATCTAGGTAAATCAGAAGGAGAAACATGAGATTTTAAAGCCGCATCTTCTAAGGCTTCTCTTTGTGCAGTTGCATTTTGATTCTGATTTTGAAGAGAATTATATCTAATTTGATATGCATTTGGATCGCCAAGTTGCAAAGCATATCTTTTTGATTCCTCTTCCATATCTTTAGGAGTCATTATATTAAAAGGGCTTGGAGTAGCAAATGTTCCTTCTTGAGGTTGAGTTTGACCTTGATTTCCTTGGGATTGTCCTCCCATTGAAGGAGTTTGATTAGGTTGACCTTGTGGTTGATCGCCAAATGCTCTACCAACTTTTGATTGCTGCAAATACTGCTGCCCAAGTCCAGATCTTTCTAGTCCTGGATTCATAGTGTAAGCTTTAGCGAGCGCAGGAAGTATTTTATTAATATCTCCACCAGCAGCACCAAGAGCCTCTTGAAGTTGGTCAATAGCTCCAAGTCCTTGGCCACGTTGAAATCCTTGCTGAACTGCACCTGGTAAAACGCCTTGTAATGCTTTTCCAACATCCTGGCCTATTACGTCAAAAGGTGTTCGTTGATTTGGTAAGATAGAAACCATTAGTTAAACCTTTAATTAGTAAGTTCCAGGATATTGGCCTGCATAACCACGTTGCATTGATTGAGGATTTTGGAATCCTCCACCACTTTGAGTATTTCCAGCAGCTTGACCAGCTTGTTGCCCCCAAATACTTGCAGCACCTTGAGCAAATGGAGCAGCTAAAGAACCAAAACCACCAGAAGTAGGCCCTTGAAATGTGTTTTGAGTGGGCTGCAAAGCCTGTTGAAGCATTGTTTGCCAGTTCGAAATTGGCTGTTGGGAATATTGAAGCATTTGCGGCACGGCTCCTTGCTGCATCTGTCCTCTTTGAGCTGATAGATTAGTTGCTAGATTTTGAGCCTCACGACCTAATAAATTTCTAAAACCTGAGCTACCCGTGCTTCCACCGCTGCCCATACTGGCGTACCTGTTACCTAGTTCTCCGCCCATTTCCTCAAATTGACGCATCGCAGGTGCCTCAAATTTGTTAAAAAACTCAGGATCATTGAATAAGGAATTAAAAAACTCATTTCCCTGTTGAAATCCTTGCTGTTGCCCAATATCTTGCTGAGGACCACCTACACCACCTTTAATATTCTGCTGAATCTGGTCAATAATACTTAAAGCACCTTTGTTATATGTAGAACCTTTTTCAGCTTTATTACCTGTCAAAGCTCCAATACCACTAGAAGCAAGACTAGCCAACATCATCATCATTGCAGGGTCGATCATAAACACCTCGTAATTTTTTCTTTATCGTATCACAAGTTTATTTTATTTTATAATTTTTTACGTGCTCTTTTGGCTGCTGACCATAAAACAGCAATTAAACTTGTTATTTTGTTTCCCCATCTTAAATATTGCTTAGTATCTTGAACCGCTTCGGTTAACTCATAATCAGAAAATTCATTGGCTAATCTTTGCTTATCACGATCTGATATCTTGGCAGGCTTTATCATGTGAGGTATTTCTCTTGAAATGGGTACCCCTTTTACTTCCTTAGTACCATTTACAATAGATTCAATAGAAGAACTCCTCAATACGGGCTCATTTACAGCGCATTCCTCTCGTAAAAAAATAGAAACATCATTTAAATTTAAATAAATTAATTCATCATTTAAGAAATATAAATTACTTTGATATCCACGCTTTTTCTTATATATCCACCCCAGATCTTGAAAGATTGCAGTTGCTCGTTTGACTGTAGCTATAGAGCATCCAACAGCATTAGCTATCTTAAAAAGACAAGGAAAAACACATTTGAATTTCTTTGAAAACCATTGTAAATAAGCAAAGACTTTCTTTTGAAATTTACTTAATGTTTGATAGGTATTTAAAAAATCATTAACAAAAATTGAATGAATTGCCAATTTTATTTCACTTTTCAGGCTCTTCTTGTTGACTTTTATTGTGGGGGTTTGGTATATTCTGACCAGGTTAACGCCCAAATAATCTCTAATCTGCTGTGAGCCTGGTAGTTCGGCAGTAGTTTAGAGATTATTATTTTTATCACATCTTGATAATTTATATCAATCCTTAGTTTGCCCCATCTCTAACATATTCAATAACTATATATCCATCATATGCCGTCATATCTGCTGTAGTTGTGATAGTTATAGTTAGATCTGTCATTACAAAAGTAATTCGAGAATTTCCTTCGCTGAAAAATGAAAAATATTCTCCGTCTCCTGCGCCAACTGCTGTACAAGGTTTAGAAGCTGATGCCCATAAATGAGTTACACGGAATTGTTCATTAATATTGCTTGGAGATGGTAAAACTAAGAGGCCATTATTAGGATATTGAACAACTCTTTCGACCCATCTAAAACCGTTACGAATCTTTCTAGTAGTATCGTAAGACCATTTTTCCCCTGAAAAAGACTCTGAACTCTCTGTGAATCCTCCTATAGTCTTATCGTTAACTACGTCTGCATATTGAGCGAAAGTATCAACAAGAAACGTCTTTAAACGTTCTTGCTCTTCAGGAAAGTTAACCGTAGTCGGAAGGAATGGCGTAAAATCATTTTGAGGATTAGTTGGAGTTGTCATCTAAACAAGCCTCCCACCTGGTCTTACACTCATAACCATATTCAGCAATTGAAAATTTGATCTTGCAATACTATTTACTGCTATCTGCTCGTCAGTCATGTATAGACTCAGTTGAATCGTTTGAGCCTGAGCATCACAAAATAACCTATATATTGTCTCAGGTCCACCGCCAACTTGATAAGGATTTAATGTAGTCAATATGATGTTAGATTGAGGATTATCACTCAAAGGAGTGTTTACAGGCACATCGCTAGAGTCAGCAAGAACATCGCAAGTTAATTGACCTGAATCCGTAACATCCATATAGAAATCGACTTTGCTTAACCGTGCGCGCTGAGCATTCTTGAAGAAGTTGAAAAACTTTGTGCTTATTCCAATATTGCTAATTTTTGCTAATTCACCGCTACTAGCTACATAAACGCCAGTAGTAGCGACTATTGCTAGTCCTTGATCATCGGCATAGGATACAACTCTAATCGCAACAGCAGACGCCCCAATAGCAGGGTTAAAGTTTAAAATTATAGCTCCAGTAGTGTAATTAATTTGACCTGTCCCTAATGCACTATTTTCGAATAAAGTTCCGTCTAAGTCTGTATCAAAAAATACTAATGCACCAACATTAATTTGCACCGATCCAGGAATAATTGGCACATATCCAATCGACGTCGTGTAAGTCAATCCTGTAGCTGTTCCTCCATCAATAGCCTCGAATTCGCTAATAGTGAAAGTATTATCAGTAGTTAAAGCTTTGGATATTTTGAAATTGCGCCCATTAAGAGAAACCCCGTCATCGCTAGTCGTTCCAACAATTCCAGACAATGTTATCCATGTACCATCAGGAAGATTATTATTAGTCACAGTGAATACGCCTGGATTAGCAGCCGTCAAAGCCAATATAGTCAAAGAAGGCGCGTTTATTCCCGTCGGTTCTTCCAAAACAAAAACGTAACCTTGCTGATTGCCAGCTACAATAGATTCAAAACCGCTAGAAGAAACACCACTATTCCAAGAAAGAGTTCCATAGCTTGACCAAGGATCGGTTAACTCTGCCCATGTTTCTCCAGAGCTTGAAGGATAAAAGTATCCGAAACAAGTAAAGCAATCATCAAAGAATGCCCATGTCTTAGTATCATAATTAAAAACTAGCACTTTATCAGGGAAAGTGCCATCTGGGTTTTCACTGCTAGGTATCGTCCAGAAATTCAATCTAGTCTTAAAAGTCCTAATGCCTTGAACTCTTGTAAATCCGAAGTTTACTGCTCTAATCTGAAATATTTCATCAGGGATTTTTTCATCGAAACGCTGAGTGTCATTACCATCGCTGATAACAATACCACGGTTTCCTATAGCCATCAGTCCTTTGTCAAACGGTATCGTAGATCCCGTACAGTCACTACCAAGCTCAACATTAACTCTCTCCCAAACGAAGGGATTCTGCGCATTATTAACAAACCGTAATCGCCAAGTGCTACGAGTAAAATAAACGACGAGTATATCACGAATAAAAGCAGCACCAACAATAGCTTCGTTAGTAGGCGCATCATTAGCACCACCTTTTCCAAAAAGATCATCACGTGCAGCCCTTGGTTCAATTCCTTGTCTGTTCGGAAATACAGGTTGAGGAGCTGAATAATATGGAGTTCCTATTTCAGTCCATCGCGCCCTATTAGTATAGGTAAAAACTTGTGTTGGATTCTCATTTCCTTCCGTGGTGCTAAGAAATACAAGATATCCTCGATAAGGGAATATTAATAAGGCTCCCATAAGAGCATTATTAGGGTCAATAGGAGGGTTATAATTAGCCCAGCCAGTACCATTTGATAGAACTCCATAATACCGAATACCGTCTTGATTGGTTACAGAAACCGAGCTATTTAGAGCTATTCCATTTGCTGTGTAAACACCAAAAGTTAAAGTGCTGATTGTATCCAATGTAAAAGTATTTGCGCCTGTGACAGTAATCGTATCAGAAAGTCCATTGATCTGAGTCATTCCACTGACGTTTATAAATACAACCGTTTGACCTGTTGTAAATCCATGTGGTGCTATCGTGGTAACTTGAGCTAAAGGAGCTGCTGCATTGGTAATACCTGATATCGCTGCCCCATGCAATCCAGGCTTATTATTCGTAGCCCAAAAAGCATTAGCATAATTAGCAGTATAGAAAAAGTCATGATCGGTGCCACTCCAAACAGTTGGCATTACCGAAGGAAGAACAATGAAATTAGTTCCATTAAATTCATAAGCAGTCGTTAAATCAAATGCTACCAAACTCTGAATATTTATACCGAATTGCTCTCGCGTTTTAAGCCCCATTACAGGCGACCCATTAGCGAGTTTGCCTAATAGAGTATATCCGGACCTTTTAACGATTCTACCGCGAAATTGATAGGCATTAAGCAGCGTCTCAAACGAATCTTCAGCCGTTGCCCAAGGTTTTGTATTGGTTGTTATACCCTCATTAATCGGACCTATTAGAAATTGCTGTGTTGTCATATTACGCGCTCGCTATAACTATCCATGTGAATGAAAAAACACCGATTGCCGTTGATGAAAGTATATCGAATTGAGAATTATTCAAAACATTTGTACTAACAGTATTTGGGGTATTACTTTGTATATTATTAGGGAAAGCGATTGCACACCAAATAGCAGTAGGAGCAGGCGATAAAGTCACTGTTCCCGTTGCTGTCACAGTTCCAAAATAAAGAATATATCCACCAGGTAAAAAACTCTGAAATTGATTGGGTCCTGCAGTGTTAACGGTATTGTAAGTTAATTGCATTCCAATATTTAACGCATCCGTTGGATCATTAGGAGTTGGCAAAAACTTCAATATTTGAGAAAATAATTGTGGCTGTGTTCCTGCTTTAGATGAAGCATCTTTGCAATATAAAGCCACCAAATCATTTACAACTCCCGGATCGCTCGCTTGTTTTTCTAAAATAACTTTTTCATGATCACCCTGATTTTTTGTATTCAATGCGCTATGATTTAATGCAAAAATAGAAGCAAACTGAGCGAAATTTGTCTGAATTTGTACTTGAGTAGCAGCCGGAGAAGGTTGAGATTGAGGAATAATTGGCGAATATGTCATGTTGTATTACCTAAAACTATGTAATAATAAACAATACCTGGACTAAAACTATTTATTCTTGCTTGTAAAGTAGTTATTATCGGAGGTCGTTCGATTATGAATGAAACATCTGGTGAAATTGTTGGTATTGTACCAGCTGCACAAAAATTAAAAGCCATAATATTTGTACAGATAAAAGGATTTAAGTATAATGTTCTACCATTTGTTGCTGAAAAATTAACTCCACCAAAATAAAGTATTAATCCTCCAGGAAGATAAGTAAAAAATCCAAATTGTCCAGGTTGAATAACAGGTTGAGTATATATTTGATAGTTCGTTAACTGAACTTCTGTACCTGCTGCACTTCCACCTTGATACCTAAAATAAAGTTGATTAGTAGTTTGATTTATCTGGACAAGTTCTTTGCAATATAGAGAATTCTCTCCAACACTTGTTTCTGGACCTTGTGTCTGTTTTAATAATTCAATATTTGTATGATTTCCCGAAGAAGAAACAGCATCTAAAGAAATATGATTCTTAAGAAATGCATTATATAGTTGTCCAAAATTGCTTAGAAAATCACTTTGAGAAACAGCAAGAAAGTCATTTGGTTGTGGAATAGATTTATCAAATTGATCTTTTGGCGTTATTGTCATTAGTTTCCTATCGCTAAGTAATAAATATCTCTGGTTGCGCCAATCTGCACTTGAAAATTTATATTAAATGATGATCCCGCAATATTTGTTGCTGCTGCTCCACCAACTACTGTACCAGTGAAATCTTTTACTCCTAAACCTACATATCTTAATGTTGTTGCAGGACTAACCGTGACCAATGCACCATTTGCAGGATTGGAAATAATTCCAGTGTAAACAACGAAAGGCCCAGCCACAAAACTATATTGAGTTGCTGCATAAATAGGAGCTGATGAAGTTCCAATACTAGGATACGTCATCTGAATAGGCGTTTGGCTATTATTAGGTCTAAAGAAAAGGTTAGGGATACCAGCAACTTTCTTGTTATATATAGCAACTTGTGTCGCCGTAGTGGCTGGATCAACTGCTTGTGGTCGCAGAATCAATATGTTGTGTTTTCCTTGAAGATCCTGATTGCCAAGAGGTGAATGATTCTTCGCAAACGCATTGAAAATTTCTGTAAAGTTAGCAGCGATTTGTTTTTGAGATATAACTCTTTTGGAGGTTGCCTGTGGAATTGCGCTATTGAAAGACATTGATTAGTTCCCCGAATATTCTTGACCAAAGAAATAACCTGCATAAGGTCTCCCAGGTTGACTAAATATAGTCGCTGCCCTCTGGCTTCCCATTTGTCTTAGTGTGCGTCTCTGTGCCATTTGTAATTGATCCTGATATATAGGCATAAGATAAGCCATACTTTCAGGATCTGGAAAGTCAGTATAAATAAGCTTTGCAGCTATAGCACAGATAAACAAATACCATTCATCCAACTCAGGTGCATCAGAATTAGCAATCAAGTCGGTCGGCTGCTGACTAATTTGAAATTCAACCTGAAATACCTGCTGCGGAACTGGCCTAAATGTTATCTGCTGATTATAAAATATAACATCAGTTGGTCGAGATGACTGATAAGGCACCACAGAAGCGTATATTGGAGTGTTAGAGGGTATAACCAAAGTGAATGAATACGCACCGGTAACATAGTTCACCAATCCTACAGGAAAATTTGTTGTATCAACTAGCAAACCAGTGTTTGTATTAATTTGTGGAGAATCTGAAATAGAGAAACTGTAGCCAGAATCATTGTAACCCGAAATAATTACTGCTGCCTCAGTAACATTGCCGAAAATATCCTGCTGTGCCCTCAAGAATGGTGTCGATGGTATTGTACCTGTATAAGTAAATAAACTTCCTGTGCCAGTAGATATTTGCTGATTTACAGTCAATTTAGGCCATCTATTATAAAAAGTAGATTTATCTTGATAGTACCTTAAAATATAACCTTGACAATATACTGGGGGACTTATTGTAATATTACCCGGTGTCTGAGTTACACTTTGCCCCTGGTTATTAGCTGGATTATTTTCGTATAAAAATGGGTATGTGTCAACATTTGGAATAGTAGTAAATACATAAGGTTTAGTTAACTTTAAATTCTTGAATTGCTCTGGAAAATGTAAAGTA
>Ga0247671_1000051_pt1 | contig 37998 bp, 43 predicted proteins | sample CNK12_metaG_FD_183039 | JGI IMG/M metagenome (GOLD analysis project Ga0247671, IMG submission 183039) | Soil microbial communities from Purdue University Martell Research Forest, Indiana, United States - CNK12 | ecosystem: Environmental > Terrestrial > Soil > Temperate forest > Bulk soil...
CCCGTTCTGAGCGTGACGCCATGCCGGGGAGACCATCGTGCAGCCGCTGCGGCGGGGCGAAGACGGTTTACTACAAGCACAGTTTCCCCGGCGGCTACCACGTCGGGCTTTACTGCTGGACATGCCGGACGCACGCGGAGACCGGACGCATGTGGTACCCGCGCGAGTGGTTCGACGAGAAAGCCCTCGAGGGTATGCCTAAGCATGCCGACTTCGAGGTCGACCCGCGACAGGGAACCTTATTCTAACCGACTGCAGAGGACACAGTGGGACAGGGATATAACAACAGCTCAGGAGACGTCGAGCGCGAGACGCGACGACACGATCGCGCCTGCCAGTACATCGTGAAGCACGCGCAAAGTCTCGCTGCCAAATTGATTGGTACACGCGACAGAAACGGCAGTCGTGCCGAAGACGGCGTTCAGCTGGTCAACATTCCACGCATGCTGACACGAAGAGAGGTTCTGGTTGAGAAGCACTACAGCCAGAAGCTCTGTGGCGAGCCTATCTACATAGACGTTGTTATTTCGACCTACACAGAAGAGCACCGCGCGTGCAAGCCACCGGCGCATACGTTGCGCCGCGATACCGATCTGATCGTGGAAGTGAAGGCAGGAGCGGCCCCTCTCGTCGGTCCGGCCCTGCGCCAACTGAAGGGATACCAATATTGGTATAACAACTCAACGCTGGCGCCACCGCAAGGCGAGGATGCGGTCGATGGTTGGCACCACACTCCGCTCAAGACGATCTTGGTGCTGGTCACGACCTGTTCGATAGAGGCGGCTGACGCCGAAGATTTGAAGGGAGAGGGGGTGCTGCATGTGCAGCTCGGTGAGGACTTCACTCGGTGGGATAAACAGGCCTACGCGACAACAGGCGTTCCGGACGCGGTCTTGTAGAACCGTGACCGACCCCATCAACCACCCCCCACACTACGGCGGCGACTCGACCTACGAAGCGATCAAAGTGATCGAAGCGTGGGGCCTCGGGTTCTGCCTGGGCAATGCCCTGAAATACATCTGCCGTGCCGGACGCAAGGGCGGCACGGACAGCCGCGTGACGGATCTCGAAAAAGCCCTCTGGTATCTCGACCGCGAGATCCAGCAGCTGAAAGGACAACCGTGAAGGAGCCACCCGTGTCCGACGACGACGAGACACTCATCCTCAACCGCGCGCCGGCAAACGACAACGCGTCCCTTTCCGCCCTCGACGCCCGCCTGGTCGACCACATGCTCGAGCTCCTGCAGGCGGTCGACGGACTGGGCTTGGTCGAGCGCGACCTCTACGACGCCCTGTCCGCCCTCGAGCGACACGCCACACCCGAGGACATCAACGGTGCGATTGCCAGCGCGCGCGACGCCGAGGTCATCATGCTGCGCATGGGCCGGCTGTGCGTGGAGCGCCGGCTGACACGAGCCCAGCTAAGGTTTTTTAGGCGGTACGCACGGGAGCTAGGTGCGCGAGGTCCCAAGTGACCCGCGCCGAGCGACGCAAGGTGAACAACCAGCGCTACTACGAGCGGCACAGGGAGCGGATCTGCACGCGCCGCCGTGCCCGCTACTGGCTTGTCGAACGCAGCAGGCCACGCCGGAGGCCGACGTGACCAAGCGCGCCCGCAACGTGGAGGCCGAGCGCGCCCAGCAGCGCGAGTACTATCGCAAGCACAAGAAGGCGCGCTGCCGCTACCAGGCGAAGTACAGGGTCAAAGAGGCGAAGCGTAAGGAGGCAGAGCCGCTCCCTGCGAACTGGTCGATCGTCGCCGAGCTCGGCGAGCGTGACGGCATCGAGTACGCCAAGTGTCGGTGCGCACAGGGACACATCGCCGAGATAGCGATCGATGTCCGCCCGCAGCCCGAGTGTGTGAAGTGCTTGGCGTCGAGGAAGGAGCGGACATGAGCCGTGAGAAGCCGACGTGGATAGAGCTCTCCCACGGCTTGTCCGCGGCGGTCGGAGTGTTGCGGCGCGGACGCCGTGGCTTCTTTGTGCTGAGTCGCAAGTCCGCGGTGCCCAACTGGCCGAGGTTCATTGTGGCGTCCGGGCACTACACGGACGGCAGAGTGGTGATTGTGCAGGGGGTGTTGAGTTCGGACTGCGTGGACGAGCTTGAGGTGAGGTTGAGAAGTCAACAGTGAGGTTTGATAGCGAGGGTTTAGACCATGAGTGAGAAACCAGCGGACATGATGACGGTGGAGTTTGACGGGGACACGTTGATCGCAATCAAGGTCGGCGACGAGATCTGGGTCGTCATCAAGCGTGTATGTGAGGCGCTGCGGCTGGACTACAGCAGTCAGCTCTCAAAGTTGAAATCGTGCGCATGGGCAGGGGTGGCGAAGTTCACCATCCCTTCTGCAGGTGGTACGCAACGCGCCAACTGCATTCCGCTCAAGCGCCTACCGATGTGGTTGGCCACCATCGAACTGAACAAGGTTTCCCCGGACATCCGCGCGAAGCTCGAGCGCTACCAAGCACGCGCCGCCGAAGCTCTCTACGATCACTTCTTCAGCCGCCCCAAGCCGACTTCCCGCTCGCCGTTGCTGGCGGACATGTTGCAGCCGTGGGAGGCGACGTGGCGCAAGGAGTTCATGGAGCTCTTGTGCGAGCTCAAGGGCGAGCACTTCACCGGACGTCATCCGCGGTGGGCGGCTCCCATCAACGCCGAACTCTACCGCTTGATCTGCGGCGCGGATGTCTACGACGTGATGCGCGCTGAAAACCCGCGCCCACAGCGCGGACACAACCGGCACCAACAGTTCACGCCCGAAGCCAAGCAGCGCTTCGCTCTGCACCTTCGCATCGCCGAGAGTCACCTTGCCGTTGCGACCTCGCTCGACAACTGGCTCAAGACGCTGCGCCACCTCTACGAGCAGCAAGCGTTGCAGCTTGCGTTGCCGGAAACGGACATGCGCAAGAGGCGCAGCGAGAACGATAACGACGAGGATTAAACCAGCGGACACCACAAAGTCGAACGCCGCTGACGGCGGCATCTGCATAGCACGGAAAGGCGGGGAATCATGGATGCCGAGGTTGCAGCGCGTCTAGCAAATATCGAAGCCCTCTTACGAGAACTACTCGAACGACGCCGAGCGAACGCTAGACTTACTACCAAGCGTCGCGGCAGCACCACCGAGCACGTGCGGGCGAAAGCCTTGCAAAGCGGGCTCGTGACCGACGCCGGTCGGCAGTGGGCGCGACGCGCAATCGCAAGCAAACGCAGGTAGTTAGTTGGATGTCAGAAGCAAAGCGACCAGACGGAACGGGCTCGAAATTCTACGACAATCAGCGCCGCAAGTGGCGCATCCGATTCACGGTAGACGGAGTGCGCAAGCCCTTCGGAACCTTCGCGACCGAGGCAGATGCGGACGAAGCGCTAGCGAACCTGCAGGCCGAAGCGCCGCAGGTAGGCATCACGCTCCGGCAATGGGGCGAGGTTCATCTCGATGCACTTCGCGCCGAGGGATACCGCTCGTACAAGAGCATCGAATGGGTATGGCGGTCCGTGATCTGCGACGCCCCCTTCATCGACTGGCCGCTTGATTCGATCAAGCGCGAGGACATTGTCCGCTGGGTCAAGCGGCTGCAGAAGACGCAAAAGAAAAAGCGCAGCGTGCTGGTCAACGGCACGCGCACGACCGTCGTGACCAACGAGCCGATCTCGCGAAGCTACGCGCGCAACGCCTTGAGTGCGCTGCGCGGCGCGTTTGCCGCGGCCATCGACAACGACCCGCCGCTCATTCTCAGCAACCCGTGCGGCGCCGCCAAGCGCGGCGTGCCCGATCCGGTGCACGACGTGAAAGTGCCGGAGGACCGATCACAGAACAAAAAGACGGTCAACAAGCTGGACTACCTGCCGCAGCCCGATGTCGAGCGCGTCTTACGGTGCAAGGTCTGCGAGTCCGAGCACGGCCGATCGGCGTACGACATCGAACTGCTGCAAACATGTCCGCACATGCCGTTCGAGATTCGCGTCGCACTGAGCGGCGAAGTGCAGCAGGCGCTGCGCAAGGGAGAGATCTGCGCGCAGCGTTGGGAGTGCGTCACGCGTTGGGTCATCGATGCGGGTGACGTCCGTCCGGTCGAATGGAAGATCGCCCGGTCATGGGACGGGCCCACGAAGAATCGCGAAGAGCGCTTGCAGCACATCATCCCGCACTTCGGCCGGGTGCTCGCCGCTTGGTGGGTACTGAAAGGCCGACCGACCGCCGGACTGATTTTCCCGGCGCACCATCCGCGACAACTCGGGCCCGCCGCACTCTTCGTCGAGGCGCACCCTCACCTATCGAACCGCGCGGTCGAAGCGGCAGCCAAGTCCGCCGGGCACAAGATCTCGCTGCGGTACATCGAGGTGCTCCGGTCACAAGCTCGAGCTCGAGCGGACCGTGCCCGGCGCGCCGAACGCATGTACGCCCGTGGCTACGACTTCGGATGGTCCGACACGCCGTACCGCGACGCGAATGAGGCTCTCCAGGTGCGGCCGGGTTGGATGACGAAGCTCGGCATCGAGCACCGCATCCGCTTCCATGACTTCCGCGACACGTCGGCGACGCACCTGTTGTCCGGCAGTTGGGGAGAGCGTTGGTCGATCAACGAGGTGTCACACCACATCGGCCACAAGGACACGAAGGTCACCGAAGAGCGGTACGCCCATCTCACGGCGGAGTCGAAGGCACGCGCCGTCGCGCAGCTCGACCCGCTAGCGCCCCGTCACGGAGCGATATCGACGGTCACGATCGCTGATGCGGCCGCTCACCCTCGTTGGCTCCATGGTCGGCTCCAGCCTGCAGAACTAACACTGTCTAACTAGCTGGAATCACTCGGCTCCGGAACTAGGACTCGAACCTAGGACCACTCGATTAACAGACCGGTGCGACACATTTGATATCAGCAGGTTACGCGGGAATGGAGCCAACGCGGAGCCGACGTGGATCCAACGTCCCGGGGCGGCTTCCGCCCCTTGCCAAGCGGGCTCTTGACGCTGCTACGTCCGCCTCACGCCACCCCCACCACGACGCGCCCAAGCACCCGCCCCCGCCACACGCAATAGGCCCCGGTCACGTCGACGAGCAGCCACGCGTCGAGCGCCTGCCACCTCACGACGAGCCCGCCGAACGGTTCCACCTCGATGGTCATGGCGGACACATCGGGTGTCCGTCCGGCAGGTTGCGAGGCGAAGCCGGTGTGTTTGCAAGCATCCCCCCGGGTGCGGATCTACCGCGAGCCGGCTACCTTACTGCGCACGTGAGCAGTCTACGCCCCGGCGCCGTCGAACCACCCAAGACCCGCGACGAGTTCCTCGTCACGCCGCTCGGCGAGCTCGCCGGCCTGTGGCTCGTGGTCACGTGCGGCGGCTGCAGACAGGTGACGCGCTGCAGACTCAACAGGCACACGTTCCGGCGAGATGGCGACCGCCCGCTGCACGAGGTCTTCGGTCGGTTGCGCTGCTCGCACTGTGGCGGTCGAGCCTCGGCGGTCCGGCTTGCCAACACGATGACCGGGCCCGTGTACGGCTCAAGCGTCGCGGCGTGGGACGTCGCTCTGCTGCCTTAAACACAACGGCCCGGTGAGAGATCTAAGCTCACCGGGCCGTTTCGTCGCTGCGACCACAGCGACTAGAGGGGCGTATCGAGGACAGCTTACCGCGCGCGGACACCGCGGGCTTGCAGTATCGCGCGGATGTCCGCTCGCAATCCGGCGTAGTGAACGCGCACGATCTCGCCCTCGAAGAAGTCGAGCAGGAGCACGAGCTGGGTCGTGGACATCTCCGGCAGCGCCTTGCCGAGCCGGGTCATGACGCAACCCCCTGCTGCACCGCTTCCCACCGCTCGATGAGCCACTGCCAGTACTCGGTCGACTTCGGTCCGCCGCCCAGCGCCGCTCGAGCGCACTCAGGCAGCAGCGCAGCATCACCGCCCGTTTGCTCGCGTTCGAAGTCTCCGGCAGCGCCGCCCACAAGCTCACGGTACCGTTGCCTCTTGCGGCGCCGGGCACGCCCCTCGCTCTCGTCGGCTGAGTCCGGCGCCGCCGGTACCCCGATTTCGGGCGTGACCTCCGGCCCAGTAACCATGGTGTCCGGGTCGATACTCGTGACGCCTGAAGCGCTCACAGTCGCTTCGCTACCGCTGTCCGCCTCGCGGACAACCTGTCGCGGTCTGCCGGGCCGCCGGCGTGCACCCTGGCCCGTCGTGGGTGCCGCGCCGGCGAGCGGCTCTAGCACGGCTGTTGCCCGGCGCACCTCGGCCGGCGAGCCGTCCATCAGCTCGAGGAACACGAAGCCGTGCCCCTCGGACATGTAGTGCGTGCCGACCGACCACCCCTCCGGCGTCGCAGCGATCGCGCGCTCGAGCTCGGCCGCAAGCTCATAGAGCGCGGCCTGTACCCAGCGCCGTCCGCACGCGCCGCCGTCGAGCTCGACCATCAGCCGGGGCTCGGGCGTGCCGAAGCCGGACCGACCGACGTGGACCCAGACGCGCATCGTGCCGGGCCCAGCCGCCGCTGTCCGGGCTTCGACCTCGCGCCGTGCACGAGCGCGGGTGCCGGCGTCCGGGCCGCTCTCAGCGAGACGTCGCAGCGCGTCGAGGCTGAGCGTTTCGAGCGGCGCGGGTGTAGGCGCCGCGACTGTGGAAAACTTGGCAGCCCCGTTGGGTGCCGGACTAAGATTCTCGGACATCGGAACTTATCCTTTCGGTGTCACGACCGCGGCGGCGCCAACCGCGCGCGGTCACTCGGTAACAGTGTCAGTGGTGTTGTGTCCGGTCAACGCCTCCTGCGGACCGCCGTTCTCGAGAGAGCGAACACGTGCGCGATTATCGTTTGACAATAATCACCGGGCACGTCATAATAAGGTATGCCCTGGGCACTAGACCCAAGTCCGCAGGCGCATCGAGCCCGGACAGCTAGCGCCGCGGACGAGCGCCGGCGAGGAGACCGGTGATCGCAGCGCGCAGCAACTCGGACACGGTCGTACACCGCTCGACCGCCAGGGCCTCGAGTGCAGCGGCATCCGCCTCGGGCACCCTGATGCCGACCGGCCGCATGTCCACGCCGCTCGCGTCCAGCCGAGGGCGTCCGCGCCCACGCTTGGGCTGAGAAGCAGCTCGTGCCTTGCCCGGTGCCTTGGGCGCTCGCGCCGCTGTCCGCCCCGTCGTTCCGCTTCCGTCTGCCCTGCTGCTCATATCTCTATGTTAGGGCGGACACGTATATTTGTCAAACGAAAAGGGCCGGTGTGTCCGGCCCCGTGTGGCTCACGCCACCACTACGAAGTGGAACTCCGCCGTGCCCCAGCCGCTGTCGTACACGACCTCGCTCGAGGCGACGAGCTTGGCGTCCATCGCGCCCACTAGGTCCGCACGCTTCATCCGGAGCAAGCCCGCCTGGAGGGCGGCAACCAGCTTGGCGTTGAAGGCGGCGCGGTCGCTGCGCGGGAACCACTCGGCCTTGATGCTGCCGATGAAGGCAAGCTCGCCGTGGTACTTCGCCGTCTCGGGCTTCGCAGCGGCGGTCTTCACGGCGGCGGCGAACAGGGCGAGCTCTTCGGCGGTGTACTCGGTCATCTCGGCGGCGGTCACTGCGTTGTTCATGTATTAATAATGGCCCAGCCCCATATTTTTGTCAAACGATATTCGGTCGATTCTTTGGGTCCTGTGAGCGGACAACAACGCCTAGTGCCCAGGGCTAGATAAGCATGTCACGCGGCGCTATTTTCGTCAAACGATAATAACCGTACACCGGCCGTGTCCGCCGGGTGCTCGAAGCGCCGAGTCTTAGTGCCCAGGGCTACTTCAGTTTATCACGGGCGGTATTATTGTCAAACAATATACGTGAGCGCTAGTCGATCGCCGGCGGCACGGTCACACCGGCACGAGATCAAGGATCACAGCGCCGTCGGAGCCCTTGCCGCCGAAGCCGCCGTTGCCACCGCGTCCGCCCGCAAATCCGGTAGCACCACCGCCACCACCGCCGCCGCCAGCGCCACCGCCGCCACCGCGGCCCATGCTACCGTCTTCGCCATTGGCACCGGCCGCGCCGTCCAGTCCAGCGGCGCCCGCCGCGCCACCGACGCCACCGACGCCACCGACGCCACCGTTACCCGATCCAGGGCCAAATGTCGGCGCAATCGGCAAACCCAACAGCGCAACTTCCCAACCGAACCACGAAGGTGCTCCGTTGGCACCGGAGCCACCGCCGCCACCTGTACCAGCACCACCGCCGGCCCCTGTGCCGCCCGCCGGTGGAAACGGCGTGCTTATATAAATCGGTGACGACGAGCCAAAGCCGAAGTTTAGCGCCGGCACGGGGAATGTCGCGCGTGTCGATGTTCCGCCGTTGGCCCCGTTTATGCCGCCGTTGCCGCCGTTCGTTGTCGACAACGTTGGGCCCACCACCGCGTAAGGCCAATGTGTGCCGAACGTCTGCGTCGAGCTAGATCCGGTACCACCTGACGTGGTGCCGGCACCACCGCCGGGCGTTCCTCCCGCTCCACCATTCGACGGGTTCGCAGTTGCGACCGCCAAGCCAAGCGGCCCGGTGATGCTCGACGGGGCGCCGCTTGCGCCGCTGAAACCGGCAGAACCTACAGTCCCCGGAGCACCGCCGCCGCCGCTAACGGTACCGCCAGCACCGCCAACACCGACTACGATCGTAAGCACGTTGCCAGCGGCCAAGTCGAGCGGGACCGGGGTAAGCGAAGTGGTACCGCCAGATGCACCGCGTCCACCGCCACCGCCGCCGCCGGTTGCACCACCGCCGCCGCCACCGCTGCCGACTCCGCCGCCACCGGCCCCCGGCGCCATATAGGCTTGGCTAACCCGATATCCCGCGGGCACAGTATAGCCGTAAGTGCCGGCCACGGTGTAAGTCACACGCAGCGGCGGCGAGCCGGTGCCACCGGTCGCACCTTGCGGACCTTGCGGGCCCGTCGCACCGGTTGCACCCGTCGGGCCCGTGGCACCCGTAGCACCGGTCGGGCCCGGGTCGCCTTGCGGACCTGCGGGCCCGGTCGCGCCATCTGTGCCGTCTACGCCCGGCTCGCCTTGCGGACCTACCGGCCCTGTCGCGCCAGTCGGTCCGGTCGCGCCAGTCGGACCGGTCGCGCCCGTGTCGCCTTGCGGACCCGCGGGCCCGGTCGCGCCATCTGTGCCGTCTACGCCCGGCTCGCCCTGCGGACCTGTCGGCCCTGTCGCGCCAGTCGGCCCCGTGTCGCCGGTCGCACCGGTCGGGCCCGGGTCGCCTTGCGGGCCTGTCGGCCCGACCGCGCCGGGCGCTCCATCCACACCGTCTGCCCCGTCGACACCCGGCTCACCCTGCGGGCCTTGCGGCCCGGCGTCGCCTTGCGGCCCGGTCGCGCCGGCCGGGCCCGGGTCGCCTTGCGGGCCGGTCGCGCCGGGCGGTCCGGGGCTGCCGGCAGGTGACACAATGACTGTTAGTTCGCAGATCTCGTCGTCAGCCATGGCACCACCTCACGCGGGAAACCACGAGCCATACGGATACTCGCGGATGTAATCGATCTCGACCCAGGCAAACGTCGCGGCGACCGTGAGGATTTCGAAGCCGGCACGCGTCGGCGTCAGAGGTGCAAACCCACCACCGTCGACGCGCAGGATGCGCTGCGTGTGCGCGTTGATCACGGCGCTACCCCATCGCGAATCAGAGGGGCGCCAATCCTGCACGAACACATAAGCGCCGTCGTCGACGCCCGGCACAACCGTGTGTAGCGTGGTCGGCGTCAGGTCAAGATACTTGTACGACCGGCAGCGGTTGCCCCACAAATAGCCGTAGCTCAACGCCACCGTGGTGGGGTCGTGCGCGCCGGCGACGTTTGTCAGCTGCATTTGAATCACTTGCGACGTATTCACGCGCGGGTCGGTGAACCGTGCAGCGATCTGCGTCTGCGGCGCTGACAGCGCTTTTGTTAGGCGCATGCCGCTCGTCGACTGTATGCGGATCACACCGTTGACGATCGATGAGTTGTATTCGGTCGGACCGAGCACGGGCGCCGCCGTCGTGACCTCGCCCTTGCGCGTGAGCAGCTCGCCGGTGCCGTTGTGCAGCGCAGTCCAGCCGCGATCGCCGAGCACGGGCGAGCCGGCGTCAAACTCGTCATTCAGCGCGGCAGCTACCAGCGGCGGCGTCAAGTACGGGGCAAGCACGACGCCCGCACCTGCGGGGCCTGCGGGGCCGGGCGGGCCTGCAGGACCCACGGGGCCGGGGCTGCCGGCAGGCTGCGCGGTGACGGTGACGGTGCATCGGTGCTTGGCCATGGTAGTCGCGCCTCACGGGATGAGCAGACCTAGATCGCCGTGCGCGTAAAGCATCCGCTCGGGCGCGGTCGCGTGCACGAGCCACACGTCCCAATGCCACGATGTCGACTTGCCCGCAGGCGCGAGCAGCGACGTGTCTGCAGGCGACAGATTCAGCAAGATCGCCATGCCCTCGACCGTCACCGTCCAGCCGGCGATCGGCGGCGTTGCCGCGTCGCCGTTTGAAAATGGCGCTGTCACGGTGTACGGCGTCGGGTCGAACACGGCGCCGCTCTGATCGAGCCCGCGCAGTCGCAGTCCGACCGAGGCACCGATCGCGACACGGATTTGCACGGCTGCGGGGACTAGGTTGATCTGCTGGTGACTCATGACCCCTCGTTGTATTGCGTGAGCAAAATGCGCGGCACGCGATACGGATGCACCGGCTGATCGCCTACCGCACGCAAGTCGGACCAGTCGACGTCAGCGCCGCGCCCGTCTTCGCCGAGCCACACGCGCGCTCGAGCCGACTCCGGCGCGAAGCGGTGGCCGAAACTAGACGGGATCGTGCCGTCGCCGCCGAGGTGATCGCACACGTTGGGCACCGGCACGTAGGTCTCGATGTCGAGCGCACGCGTAAATGCCTTGAGCCGCTCATCGTCCCACGTGCACCACAGATCCCCGAATAGATGTTCACGGTCGCAGACCCAGTCAAGCGCACGGTCGCCGAGCTCGCGCGGCAGCACGAGCAGCTGCACAAACTGCAGGCTCCGCGTGCTCGCCCAGCGCAGGCCCTGTGCGTGCGCGAGCTCGACTTGATCGCGCGGCAGCCAGCCAGCGAGCGGCGAGTGCGGCCGTGCAGCGACGAGCGCCTCGAGCGTCGCGCGCAGGTCTGCGCACACAGCGATGTCGTCGGACAAGATCGCTAGGTGCGTGGCGCGTGGCTGGCGCAGTGCGCACGCAGCCCAAGCCGCCTTCCACGCAGGCCAGCAGCCGCGGTGATTGACGTCGACGTACACGCTGACGTCGCCGCCGATGCGCGCGACGAGCCGCCGGCAGTGCTCGGCGCGTTCTGGGATCGTCATGATTCCGATTGCAACGCTCATGCGGCCGCCTAGTACCCAAAGAAGGTGTTGCTGGGGTAGCGCCTAATGTAGTCGATTGCTACGTACCGCTGTCCGGCGCCGGTGTTGCCTGAGTGCGCGACGAAGCCAAACGTTGTTGCGGTGTCGGCGATTGCGGGAGTCAAATACCAAAACTCTTGAATGACAGCTGGCACAGCCGCCTTGCGGATCGATAAGCCCCAATCCGCAGCGGGTGTGCCTTTGGACAGCACGAATATGTCTGCGTCGTCGTTGGCCGCGACGGGTGTTGATCCGGTTGCCGTTATCGTGCCGGTGCCGGTCTGTGACGAGCCGCCGAGGATAAGCGCAGACGAAACACCGTCGACGAAACCTGCCATCACTTTTTTGGAGGTGCTGTAGGTCGTGCCGTCGGCGACGAATACTCCGCACCTCTGCGGAGGGTTAGACACAAAGTTGCTAGGTGTCCCGCGGACTGCGATGCAACCAAAAGGCGCCGCCATAGTCTTGGTGGCTGTCATGACGGCGCCGGTCTGCAGATAGATCCATGAGCCGATGATCGTGCTGTTGTATTGCGTCGAGGTGAGCGCCGGCACAGTCGCGAAGTTGACGTTACCTGCGCGTGTCATGGTGGCGCCGGTCGCTGCGTTGCGGCATGTGTAGCCGAGGGTCGCGAGGTCTGGGTTGCTGCCGGGTAGAAACTCGTCGGCGTACAGCAGTGCGCCGGGGTTGAGCTCGACGATCCACGGCGACACGATGCCTGCGTCGCCGAATGCCGCCGACGTGGCGGAGCTGGCGATAAGCGCCGAGCCGGCAGATGGCGCCGGTCCGTTGAGCAGCACGTAAGCGCTCGAAGTGACGCCGAGCGAGTTAGCGGCGACTGCCGAGCCTGCAACGGTTCGCCAGTAAGGCGAGTCGGGATTGTAGAGCGAGTAACCACGCCCGCAGACCCACTCTAGACTAGCGCCCGGCGGCAGCGCGAACGTTGCGAGCGGCTGGTTAGCGCCGGTGTCGTCGGGTCCGTTGATGTGGCTGCCGCTGCCGGCTGTCGGCGTGATAGTGACCGCCGCACCACCAGTGCCGCCGATGTTGATGCCGAAGCGTACGCCGCGTAACACTTGCTCCGAAGCTGCCGGCGAGACCAGAGTTAGACTGACAGGTGTGCCGAGCGCGTCGATCTCGTAAAGCCAGCCGGGATAGATGGTAGTCGGCGGCGTCGTGTCGCGCGGCCAAACTTGGAGCTCGCCGGGGATCTCAACATAGAGTCCGCTGCTGGTCGAGCCGGGTCGAAACTCGCGATTGCAGTACGCATAGCCCGCAGTGCCGGTGCGCACGACCATTTGCGAGCCGCTAACGAGCGCCGTGTATGCGCCCGAGTACGCGAGGTCGAGTTGGTATGGAGCGCCCACCGCGCCCGCGTTGATCACTTCGTACACGCCGCAGTTTGCAACCGCTTCGAAGAGCACGAGCACGAGGTCGCCGGCGACGACCGCCACGCCGTCCACACTCAGCGCACCGTTTGCAGTCGCGATAAGCCGCGGGCGGTTCGTTGTGATCGTGGTGGCCGTGTACGCCGGCAGCGTCGTGGCGGTCGCGAGTCGCACGTCGAAATAGCTACGCGTGCGCAGCGCATCGATCCGCGTTTTATCCGCCGCCGCCATGAAGCCGGCAGTGCTCGTCGTCGCTACAGCGTGCAGAGTGCCGTCTGTCTGCGCCCCGTGCGCGTGTACGTGATCGGCACGAGCAGCCGTCGTGCCGACGCCGATCGCTGCCGTAGTGCCGACGGCTGCGGGTGCGGTGCTCGATAGCGCAGGCGCGCCTGCTGAGACACCGTCGAGCTTGGTCTTATCGGCCGCACTCAAAAAGCCGGCGACGCTTGTTGTCGCTACGGCGTGGAGCGTGCCATCCGTCTGCGCTCCATGCGCGTGCACGTGGTCGAAGCGAGCAGCGGTCGTGCCGACGCCGACGACCGCAGCCACAGCGACGTTCGAGGGCGCAGTGCTCGTGAGGGCCGCAGCAGAGGTCGCGACGCCGTCGAGCTTAGTTTTGTCCGCGGTCGATAAAAAGCCGGCAACGCCCGTCGTTGCTACTGCGTGCAGCGTACCGTCTGTCTGCGCGCCGTGCGCGTGCACGTGGTCGGCTCGAGCCGCAGTCGTACCGGCGCCGACCGCATTCGCAGTGCCGACGCTTGCCGGTGCCGTGCTCGTGAGCGCAGCGGCACTCGTCGCGACCCCGTCGAGTTTCGTCTTGTCGCTTGCGCTCAGAAAGCCAGCCACCGAGGTCGTCGCCACAGCATGCACGGTGCCGCCGCCTCGTGTGCCGTGCTGCGCATCGGTCGCGAGGATGCCTACCTGCACACTGTCGGCAGCGACTACGATGGAGCCGTCGGCGTGCGCAACCACGTCGAGTTGATTGCCCGTCTTGGTGAGGCCCGCCCCCGCTGTGATTTGCCCTGCGCCGGTGACCTGGGTGAAAGTCAGCGCCGTGGTGCCGAGCACGATCGGGTCGGGCGTGATGAGTGCCCACCCGCTGTCAGCGTTGGCAGTGCCCGCGACGATGAACGTGTACATGCCCGACGTGACGTCGGCCGAGGTGTCGGCGTCTGCCGCGCGAGCCCAAGCGCCTGCGGCGGTGACGTATATGCCGTTGGCGCTCGCGGTCGTCTGCGCGGCCAAAAGAACGCGGTCGCCGGCTACCGTCGCGATGCCGTCGATGGTCTGCGAGCCGGATAGACTCGCCACGTTAGCCGTTGCGACGAGCCGGCAGGATGCCTTGGTGTCGAGCCCCTGCGCGATGGCGTCGACGTAGGCCTTGGTTGCGACATGTTGCGCGGCGGTCGGATCGAGCACGTTTGTAATCTGCTGCGAGTTGAGACTGACCGCCGAGCTCGCCGCAGCGAGTGCGGTCTGCACGCGCGCGAACGTAACGACCTGCGCGCCTGTCTCGACCCCGTCGAGCTTCGTCTTATCCGCCGCGCTGAGAAACCCTGCAACGCTGGTCGTCGCAACCGCCGGCATCCCGTGCGCGTGATCGCTGAGACTCACGCTCGCCGCCGAGCCCGTGGCCTGCGCGCCGCCGACAGCGAGCGCTACGGGTGCGCCTGCAGCTGGCATTGCGTGCACGTGGTCGCTGCGCGATAGCGACGTCGCTGACCCTGTTGCCTGCGCGCCGCCGATGGTGAGCGCCGACGGTGCACCCGTAGACACGCTGTGCACGTGGTCGTCTCGGGCTGCCGCCGTGCCAACGCCAACAGCTGCAGTCGTGACAGTGATCTGCGTCGGCGCAGCTCCTGTCAGTGCTGCCGCACCCGTCGCCATGCCGTCCAAGCGCGTCTTATCCGAAGCGCTGAGAAAACCCGGCACGCTGGTCGTCGCCACGGCATGGAGCGTGCCGTCTGTCTGAGCCCCGTGCGCATGGACGTGGTCGGTTCGAGCAGCCGTGGTACCCACGCCGATCGTGTTGGCAATGCCCACGGTGGATGCCGGCGAGTTCGTAAGCGCCGCAGCACCCGCCGCGATGCCATCGAGCTTGACCTTGTCGGCAACGCTCGGCGCCTGTGCGAAGACGAGCGGCGTCGTACCCAGCGTGATCGGGTCGTTCGTGGTGAGGATCCACAGCGTGTCGGCGTAGGCGGTGCCCTCGTTGACACGTACCGTGAGCCCGGCTGTGACCTCTGTGGATATGTCGGCATCGGCCGAACGGCTCCACGCGCCCGACGCGGCGACGTAAATGCCGTTCGCACTTGCCGCCGTTTGCCCCGTGACAAGCACACGTTCACCGGCCGCAGGAGTGACCCCGTCAACCACCGGGAAGCCCGAAAGGGTGATGTTCGTGGTCGAGGCCAGCCGACACGATTCTTTGGCGTCGAACGTGTCGAACTTGGCCTTGTCAGCCGCCGACATGAAGCCGTCTGCAAGCGATGTGGCGAGACCAGGCATCGCGTGCACGTGGTCCGCTTTCGAGATCGAGGTCGAGCTACCAGCAGAGCCCGCACCTGCCACCGTGAGAGCGCTCGGCACACTGGAGCTCGCCGGCAGCGCGTGCACGTGGTCACTCAGCGCGACCGTCGCAGCAACCCCCGCGCTGTTAGTTCCCGCAAGCGTCAGCGCAGAAGGCGCTCCGCCAACTGGCATCGCATGCACGTGGTCACTGCGCGACAGCGACGTCGCAGTACCCGCGTCCTGCACCGAGCCTATCGCAAGCGCGCTGGGTGCTCCGGTCGAAACGCTATGCACGTGGTCGCTTCGAGCAGCCGTGGCGAGACTTCCGGCGGCCGCCGTAGTGACGCTGACTTGCGTCGCCGCGGTCGACCCGACGGCCGCTGAGCCGGTCGTCATGCCGTCCAAGCGCGTCTTGTCGGCCGCGCTGAGAAACCCAGCCACAGTCGGCGTCGCATCAGCATGCAGCGTCCCGTCTGTCTGCACGCCGTGCGCATGGACGTGGTCCGCTCGAGCGGCAGTCGTGCCAACACCCACGGTATTCGCCGCCCCGACGCTCGCAGCCGCCGTGCTCGAGAGCGTCGTGTTCGTCGCACCCGCAGCCACGCCATCGAGCTTGCTCTTGTCGGCTCCGCTGAGAAAACCCGCCGCGATAGCCGTTGCCGTCGCGTGCAAGGTCCCATCCGTCTGGGGCCCGTGCGCATGCACGTGGTCACCACGCGCGGCCGTCGTCGCCACGCCGACCGTGCTCGTCGTGCCCACAGTCGAGGCTGCCGAGTTCGTCAGCGCAGCCGCTCCCGTCGCCATGCCGTCGAGCCGTACCTTGTCGGCCGCGCTCAGAAACCCCGCCGCGACGGTCGTAGCTAGTCCCGGCATCGCGTGCTCGTGATCGCTGCGCGACAGAGACGTGGCTGTACCCGCGGCTTGTACGCCTCCGACAGTCAGCGCCGAGGGCGCATCCGTCGACACGCTGTGCACGTGGTCGGCACGTGCCGCTGCGGTCGCCGCGCCCGCCGCTGCAGTAGTGACAGAGACCTGCGACGGAGCAGCTCCCGTCAGCGCGACCCCCGTTTGCCACGTGGCTGCAGTGGGCCCCGTTGCCACAAGCACCTGCCCCACGCTGGGCGGGGTCGAGCCCGCGACGTTGACTGGCGCGCCGCTCGTCGCCAGCGCAGACGCCACGCCGGAGCCGCCGCCCGTAGGCGCTTGCCAGGTCGCATTCTCCGCATCCACTGCAGTCAGCACATCGCCTGCGTTCGGCGGCGCAGAGTGCGACACGTTGACCGGGACTTCGCCCGTGGTGACGAGCTCGGTCGCGGGCCCTGATGCTGTGATTGGGTCTAGAAATGACATGTGTGATTACCCATTCCGAGCGCCGGGGTCTTGGAAGAATGCGCGCAGGCCGAACAAGCGGTTGTTAGGCCCGTCCATCAAAGTCACGTCGATAAAATAGGCTTCGCCCGCGTTATCGACAGCGTGAGCTGCAGGCACGAACACGGTTGAAAGCGTGCACTGCGTAGTCGAAAATCCGGCCACTTGCGTGATCGTGAGGATGTCCTCGAGATCCGTTGGGTCCACCAGATCGCCGGCCGTTGAATCCCAAGCTTCTTGTGCGTTCATTCGCAACGTGGCTGCATTCGCCGCAGCTACATCATGCGCGCGCCATATGGCCTCAAGACCGATCGCGGCAGATCCACGTGGCATCGGTGGCACCGGAAACCGTATCTGTGCGGGTGAGCCCCCAACGCTAAGCCCCCACGTGTCAAACAGTGGATCGTACTCGCCGGTGTTAAGGTTGTATCCAGTGAACAGCGGAATGTTCACAGCGCGTACCGGCGGCGTGCCTGACGTATACACCACGTCACCGGCGTTGTTGGTGAGCCGCACGTTCCCCGGTGTGCTGAGTGACCCTCCCGACGAGTCGCCTGCCGTCGCGAGGTTACCGGTCACGTTCACTGTGCCATCGGACGCCGAGATGTTGCCGTTAATCTGCGCCCCACCCGTCACCGTGAGACTGCCAGCCTGCGCCGCACCGGACACCGCGAGCGCACCCGACACGTTGACCGTTCCGTCGGACGCGGAGATGTTGCCGTTGATCTGCGCCCCTCCCGTCACCGTCACCGAGGCCAGCGTCGTCGCGCCGTTGAACGTGTTCGTCCCGGTAAACGTGTTGTTGCCGGTCTTGGTGACAGCGTCATCGGTGACCGCCTTGAGGAAGCGCGAACGATTCGCCAGCGCTTGGGCGATTGCTGCGACCGTCTCCGCCGCTGCGACCATGGTGTCAGTGCCGTCCGGCACTGTGACCGTCGGCGTGAACGTCGCTGTCTCGGTAATAACGTGTGGCATTGCCTATCTCACCTGAACGCGAAACGACGAGTCAGCCGTGTTCCACGTGCGCGGGTTGTTCCATAGCCGGTCGGGTGGGTAGTCCCAAAGCTCTGTCCCCGTCGGCATCACGATGACCTCGCCAAAGCAGTGGGCCGCAATCCAGTCGCGCGGGACAATGACCAGGTCATCCAGCGGCACATCGCCCAGATCGTCCGTGAAATACAGCAGCGACCAGCGTGCCCAGTTCGCGATGTGCGACGGCGCCGCTGGCAGCGTCCACGTGATGTGACCTTCCACGTCCATCAAGTAACGCGTGCCGCTCGGATACCAGAGCGCGATCGGAAAGTTGTCCGGTGCGTAGTGAAAGAACAGTTGCTTCAGCAACGCGTACGCACCACCGCGTCGGCGATGATCCTCGAACCAGCGCCGAAGTCGCGCTGAATAGTTTTCTGATGTCTCCGTCAGCCCGCGACGTATCCGGCGTTCGCTGCCGATCTCAGGCAACGAGTCGCTCGAGTACACGTTCGGGAAGCGCATCTTGACGCCGGCCACGATGGCGTCACCCGCCGCATCGAGCTGCACGGCGATCGAATACAGCAGCCGCTGGGCCGTGCCGATCTTGAGCCACGGCGGCACGGCGCGCCAAACCGTGTCGCGGAACGTGATGACCGGCGAGTCAGGATTGAACGGGGGTTGGGGCGTCATGAATGGAAAGCCTCCGGCGGCGGCACAAGCTTGAGCTCCGTGATCGTGATGGCGCCGGGCGTCGCGACCTCGGACGGATTCAGTGGCACGGGCGCCGCCGGCACCGTGATCTCCACATGGAACACCTCGGCAGCGACGCTCGCAATCGCACTGCGCAAACCGTCCGGATACACATAGCCGGTCGGAGGCGTGATGACGTTGCCCCCCACTGGCTGCGCGATGATGAACGCGGTCACGGCGGCTCTGATTGCAGTCTCGAACTCAGCGACCGTCATGCCGCTCGTGTTGTACGCGTAGACCGTGAACGTGGTGGCGATGATGTGCTCGACCGCCGGGTGCACGATGGCAGTCACAGCCTGCGGCACTGCGTTCAGCTGGATAGCTGCATCGGCGTACGGCACGTCAGTCACCGGCAGCGTGCCCGTGCTCGTCGCGCAATACACATCGATCTGCCCGTACCCGTCCGGAACGAGCGACACGCGGGTGATGTCGAGGTTGCGCCCTGTCGGGTCCGTCGCGTTACGCAGCGCGCTCGAGTACGCGTCCCACGGACCCATCGGGGATAAGGCCCCGAGCATCTCACTGCAGCGCTGGCGAAGCGTCGCGTCAGGCTCCGTATCCGTGCCGTTCAGCGCCGCCCCGTTGTCACAAGTGACCCCGAGCAGCGTCGTCACCAGTGTGTTGATAACATGCGCCGCTGCGTTGCCGTCCGTGCCGGGCTCGGTCGCCACGATGCCTGTCACGACGACCGAGCTCGGCGTGAGCGTCACCGGCCCCGTGTTGCGATAGGTCGCGCCGCTCAGCGAGTTGCGCACGATGAGATCGCCAGCATCGAGGATGTACAACCCGCCGCCCGAGTTGGTGAGCGTCAGGTTGCCGCTCGCGTACGTCGCAGCACGCCGCTCGATGCCATACACGTGAAACGCGACGAGCGTCAGCCAGTCACCCGCCGACAGCGCGAGAAACCCCGAGCGCGCGATGAGCGCCATCAGGTCCGTGTACGCAGCGAACACGGCGCTCACGCCGACGATCATCGTGCGCACGACAGCGCCCGGCTTCCATGACGTCGTGTTGACGCCCAGGCGCGAGAGCACGGTGTAGATCGACGACTCGACTTCTTGTCGCGTCAGTGGAGTCGTGAGCTCGTCGAGCGTTAGCCTAGCCATGCTGGTCGATGCTCCCTTGCAGCTCGAGACCGTCGGCTGTGACAAAGAACGTCAGCGCGAAGGTCTGGAGCGGCGACTGCGGTGTGACTGCGAGCGCGACGCGCATGTGACGCCACGCCGTGATCGCGAGCGTGACGACGACGTCAGACACTCGGTCGTCCTTCATGCACTCGACGCGGATCTGCGACTTGAGCCGCGTCAAATCTTGCTGCGTCGAGCCCGAATTCAGCCGCCCGCGCAAGTCGAGCCCGTACGACTCATCGTCGATCACACTGTTGCGCGGCGAGATGAACCGACGCACGAGCGCTTCGCCAAGCGCGCGCGTCGACTGCGGATCGACCTCGCTCGCAGTCGGCGTGATGTCGAGCACGCACGAGAGGTCGGTGCCGTAGCCCAGCGCGTCGGGCGCAACGCGGTCGACCACGGGCAAGAGCGCGATCTCCTCAGCGATGAAGGTCTCGAGCGGCGTCATGGCGGAAACCCCGATGGGTCAGGCTTCGCCGCGCCCGCGATGAGCACGATGTCGCTTCCCTGCATGACGTTGCCTGTCGCGTACACCCCCGGCCACGTGATGGTCCCGGTAAAGGGCGTGCCCGGTGCCGCCCCAATCGAGCCCGAGATGGCACCCGTAGGCAGCGCTACACGCACGATGTCGCCTTCGCGGGCTGCGCGCTTCGCGGTAGCGCCTGTGGTGGGCGCAAACCCCTCAGCCCCGTACGCAGCACACGACACGACCACAGGCCGAGCTCGGTCGCCCTCGCAGAACTGCACGAGCACGATCCCGCCCGGTGTCACGAGCGAACGCGTCGCTGTGATCCCGGGCATGACGGTGATGCTGCGAAGGTCGGGCAGCCCGAACGCACTGTCGACCGCCTGGAGGTCGAGACGGTCGTCCCCTCCTCGCTGCACGACCCGATAGCGGTAGACGCCATACAGCCGATCGTCGAGCGCACGGCGCGCGATGTTGATGAGTAGCTGCGCCAGGCGTCCCGCCTGTTGGTCTTCGCCACCGCCGAGCCACACGTGAAAGCGGAGCGGCTCGTCGCCGTTCGCTGTGATCTCAAGCTCACGGATGACACTGGGCCGGTCGATGCCTTCGACGATCGTCGCCCCCACCGTAATCGTGGTCGGGTCGTCCGCGATGAGAGTTGCTGTGCGCTCGCTCGGGTCGAACGACAGCACTTGATACGACTTCGACACCAGCGTGCTCGCCGCCCGCTGGCCGACTTGCGTCACCCCGGCATAGTCGACCCACCACGCAGCGCCCGAGCCGATGACGTTCGACAGCGCACGGGATGCCGGGCCGGCCTCTCGGGCATAGTCAGAGCCCACACGCTCGCTCGTAGGCACGAAGGCCCCAAGGGTCTCCCCGGCCTCTACTGCAACGTCCTGCGCGACGAGCAGGGCCTTTACGCCGGCATCGTTGTGGTAGCCCTTGCGCCCAACGGCCTGCGACCACCCAGCCGCCCCGCCTGCGAGGCGCACCGTCCGCTGCTCGGCGTACGTGCCGTCCATCCCAGGCACCGGCGCACCGACCAGCGTCAGCGTGCCGATGCGCAGCGTCACGGGGGTCGTCAGTTCGACGTCGCTCGGAAGGTGCAGCTCAGCGGTCCAAGGCCCGACGTACCCCACGGTGACCCGTGCGCGATCGCAGGTATGCCCGTTTGCGCTGACGTAGGTCGAAGCCTCGGTCACGGGTTCCCCTTGTCGCGCGCGAGGCGCAGCGCTTGATTCGCATCGTTCAGCTCCTTAATGCGTGCCTCGCGCGGGTCGACGGGCGTCGCCTCAGCGCCGTTGGGCTTGCCCAGCGCCATACCGTAGCGTCGCCACTCGATGCACTTCGCTTCGATCTGCCACACGCCGTCTTCGACTTGCTCGGGCGCGCTGACGTCCTCGACGACGAGATGTGTGATCCCCACTTCGTTCAACACGGGATGGTCGACGTCGAGCGCGGCCGCGCGCTGCCCGATCGACGGGCGCAGCAGGATCGGGCGTATCGCCGCCCACTGTTCCCAGTGCTCGAGCGTCAGCAGCTTGAAGCGCAGCGAAAACTTCGAGAGCCCGATCCCCCGATAGATGAGAATCGCGCCCGTCATCGCGTAGCCCGCCTGTTCGTCCCACTTGCGCGGCGAGCTCGCGCCCGAGACCTCGAGCAGACCGGGCGTCGGATAGCCACCGAGCAAGCATCGGTCCGTGGGCAGCTCTATGGGATTCCACGTGGTCACGGCACGGGCGCTCCCATCTGCACGGTGACCGTCTCGAGGATCGACTCGAGCTCGCGCTTGATGGCCTCAGCGATGCTCTTGGCTTCACTCTTCGAAGCGCCTGCACCGACCTGCACGTTCAGCGCTGCGATGTTGATCGTGCTGCCGCCGCCACCGCCCGCTGTAGCCGTGCGAAGGTTCGCCATGTTCGGCACCGGGATCGGCTCGCCTGCCATGCCGGCGATCGCGTCCTCGGCCTTCGCGCCCTCTTTGTCGACGCCCTGCTCAAGCCCCTTGACGATGTTCACGCCGAGCTCGGCCATCACCTTCGAAGGTGACTGCATCTTGAAGATAGATTTGAAACCGGCGATCGCCGCCTTGCCGATGCCAACGAAGGCATCGACCCAGATGCCGCCCCACCTCTTTACCCCATTCAACAGGCCGCTGAATATGTTGGCGACGAGCGCTCCCAGGTCCTCGCTCTCCATGAAGTCATAGAGATACTCGAAGGCTTTGATGAGCAGCCACACGCCCGCAATCGTCGCGAGCACCGGCCACGTCGCGGCGAGCACACCGGCAGCGAATCCCCACATTGCTGTCGCTGCAGTCCAGATGGCAGGAGCCACAGTCACAACCAGCACTGCAGCCGCTGCACCTAGCAGCTCTTTCCACTCGCTGCCGAACACGTCTTTGACGAGCCGCCAGAGCTCCTCGATGACAGTGCCAACAGCCTGCACAGCTTTGACCGCGTTCGGGAACTTTTCCTTAAACGCCGTGATGCCCTGGTCGAGTGCAATCTGAAACCTCAACCAAGCATTCTCAGCGAGGAGCAGACCGATGATGGCCTCCTGCACGAAGATCTTAAACAGCCGCGACAGCTGCTCCAGCCCGTTCACGAGCGGCTGCACGAGGTACCCAAGGAACCGGCGCAGCGTCTGCCCGCTCGCCGTCGCTTGCGAGAACAAGTCGTTGAAGCTCTTCTTCGCACGCAACAGCGGCTCGATGTCGATGCCGCCGAAGAGCGCGTTGTACGACTCGGCAAGCTTGCGCGCCTGCACCTCACTCGACAGCATCTGTTTCGCGACCACGCCGCCGATCTGATTCTTGACCCGCTGCGCGAGCTTGTTGATGTTGCCGCCGGTCAGCGCAAGCGACGCGGCCCACGCCGCTGTGTTGTTCGCTTGCTCCTCGCCGAAACCCGAGGCCGCGATCGACACCGCCTCGAGCGCGGGCTTTATCTTCGCTCCGCGCACACCCATCCGCTCGAGCTGCGCAGCGTACGCTGCGACCTTGTCGCGCCCGATCGACACCGAGCCCGCGACCTCGTCGACCGCCTTTTGCAGGTCCGTCGCCTTGTCGGCCGACAGCCCGAATGCGAGCGCAGTGGCAGTCCTTAGCTTCGTGGACGCCTCGAGCATCAGGAGCTCGCTGCGTCGCGCCTCCTGAGCCTTGATCGCAAAGTCAGCGAGCGACTTGCCGGCGACCACGGTCGCAATACCAATCGCCACGATGGCGCCGGCGAGCGCGACCGCTGCCACGCGAGCAAGCGACTTCGCGCCAGCGAGGCGTTGCAGCAGGGACAGTACGCCCCCGAGCGGTCCGGGAAGGATGGACGCTGCGTTGGCGAGCTCGTCTAGCTTCCCCTTGAAGTCTTTCGCCCCTTTGTAGTTCCGACCGAACTGACCACCCATCCCGATGAACTCGTTGCGCGACTTCGCGATTCGGTCCTTGAGCGTGCCCATCGACTTCTCGAGCCGCTTGATCTGCTCGGTGTCGGGCGTGGTCGCTTTCTTCAGCTGCGTCATCGCGCGCTGCATCTCGGCCAGCGCCTTCGTGTCGGCTTTGATGGAGTCTTGGAGCTTGCCTAACGCAGCAGCAGCCGACTGGGCGGGGACACTGACCCCGTCCACCATGTCGATGCCTACTGTGACTGTCTCCTCAGCCGCCATTCGATAACGCCTTCGCGAGGGCCATCAGGATCTTTCGAACGAGTGTGAGGTCGCGACTGATGTCCACCAGAATCATTGCGCCTACGTACGCGCGCGCGGTCGTCACAGTTTCGTCCGATTCTGCGTGGCCGAGCGCTTCGAGGATGCAGCTCGCAGCGACTGCGTCGTCACCGCGAGCATGCGTACGTAGGCTGTTTATTTTGCTTTGACCTCGTCGACCTTGAAGCCAGCGAGCTCGACGCACACGCTCGCGAGTTTTGTCATCACGCCCGGCTGCTGCTCGAGCAACCGGTCGAACACAGATTGCGCCGGATAGATGAGGCAGCCCTTCACGAGCTCTTCAGCGCTGTCGTAGGTCAGTTCCTTTTGGTCCTGAAACTTTCGGAACGCCACCCAGTGCGGGCGGCGCAGCACGATGCTTCCCTCGCTTGTCGCGACGAGCTGCACCTGCTTCGCCCCGTACTTGCGCTGCGCCTCGTCGAACGCCTTCTCGCCAGCGAGCCCACGCTCCTCGGCAGCAATCTGCTCCTCGGGTGACGCAACAACGCGCGCCTTGATGACGGACTTCAATGCAGCGCGTTCGGCTCGAATGGCCTCGAGCCGCTGCGCGACCTCGTCAGGAATATCTGTTGTATCACTCACACGGGCACCAGTTCACTCGAGTCGAACAGCGTCAGGCCATTGCGTCGAATGGCCATGCAGTCGATCTCGAGCTCCTCTTTCAACGGGTCGGCTGACTCTTCTTCTGACGCTGACTGCCCCACGATGACGCAGCCCGTGATGAGCACGGACATCGGCTCGTTGGGGGGCTCCGAATAGATCACGCTGATGGTGAACTCGACGTTGCCGTAGCTGCGCTGGTCGGGCGCGCGCGCGGCGAGCCCGGCGATGAGCGCCTGAATCGACTCCTTCCACCCCGTGAGCTTGACCGGGTCGGGCGTGTACTTGCCCGAGCTCCGGCCACGCGGGGCTTGGTGTCGGCCCATACCCCACGCTTTCACGCGCTCGCGCTTGTCAGCGTAGGAGATACCGGTGAAGCCCGTGAAGAGCTCCGTGTCGCAGGTAAGCCGAATGCTGCCCCAGCTGAGCTGATTGCCGTTGACTCTGATTGCGTCAGCCATGGTTTGCCTCCGTTCACGCCGCGAGCGTCGACAGCGCGGGGTTGTAGAAACCGATCTCGATCTCGATGAACTCCGGGTACGCGAGCGGGATGATCCGACACGTCGCCGTCAGCGTCTTGGTCGACAGCAAGTTGTCCGTGCGACTCAGCGTGAACTGAGCGTCAGACGCCTTGGGCTTCGAGAGCAGCGCCGAACGCAGCAGCGCCAGCGCGCCGCCTTCGATCTCGAGCGCGTCAGCCTCGAGAATGAAGCCGCTCGGCGCGATCCGCACCGGCCGATTCAGCCGTCGCACGAAGTACGCGCGCAGCGTGCGCTTCGCGAGGTTCATCACGCGACGGTGCGGGATGAGCGAGAAGTCGCTGCCCGTCGCCGACAGGATGAGCGGCCGATTGACGTACACGCCCTGATAGCCGTCGATGGTGCGCAGCGCGAGAAAGCGCGCGTCATCGAGCCCCGGCGTCGCGGCCTCGTCGTGCTCGACCAGGTTGCCGTTCGCATCCCGAATCGACACGCCACGCAGCGCCCCGAGGTTCGGGTCCGCGATGTTGACCTCCTCGGTGCATGACTGCGCGACAGCCACAGGGAAGAGCGGCGAGCGCCGATAGTTGCGCCCGGACACACCGCTCGGCACTCGACACGCAGCGGCGCACAGTGTCCCGTAGGTCGTCGCTGTGCCCTGCCAGATATTCGACACCGAGGTCTGATAGGTGGCGTCCGACTCGCCTTCGTTCGGCAAGCGTACGTGCCCAATCCAACTGCAGTCCTTGCCGGGCGCGTTCGAAAACCCCGCGATGGCGCCATCGACCACAGCGGCTGCCGCCGGCACCATCGGCCCAACCATGATGAGCTGCTCCCATGAGTGCGACGTCGTGCGCAGCGACTCGAGGCCGGCCGTGAGGTCCGTGCCCTGCCACGTCGAGGCCGACACACGCACCGAGTACGTGTCGCCCGCGACGAGCGTCTCAGCCGCGACGAGCGTCAGCGTCACGCCGCCCACGTTGATGCTGGTCGCCGTGCCGAGCGGCGTCGTCGCGCTGAAGCTCTGCCCGCCGTCGAGCGAGGTCTGATAGGTGATGCCCGCAGTGCCCACCGTGCCGCCTACCACGATCTTCAGCACGACCTCGTAGTCGTCCTCGGGCACGCTCGCTGCGTCCACCGTAACGACCGCCGTGCCCGTGCCTGTGTGAGTCACAGTGCCGAGCACAGGGGTCGTGGTCGTCGGCACTCGCACGACCATCGCCGGGTTGCCGGTCTGCACGATGTACAGGGCGACCGCCTCGACGAGCGGCCCACCGAGGAACGTCGCTACTAGGTCTGACACACGCGCGAACGTGGCTGGCATGTTCAGCGGCCCGCCGAGCGCACCGCCCATGAACGCATGCAAGGTGACGAGATTGGCCGGCACGATGCCCAGCGCGCCATCGATCTCATTGATCCGTACGTTGGGGACAGTCATCTCATTCGCCTTTCGTCACTGTCAGAACGTCAGTCACATCGAGCTCAGTCACGTCGATGACCGCAGCATCAAGGTCGATCTCGGTCGGTATCCCATCGTCGGGCCACACCTCGTCCGGAATCATCGCCTGCAGCTCGACCCCGATCTTGAGTGCCGCGCCATGTCGACGCTCGAGCCGGGTCGTCACCCACTGCTCGCTGCGAACCGTAAAGGCTCCGTACGCCGCGTGGTACACGGCGCGAAACCAAGCATCACGGAGGTACCGAACGATCGAGTACTGAGCGAGCTCGTTCTCCGGATCGGTCGGGTCTTGCCCGTTGATAACGATGGTAAACACCTCGCCCAGCGTCCCGAGCGAACGCGGCTCGCCGCCGGGATTGCGCGGCGGAAGCAACGTGCCGACGAGACCGTTCGGATCGCCAGGCACCCACGCGATGCGATTGCCCTTCGGATGCTGCGCCGGGATGCGCCACCCGAACTGATTCGAGCAAGGCACGTTCTCGAGTTTGAAGCGTGCGCTCACGAGATGGAACAGCGTCGGCCATGCGAGCTTGCTCGTCATGCGCTGGTACCCGGCGCCTTGATCTGATCACGGAAGCGCTGCGCCACCACATCGTGAATCGCTTGGGCGATCCGCGGTGTGATCGCCTTCCTGCCGTGCTTCTTGTAGATGATGATCGGCCGCTGCACGCTTCCACGCACCGCGCCCTTGTGGTGACGGCCGTTAATGCCCCTCACGACAATGTAAATGCGAGAGCCCACGGCGGAGGTCGTCATCGCTTCGGCGGCGTTGTTGAGCACGGGACGGGTGCCCTTCTTACGTGGCGCCCACGGCGTGCCGTCAGGTGCTTGGTGCGCGCGAATGGTCACGAGCAACGCTTCGCGGACGGCGACTGCGATCTCCGGCGCAGCGCGCTGAATAAGCTCGTGCGGCATGCCTTTCATGGCGGTGAGGAGATCATCAAGTCTCATTCTTGTCCTCCTCACGCCCGATGCGTCGCTGTGTCGTCATCCACTTGTAAGGAGACTGCTCGCTGTAGCTCGTTGGAAACCCGCGCGTGATTCCCGTCCCGTCCGTGTTCGAGCGCAGAGGCAGTTCAAATAGACCTACCTCACTATTCGCTGCGCTCTCGATGTCGCCGCGTGCGTTGTCGCGGTCGGCCTTGTATTGCTCGGCCTGCTGGTCCGTCGCGGCGATGCCGCGTTTCAGCCACACCTCGTACGTGACAAGCGAGATGAGCCACTCCTCCACAACGGCCGGATACGGCTGCTTGAACGGTGCGTCATAACGCTTCGTGAGCCGGACGTCGATCTTCGCGCTCGCCAAGTACAGCCGCTGATCGATGAAGCCAGGGTCGTTCGATTCGACTTCATCGACGAACGAGCCCGGCATCAACGTTCCCCTACGGAACTCCGTAAGGGTCAGATATGCGACTGTACCCGGCATGACTCAGGTCGCCTTGATCTTGAAGAGGAGGTACGGGTGACCCGGCAAGATCGCGTTACGACCCTCGCTTGTCCACTGGAACTCACGGATGCGCGCCAGCTGCGCGTCGGTCTGCGGCCCGTAGTAGAGAACGCTGAACGGCTCGCGATTCACATAGCTGAACGCGCCGAGCTCGGACGACAGAATGTCCTCCGCGCCAATGTACCAGTCCGTGTCGCCACCGCCAAAGGCTGCCCCGAGCTCTTCGACCTGCACCGGCTGACCGAGACCAAAGTTACGGATTACCGCCTCGATATCGCCAGACCCCGCAGCCGAACCAGCCGCCTGGGCAATGAACTTCGCATTCGTGATCTGCTGCGCGCGCGCTGTAAGCGCAGGCGGCACGAAGATCGAACTGATGCGTAGGAAACGCGGGTCGACACCATTCGGCATCTTGATCGACGCGATGTATGCGAGCGCCTTCGCCACGTTCTGCACGGCGACATCAACCGTCACGCTGGCATCGATCGGAAGCGCACCCTGCGGGTTCGCCGGCCCCGTCACCCCCGTGAACAGGTTCGAGTAGACGGGGCCGCCAATCAAATACGGGTTGACCGGATGATCCGGCGCGAAAAACGCCTTTCCATCGTAGGCGATCGGGTTCGCGCGAATGGCTGCAGCGAGTGACTTTTGCGGCCAATACGCTGCGTATGCACCAACTTGCCGCGACCAGTTCGCTGCGAGCCTAAGCCCCTCACCGCCCGGACGACCGTTGCCGTCGAGGTCGTCGAGTTGCTCTTTCGTAATACGAAGACCCGCCGAAGCGTTCACGTTCTCAACGCTGGTCGTGATTGCCACCATGTCGTCGAACTGCACGTGACCACCGTGCCCAGTCGGCCGAATCTGCGCAGTGTCGAGCAGCCAACTAATCTGCTCCTTCTTCGCTGAGGACGAGACCGTCTTAGCGATCCTCGTCCACCAGAGATTCGACAACAACCGATCGTAGTCTTGCGACACGACCGTGCGCATATTCGACTCGAGATCGAACAAGAAACTAGGAGTTAGAGCGCCCATGATTTCGTCTGATTCCTTGCTAGTTGTTCAATCGGCTCAGATCACCGGCGGCACGAGTGCCGCTGCGGGATAGGTCGAATAGACGAGCACGCCTTGTGCGGCGTCGATATCCAGGATGAGCCCGAGCGCCACGGTACCGGTACCCGACACCGTCGCGGAGTCCTTGACGTACGCGACGTCCCACAGATTGGCGAGCGTCAGCAATGCTGCCGTATCGTTCGCCCACCAGTATGCGAAGATCTCGTTCCAGAACTGGACGGTGACCTTCTTCACCCCGTCGCCGACGAGCGATGTCGCGAACACTCCGAGCGGCACACCGCCCGGGGTCATCGTGACAACCGAGCCGGCAGCATCGCCGAAGGCCATCTTTCCCTTTTCGGCGACGTCTAACGACTTCAGCACGTAGTCGTAGCGGCGGATCGCGACATAGCTAACCAATCGTTCCATCTCTTAGATCCTTATCTAGAGTCGTTGTTCAGTCGCGACCGAGCGCTACTCGACGCGCCCGCCGAGCACTTGCCGCGTGGGCGTGTTGATGATTCCGACTTTGGTCTGCGCGAGACCCATGATCTCGTCCATCTGGCGCTTGTGGTCAGGCGGCAGATGAGGACCGCTCAGTTCACCAGCGTCACCGCCCTGCGTCGGTGTGGCTCCAGCTGCAGCGAGTGCATCGCGTGCGCTTGCACCCGACGGGGAGCGTGGAATCGACTTGATGAGACTGCGCACGACGGCCATCGGCGTCTTCGGATCGCGCAGCGTCTTCACGGTCGCGGCGTCGAGATCCGGACGCGTGGCAAGCAGCTGCGTTCGCTCCAGCGCGTCGTGCCGAGCACTCGCCGCGGCCTTGTCCTGCTCGAGCGCGCGCAGGCGCTTGTCGAACGCTTGGAAGCCCTTATCAGCCAGCTTCGCGGCCGCCTTCGGCTCCTTATCCGCGGGCTCGTCTTCGGCGCTCTCTTTGTCGCCTTCGTCTTCGGCGTCGGGCTTTGGCGCGGGCTTGGCCTCGTCCCCGTCCGGTTCCTCTGCCGGAGCGTCCTCGCTCTTCTTCTCGTCGGACTCATCGAGTGCCGCGAGTGCGCGCTTGGCGCGTGCTGCGTCGGGGCCTTCACCGGCCGCCATCTCTTCGAGCGCCTTGCGGGCCGCTTCGCCTGGATTCTCCATGGCCAACAATCCTTGGTTAATAGTCAATGCCTGCACTAGGTCCTCGAAGGGCAAGAGCCCGTTCGCGAGTTTCTTCGACACGGCATCAGCGCCGTGAAACACCGCAGCCTCGAGCGGCTGCGCATCGACGCCTCGAGACTCCTTCACGAGCTCGAACAGCACACCGGCGAACGAGTCGATCACGCCTTGCGTCGCAACGAGTTCGGCCTCCGTGATCGGCGCGTCGGGGTGGCCATCTGTCTTGCGCGCACCGGAAGTGATGAACGCTACCCGGACACCTCGCGCTGCATGCGCAGCGGTCACATCCTCGCGCGTCGCGATGACGCCAATCGAGCCGACAATGGCGCTCTCGGAAAGCAGAATCTGCTGACCGGCACAGGCCAGCACGTACGCCGCCGAGCACGCTCGCTCGCCGACCCACGCGTAGAGGGGTTTGTTCGCGAGCGCCGCTCGCTGACGCATCGAGCGCGCGAGCTCGACGCACCCGGCAGCGTCACCGCCTGGGCTTGATATCTTGAGCACGACCGAGCGCGCCGCCTCACACGCCAGCGCCGCGTCGAAGCGTGCACTGATCGCCTCGTATGAATCCCAGCAGCCGCTCGCCCGCTGCTCGAGCGGACCGTCGATCTCGACGACGACCACGCTGCCAAGCTCGACGTTCTGACGCGCCGTCTCGAACATCGGGAACATGAGCCCAAACGCGCTCACGTCGATCGCGTACGCTTTGCCGCGCTGCGGCTGAAAAGCCTTGAGCGTCATGCGGCCTCCTCGACGGAGGGTTCGCCCTCGACCAGCCGAAGGTTCGGAGGCCCAGCCGCTTCGGCAACATCACCGTCGCCCACACCGGCCGTCTCAATGCGATCGAGCGGAATCGCAAAGCGATCGCAGAGCGTCATCACATCGAGCTTCAGTCCGTTGGCGGTCAACGCTTCGCTCAGTTGCTTGATCGCCGTGCCCACCGAGATGAGCGACGTTGCCTCGCTGTTGCGATCCTTCGGCGGTGTCACGTCGTACTCGACCACCACCGCGCGATCCTCGATCGCATCGTCGCCGTACCGGCGCACCACGAACTGCGGCAGCACCTGCGTGTTGATCGTGTACGCCAGCGAGTCGGCCGTGTCCTTGATGAGGTCCGCTCGGATCGTCTTGTGAATATCGGAGTTCTGAAAGCCCGCGCCGCCATCCGTCGTCACCGTCTGTCCGGCGATCGCGATGATGATCTCTTGGTTCTGATCCGAAATCGTCTTGGCAAACGACTCATAGCCGCGCCCATTGGACTCTAACAGTTTGACGTCGTAGCCCGGCGTCATCCCGAACACCGTGTTGACGCCCCAGGCCATCACCGACTGAAACCACGACTGCCGCTGCTGCTCGGTGCTTCCCTGCGGGGCGACAGCCACACGCGCTGGGTTGGCGAGCTTCGCTTCCCAGTTGTCCTTGTACAGGCTCGCGTGGTCCTTGCGGATGTACGCGCGTCCCACGCACCGCCACAGCGCCGACAACCACGGCTGCAGTCGTCCACCCGGCGTATGCAACACCCAGCGACCGTCACCCGGGACGACCGGCAAGCGGCCTGCAACCGAGTTGTAATACCACTGGTTCTCCGACCACACGTACCGAAGGAACTGCGGGTCGAGCCGGCACAGCACCGGGTAGTCTCGACCCTTGACCGGTAGGAGCTCGGCCACGCCGACGCCAAGCAGAAGGCCGTCAGCAGCGAGCAAGGCAAGCTCGCTCGGCGGCATGAGCTCGTCGTAGACCGACCGCACGTCACGGTGCCCAGGCTCGAGCGACGCGATCACCTCGGCGTCCCCTCGGAACTTGCGTGGCAATCGAACAAGGCCGCTCGTGCGCGTCGAGAGCACACCGGCCACCACGCCGTCACGACGCGCGACGTTCATCAGTTGGGCGGCAAGCGATACGTCCCCGCCGGCAGCCTGGTACTCTGCCGTCTCGAGGTCGTCGAGATACCAGCGAATGCGCGCAGTGGACTGCAGCTGCAGCTGTCCACCGAGCGACTCGCGGATGTCGTCGACCGACGATTGATCGATTTGGCCGGAGACGGGTGGCTTCTGATAGGTGCTTACACCTAGAAGCGCTTCGATCGTCTCTCGGAGCAGACTGGCCACGCGCCATGAGCGCACCGGCCGAGACTTGCCGAAAGCTGCATTAGACTGTCCGTTTGATTACGGACTTTTGAGCCTAATAGCTGTGGCCGCGTGAGTTAACTGTCCACGCTTCCACAGGAATACCATACGAGATGCAGAGCATCGCAGCAGCGCGCGCCGACGGTCGCGATGCCCCCGACGTCCATTCATATACGCACGGTCGGCGTACTCGGCAACGAGCGGCCACGGCCTGCGCGCTGGTACGCCCTAGCACGGCCAGCAAGAGAAGCCGACCACGACTGTAGACCAGCGCCGTCATCTGAAGCCCCCCGCGTATGGGTCGAACGTTCTCGCAGCGTTCGGAATCTCGCGCTCGGTCGCCGCAGCGACTGCAGGCGTCGGCAGCTCACCCTGGAGCGATAGTGGCTCCCACACGGACAGCGCCGTCGCATCGAAGCGATCAGGCGAGCGCCCGAGGTACTTGCGTATGTTGTCCTTCGGCGTGAGCTTAAGCCGCCCATTGATGTGCTGCTTCCACTCGACACAGTGCAGCTCTCTCGCAAGCTTCGCATCCTCCAAGATGCCGCCCGTACGCATCCACTGCTCGAGGTTCGCGGCGAGCTCGTCGCGCACGCGGTCGTAAAGCTGCGGCTGACGAATGGCCTTGTCCGAGCCGCGAACGTTCACGAGCTCGAACTCTGCCGTATGCAGCTCGAGGTACGAGCGCAGGCGTCCCGATAGCGATGAGCCGATAGGACCGTCACGGTCGAGTACGACCACGGGCGTCTCGTTTGGAAGGCGAAACTCTTTCAACAGCAGCAGCAGCGCGACGAGATGCTGCTCATCGTTCAATCCGCGCTGCACACGCAATGCAAGCTGCTTGAAGCCTCGCCTCATGCAGAAACATGTTTCATCGCCGATGCCACTCTCGCCAGCAGGGTCGAGGCCGATGAAGAGCCGACCCGTGTCGGGCGTGTCGTACCAGCGTCGCTCGGCTTCACCGATCGCGTGCACGCTGAAAATCTTCGCATCCTCGAACGTCGCGTGCTCGCCAAGCACACGAATCTTATAGAGCGCCGAATCCTCGCCCCATTCCTGCTTCTTCTCTTCGACCCAGTCGTACGTCGCAAGCCCAGGAATCACGATGCGCTGCTCGAGGTAGTTCGGCGTCGTCGCCGAACTGATGCGCATGGTGTGATAGAAGCGCTGTTTGCTCGCGAAGGCTTCAAAGAACTCGCCCTCATTGCGCGTGCCCTGGCTGAACATGAGCAGCTTCGCACCACCCGCTCGATTGCCGTCGATGGCCTCGAAGATGGTGTTGTCGATGCCCGAGGCCTCGTCGGCGATGTACAGCAGGTTGAGACCACTGATGCCGGCGACGGCTTCCGCCTCCTTCGCTGTGAAGCCGACGACCTCACGGAAATCCGGGGCCTTGAGGCCCGTGCGCGCGAGGTCGCCTTGCTCGCCTTCGATAATCGCGCTGTGAGGGCACGGGCGCTTGATGCGGATGCCTTCCGGGTCTTCACGCTTGCACGCCACACAGCGGCCCGAGCGCGCTCGGAGCATCCGGAGCTCGCGCCACAGAATCTGCTCGACCTGCCGCGCCGTGGTCGATGTCAGCACGACACGTGCGTCGGGGAAGCTGCAGTAGAACCATAGCGCTGTGCCTGCGGCCGAGTGACTCTTGCTTACCTTGTGCCCACTGCACACCGCGACACGGTCGTGATCGCGGATCGCCTCGAGTATCTCAATCTGGCGCGACCATGGCTCTACACCGAGGATCTCGCGAAAGAAGCCGGCCGGGTCGAGTGCGTACTTCGGGTTGGGAAACTGCACGTGCAGCGTGCGCTCGAGCTGCTTCTCGAGGCCGAGCCCAAGGTCATCATCGAACGTGGTGTGCACACGCTTCGCGCGCTGCCACCTGCGCTGGGTCGCCTCCTGCTCCACGGTCGGCGTCGCTGTCACTTGGGCTCCTTCTCCGCGCCGAGCTTCGTGAGCGCCTGACGCACCGCCAGCGCTGCAGCAGGATGCGCCTCAAGCGCTTCGAGAATGGCGCGCTTGAGGCGTTTCCAGGCGGGGTGCTCGTACACATACCGATCCTCGCTCAGCTCCTGGGCCTGCTCGAGACGAGCACGGAGCGACAGGATACGGGCCGTCGCATCGGACAGGCGCACACGGTCCGAGGGCTTGAGGCCATCCACGTTGCGCTCGGCTCGAAGCACGGCGAGTAGGGCCATGCAATCTTCGAGCGTCGAGGGTGCGGGGCCGTGCTGGATTGGTTTCACGGCCGGCGCTGTCGCAGCTGTTGGCGGCGGTGTGCCACCGGGCACATATGTCCAGCTTATCGGGTCGATACCAAGCACCGACTGCATCTTTGCGCGCGCTTCGAACGACGGCGCGCAAATCCCACTGCGCCAGTCTGCCATGCGCTGTCGCTTCACCCCGACCTGTCGCGCGAGCTCAGCGGCCGAATCTTCGAGCATCAAGAGTTGACGCTGTCCTTCCGAACGCACGACGACCGCGGCTCCGCCGCCATTGGCTGCAGTGCCGTTCGGGTCGCGCACGCGTTCTGTATCAATTACATTAGGCATACACGTCCGGAACACGCCTTTTTCCCGAAAATTGCTTGGTTTTTATTCAGACCTCCGCGCGTACCTGCGCCTCCCCTATCTGTAACCCGCCCCAGCCATGGCATGGCCTTTGCCGACCTCACAGCGGTCACGTGCGCCTCCTCAGGGTGGCCTTGTCCCACACGGTTGGGGCGCCGACGCCTGAGCTCGCAGACCCGGCATCGCTTGAAGCGATGGCGCGCAAGCGTGAAGCCGCAGTCCTGACAACCGGGAATATCCAAATCAACACCCCTCATGGCCTCAATCTCGAGCCGAATCGGCGCCAGCTTGAACCACTCACCACGCACCCGGTACGCCTTGAATCGACGGTGAAGCGTTGCCTCGTCTTGCCTCGTTCCTGGAATGGTCTTGAGCAGCTGAGTCACCACCGCGGAACCAGTACTCAGCTTACGCAGGCGGTCTTTGACATCTAGACTAAAACCAATCTTGACGAGATCGACCGAAGGCGCCGCGAGGAAATACACTACTCCTCCGTTTGAGTTGGCCGGCGAATCCCACCGCAACTCGAGCTGACCGAAGTCACACGTCCTTTTCACGCGACGCTTCACAACGCCCCCTCACAAGGCACGCACACCACGCTCTGCTTCGGATGCCACACGTCCCAAGCCATCGCAGCAATCACCCCAAGCGCCAGCGCAACAGCGATGACCACGACGACCAAGCCTCGATCGATGACGCTCTCTGACAGGTTCACGCTCGCCTCCCCCGTGCACCAAGCCACACACCACGCGCGAGCCACCCTGACAGCGCATCGCTATCCTCGCCCCTAAGCTCGTCTACACACAGCTCCCCTAAGCGCCGAACGTTCGACCGAGCGAAGTGCCGCTCACCCTCCACAGCCACGTGCCGCCCAAGCTGACACAACAGACACTGACACGGCACGACGACCCACACCGATGCGCCAGCGTCACCGGCGATAAGCCCCATCGAGTAGAGCGCCTTGCCTCGAAGTACGATGCGGTCGCCTGGATCAAAGGTGTTCATGCCGCCGCCCTCCGAGCGCGATACGCCGCCCCTGCCGCAAGGTGCCGACACCGGCCCGAGCAGTACATCGCATGCCGCCTACGCTCGGCAAACGCCGCCCCACACCGAGCACACGTGCGAGTAGGCAACGGCACCCGACGCCGGTAGTACGCCCGAAGCCCCGTCTCACGCAAGCGACAGAGCCGCGAGCAGTACAGCGTGTCACTGCGGTAAGGCACGAACGCAACACGGCACTTCGCGTTGCCACACTCAATCACAGCCCGCTTACACAGCCTCTTACGCATCGCCCGAAGCGACCAAGCCTTCTTGGCGAGCTTCTTGCGCAACACGTACTCCGAGTGGGCACGCATCCACATCGAGCGAATGCGGTCAACCGAAGGCCCTTGCGCCTCGATGAACTCGCCTAACACCTCGCTGTGCAGGTCGCTCCACATGGCACTCGTCTAAGCCTCCGCCCCATCGGCAAACACCATCCCAAGCAGCGAAGCCCCCTCGATGCGCCCAAGCACACGCCCCTCGCCCCGTCCCTTCATGAGCGAGCGGTACTTCGGCAACCAAGGCCCATAGTGCCCACTGCTGAGGTTCATCGCAGCGAACTGCTCCATCCGATAAGCGGTCCGGTGCTTCACCCGATACGCTGAGTAAAACCAGTCGCGCTCGACCGCGAAGTACGCCCGTCGCCCTTCGTGCATCATGCCTTGCCACACGACGTGTGGAGGCCAAGTAGCCCGATCGGGGTCGCCTTCAATGGCCTCTTCGACCCACCCGTGTGCGTACCCGATCCCCTCGCTCGACAGACATACGCCATGCACAAGCCGAAGCGTCCGAACCATGTCGGACCGAACAACAGCGTTGTCCATGTCGAACATCTCGAAGAACTCCATCGCGTCGTCGAAACAGCTGTGTGTAGGCTCAATGGTCGTCATGCTTCCTGCCTCCGCAACCTAACAATCAGGTGTCCGATCACTTCTGCGCACTGCGGGACGACGGCATTGCCGAGCGCAGCGATTCGATTTCGACTTCCGTCCATGCCTCTGGGAAGCCCATGAACCATTCGCACCATGTCGGGCTGACCTGACGACCAGTGGCGCCCAGACGTCGATGTGCAGGCCACTTCTGCATGCTCGGCGCCAACAGGTTCGCCTTTCGCGTCAGCGTGGGCAGCAACGACGAACACGCGGGCTCGCCCGTGCGGCGCGCCGACATCAGCCGCCGCAAGCGGCACCGGTAGGCACTCGTACCCAAGCTGCTCCAGCCCAACGACCACTTCGTCAACCCACGCATGCGCTCCGCTGGCGACATTCTCGACCACGACCCAGTTCGGCCGCATCTCTCTAACCACTCGGTAAAACTCGAACCACAAGCCGCTGCGAACACCAGCAAGGCCCGCTCGCTTGCCGGCGCTGCTGACGTCTTGGCAGGGAAACCCTCCGCAGATGAGATCGACGGCCGAAAGAACTGCAGCTCCAACTGTTCTGACATCGTCGAACCTCTCAGCGTTCGGCCAGTGCTTCGCGAGCACCGCACGGCAGTAAGCATCCTGCTCGACCTGCCAAACCGTGTGACCGAGCCCAGCTCGTTCGAGACCGAGCTCAAGCCCACCGATACCCGAGAACAACGAGCCGATTCTCATGGGAGCTTCTCCCCGGCTTGCCACACACGCATCGACTCCCTCTGCCCACGCTTCCCAATCGCCTTACCGACCTCGCCGGCCTGCGAGCCCCAGCGCGCGATCAGCACCGCCGCGCTCTCATCCGGCCCGAGCTCCTTGCCCACGAGCCGACGAGCCACGCTCTGCTCGAGCGCCCGAACCGCCTCCCTCTCAAGCCCAATCGCCCCCCGTCCTAGGACAGCCGCGCGCCACGTAGACGGGTTGACCCGAACGACCCGACGCACGGTCTGCCCAGCATCCCGCCAAGCACGCTCCCAGCGCTCGCGTGCGACGCCCAAGGCGGCGACTACGGCCACGGACCCACCCCAGGGCGCCTCGAGGCAGAGAACGACCCTCAGCGCGCCTGCGCGCCCAAGGTCGACCGCCCACCGCACCACCCGCTCGAGCTCCGGCGTGTCCAGCGTGTCCAGCTCGCCGCTGTCGACCCGCTTGCCCGACACGGCGATGGCCCAACCCGACCGAGCGGCCGTGTCAACTCCGAGCACTACGCAGGCCCAGGGCTTGGGGGCGGGTGACGGGCGGCGGCTTCGGGCGGGGACCAAGCGCGCGGGCAGCCGAGTCCCCCCAACGGGGACAGATACGAGGCCGAGTTGGACGGGGCGGCGCTTCATGGCCAGGCCTCCCCGAAAAGTCTTCTCTCGAAGATGTCTTTGTCCCCTGGCTCAGGAGTTGTGACCGGTGACCGTGCCCCGGGTCTTAGGAAAGACCCGGGCACGGTCACCGGTCGCAATCCTTTCCTGGTGTGACCGGGCCTGTGACCGCATG
>Ga0247671_1000060_pt1 | contig 35700 bp, 38 predicted proteins | sample CNK12_metaG_FD_183039 | JGI IMG/M metagenome (GOLD analysis project Ga0247671, IMG submission 183039) | Soil microbial communities from Purdue University Martell Research Forest, Indiana, United States - CNK12 | ecosystem: Environmental > Terrestrial > Soil > Temperate forest > Bulk soil...
CCCGTTCTGAGCGTGACGCCATGCCGGGGAGACCATCGTGCAGCCGCTGCGGCGGGGCGAAGACGGTTTACTACAAGCACAGTTTCCCCGGCGGCTACCACGTCGGGCTTTACTGCTGGACATGCCGAACGCACGCGGAGACCGGACGCATGTGGTACCCGCGCGAGTGGTTCGACAATGAAGCTCTCGACGGCATGCCGAAGCATACCGACTTCGAGGCCGATCCGCGACAAGGAAACTTATTCTGAAAAGGACGAACCGTGATGCACACACAGAACAACGGTACCGCCGCGAAGCATGGCCTGATTGATCCGGATCGGGGATCGAAACAGCATGACCTCGCGTGTCAGTTCATCATGAGCCGCGCGAAAGAACTCGCTGACCTTCTGATCGGTACGCGCGAAGCGGAGGTTGGACTCACCGAAGACGGCGTCGAGGTCAGTCTGCTTCCTCGCGTGCTAACGCGGTCAGAGGTTCTTCTCGAGAAGCTCAGCGGGAGGTTCCGCAAAGAGCCCAATTATATAGACGTCGTCATCGCCACCTATACGGAGGAACGTGCGAACTCACTTGTTTCCAGGCTTGGACGCAAAGTCGACCTCATCGTTGAGATCAAAACAGGAAGCGCTCCTGTCATTGGCGAGGCGCTGCGCCAACTCAAAGGCTACGCCTATTGGTACAACAATTCGACGATGGGCCCTCCTGAAGATGGGCACAACGTCGACGGCTGGCATCGTACCCCCCTCGTCAAGGCCCTGGTGTTGGCAACTACTTGCCTACTAAGCAGCCGCGACAACGAAGCCTTGAAGCGAGAGGGTGTGCGGTACGTACACCTTGGCAGGGATTTTATGGATTGGTCACGAGCCAAAACTGCGGCAGGCCTTCCGGACATTTCTTGGTAACCATGACCAATGAAGGCAAGTCCATCGGCACCGTCCTCCACATCCTCGAGACCGCCGCCGCCAGCGAAGGCCACTGCTACTTGCAGCGCCGGCACCTAGCGCTCGCGCTGGGCGAGCTCATCGACCTCACGGTCGACCAAGCGTCCGCCGCCATCGACCTCGCAGCCGCGAGCGGACACGTCGTCGTGCGCGGCGAGCGCGTCTACCTGACACACCTCGACAAGGCTGAGCAGGAGATCGCGCTCGCAGTGAGAAGCCTGCTCACACGTGGACCCATGGACAACTAACAAGGAGCCGCCCGTGTCCGACGACGACGAGACCCTCATCCTCAATCGCCCGGCAAACGACAACGCGTCTCTCTCCAAGCTCGACGCCCGGCTGCTCGGCCACGCGCTCGAGCTACTCCAAGCGAGTCGCGACCTCGGCCTCGTCGAGCGTGACCTCTACGACGCCTTATCCGCGCTCGAGCGCGAGGCCAAGGGCGCGGACATCAACGGCGCGATCATGGATGCGCGCCGCGCCGGCTTCGTGGTGTTGCGCATGGGCCGGCTGTGCCTCGAGCGCCGGCTGACACAGGAACAGCTAGGGCTTGTTAGGCGGCTCGCGCGGGAGCTGGGTGGACGAGGGCCCAAGTGACCGAGCGAGCGATCCTATTTAGCGGTCCGATGGTGCGGGCGATCCTCGCCGGCACAAAGACGCAGACGCGACGCGTTGTGTCCCCACGACCTCCACGAGTTGAGGATGTGCACGCGAAGGCTGGCATCGACTATGGGTGGTTCACAGACAGGCGAACACCTGGTCGGTTCCAGGTGTCTGGCCCGGTGTGGGCTGTACGAGAGCTGGGCGGCTCGATCGCTGACACGGGGCTTAGTTGTCCATACGGTGTTGTCGGCGATCGGCTGTGGGTGCGCGAGACGTTCGCGCTTGTTTGGCCGGGCGAATACGCGCCGGAGAGCGTCCACGAAAACCGCGTCGAGTACCACGCCGACACCGGCGCTAAGTATCCCGGCGGCTGGCCAAACGACTGCGGTGACGATCCTGACTGCGGACGGTGGAAGCCTTCGATCCACATGCCGCGCTGGGCCTCGCGCATCACGCTCGATGTGACTGGTGTGCGGGTCGAGCGGTTGCAGGAGATCTCGCGCGCCGATGCTGACGCTGAAGGCGTCGCCTCGATCCTCGGCCACCCCGAGTCATTCGCCACGCTGTGGAACTCGATCAACGGGAAGCGCGAAGGGCGCACGTGGGCGGACAACCCGTGGGTGTGGTGCGTCGAGTTTCGGAGGGCGACGTGACCCGCGCCGAACGCCGCAAGGTAAACAACCAGCGCTACTACGAGGCGCACCGCGAGCGGATCTGCACGCGCCGCCGTGCCCGCTACTGGCTTGTCGAACGCAGCAGGCCACGCCGGAGGCGGACGTGACCAAGCGCGCCCGCAACGTCGAGGCAGAGCGCGCCCAGCAGCGCGAGTACTATCGCAAGCACAAGAAGGCGCGCTGCCGCTACCAGGCGAAGTACAGGGTCAAAGAGGCGAAGCGTAAGGACGCAGAGCCGCTCCCTGCGAACTGGTCGATCGTCGCCGAGCTCGGCGAGCGTGACGGCATCGAGTACGCCAAGTGTCGGTGCGCACAGGGACACATCGCCGAGATAGCGATCGATGTCCGGCCACAGCCGGAGTGTGTGAAGTGCTTGGCGTCGAGGAAGGAGCGGACATGATGGCCGTGGTGACTTCGGCGGCTCGCGCCACCAACGACCACGCGCCGACGTGTCGCGTGTGCGGATGGCCCATCACCAAGATTCACTGGACTTGGTATCCCAAGTACTGCAGCGAGCGTTGCCGCGGCCGCTACTACAGCGCACTGCGAAAAACCAAGCGCGATAAGCCACATGTCTGCCGCGTGTGCGGATCGACGGACGCACCCCGGCTCGCGCGTCCCAACGCGAGGTACTGCAGCCAGCGGTGTCTCCAGCGCTGGAGGCGACCGGGCCACTTCATCCACCTAGTCGACCTGACACAGCCCAGTCCGCCACCATCGAACGACGTCCAAGCACCTACGCGCTGGACGATCATCCGAGACCTGCCGCCGTGCGACGGCGAAGACATGGCGCTCTGCCGATGCGCTCACGGTCACGAGCAGGCCGTAGCGATCGACGCGACACCTCCGCCTGACTGCGAACGCTGCGACGGCCAGCGCGACTACGACGTCACGGACCAGCCGGAGATTAAGCGCTTGATGAGTGAATACGCCCGCCGTCTGCCGGACAAGCTTTACGAGTACGCCGGGCGACGCAGGAATCGGTACGACCGACAAACGGCTGCGGCCATCTGTGCGCTGATGCATGTGGGTCTGCCGCTGCGTGATGCGTGTCGCGCATTCAACCTGAGCTACTGGTCCGTGTGGAAGTGGTACGGGCACGGCCGTGACCGGTATGCCAAATGCCGACCGTTCTACATCGCCGTCGAAATCGCTCGGCACGCACGCCGTACTCGCTTCAACGGAGGCCGGACGTGAGCCGTCACAAACCTCTGTGGATAGAGCTCGCCGACGGACACTCAGCGGCGGTCGGCGTGCTGCGGCGCGGACGGCGCGGGTTCTTTGTGCTCGGGCGGAGGACCCACGGCATGGCCAGTCGTCCGATCGTGGCGTCCGGACACTTCGAGAACGGGCGGGTGGTGATCTTTGACGGCGTGCTCAGCACGGCTGCGGTGAGCGAGCTTGAGTTGAGGTTGCGGAGTCAACAGTAAGGAGAGTTAGATATATGGGAGACACTAAGACCAAGCAGAAGGAAGAGCAGTTTCAGACGACAGTGGTTGAAGGGTTTCAGCTGAGCCGGACATTCGCCGATGGCAAGGCGCGCATGCGTGACGTGGAGCTTGGCGAGGAGCTCGGATACCCCAACACGCATTCGCTCCGGAAGTTGTTCGAGTCTTTGTTTCAGAGCAAAAGGCTCAATCGTTCCGAGGTTATGGAACTAAACTCCAAAACCTCCGTCCGCGGCGGCCGTCCTGGCCGCGAGTTTTGGCCGACCCGCGAGCAAGCCTTGCTCGTGATTATCCGCTCGGACCAACCGGCCGCGATCGCGCTCACAGCAAAAATCATCGCGGTCTTCGAAGCGTACCTCGACGGCAAGGTGCGCCCGGCAAATGACAACGGCATCACGCTCGAGGATGTCCGCGGCCTCCTCGCGCCGCTGTACGCGGCCATCACCCAACACTCGCACCAGATTCAACACCTGTACGGCTGCGCCAGCCTCAACGGTCGCATCAGCCTCGACGATCGTTGCCTTGTCGCAGCGCTCAAGTGCCAGATTGCTCGCAAGGAAGTGGAGGCAAAGCGCTTCGCCAAGCTTCGCCAAGCGAACAGCGACATACAGCGCGAGCTGCGTGAGGCGACCGGCTGGGGCGGCAAGAACGAGCGTCAGGCGGACATGCCAGCAGGCGTGGTCGGCAAGGCGCTTACGTGCCTACGCAACCGACTAGACGCCGTGAACCGCCAGCTGCAGACGATGAAGCAGACCGGATTCGACTTCGGTGAGAACTAGCCGTGGCCGCGAATGACAACGACGGCTCCCCGGACACGCTGTCCGACGCAGACGTCGAACGCCTAGCGCAGCGCGTCGCTGACCTGCTCTTCCACAAAATCATGCGCAGGGTCGCCAAGGCGGCGGCGGTGACTGAAACCGTTGTCGGACCTTGCGCTGACCCCGACATTCGGCAAGATAAGAAGGCGCAGCCAACAGCTGCAGCCCTCGAATCAGTACGCGCGCGACGAGCGCGCAGAGGAGTCTTCTAATATGCCACGGAAACGCACTGGCTCGGTCGAGCGGCGCGGCGACAAGTACCTCGCCCGGCTCGGCCGAGAACGAATGGGTAGTCACGACACGGAGGAGCGCGCGTGGGAGGAGATCGCCGCCGCGCTCGCGGACGACAAGCGCCGGACAGGTGACACCTTCGCGGAGCGCGGCGAAGCCTACATGAAGCAACAAGAACGATATGCCCGCGAGCGCCGGGGCAACGTCAAGATGTTCGCGAAGGAATGGTCGGACTGGGCTCGCCACATCCGGACAGCGAAGTTCTACTACATGCGGGTCAAGGACATCCGGCGCGAGCACATCCAAGGTCTGCTTGATGAGATCGTGAAAAAGCCGGCACTGCAGATCAAGCCACGTGCAGGCGGCGTCATCGAGCGGGTCGAGACCAAGCGCAAGATCGGCGAGCGCACGCCGTACAAGATCCGCAGCCGCCTGACATCTTTCTTCGACACTCAGCTCGACCTGTCCGCCAACCCCGCACGTGGCACGAAGATCCCCAAGGTCCGCAAGGTCAAGCAGCGAGTCGACGGCGACCGAAAGCCACACCTGCACGCGGACGAGATCGAGCGACTCTTCGCCCTGCCCGCTCTCACGGTTGAACACCGCGCCGTGTACGCGCTCGGCATCTATGCCGGGCTGCGCGTCGACGAGGTGTGGGGCCTGCGCTGGGAGAACATCGTGCGCCTCGACGGCGACGAGCCCGAGCTGCACATCCGATGGTCCTACACCGCGCCGACCAAGACCCAGAGCTCGCAGCGCGAGCTTCCCATGCTGCCGCAGCTCGTGTCCGCCCTGCGCGCCTACCGGGACAGCTTGCCGGCCGCGCCCATTGCCGGCGTGGTGTTCCCCGGAAAGGACGGCGCGGTCCGAGCGATCGGCTCGAACGCCAGGTGGCCGGACAAGCCGTACACGAACGAAACCGGCCAGCTGGTCGTGCGCATCGGGTACCGGACGCTCGCCAAGATCCGTGAGCACATCGACTTCAAACATCTGCGGCACACCTGCGCGACGCACTTGCTCAAGGGCACGTTCACGAACGGGCACGAGTGGCCGATCGAAAAAGTGTCGGAGATGCTCGGTCACGAGACCGTGCAAACGACCATCGATCATTACGCCTCGCGAGGGGTTGACAGACTACATCGCGAGATGCGTGAGGGGCTCAAACAACCCTCTCCGAACGTTCATCCCACGAAAAACCCACGCTGAGAACAAACAGGGTCTAACTGTATGATATTATTCATCGCGCACTCGGCTCCGAAGACCGACGCTCTATCCAGCTGAGCTATGGGCGCGTGGCAGCGATTTCGCATACTTGGAACGTAGTGTCAAACGGTCGTGGGTTTTTCCGTGGGTCTTTCGAGTGCGACGAGACGCTTCTCATCGGGTGAGCTGGACCACCGATGCGGAGCGTCTCCCCGTCGCCTTGATTTCCAGACTCGGCCCTCACGCCACCCCCACCGCAACCCGCCCAAGCACCCGTCCGCGCCACACGCAATACGCCCCGGTGACGTCGACGAGCAGCCACGCGTCGAGCGCCTGCCACCTCACGACGAGCCCGCCGAACGGTTCCACCTCGATGGTCATGGCGGACACATCGGGTGTCCGTTCGGCGGGTTGCTGGGCCGAGCTGGTGTGGTTGCAAGCATCCACACTAGTGCGGATCCGTCGCCGCCCCGCTACCTTACTGCGCACGTGAGCAGTCCACGCCATGGCGCCGTCGAACCACCCAAGACCCGCGACGAGTTCCTCGTCACGCCGGTCGTCGAGCTCGCCGGCCTGTGGCTGGTGGTCACGTGCGGCGGCTGCAGACAGGTGACGCGCTGCAGACTCACCAGGCACACGTTCCGGCGAGAGGGCGACCGCCCGCTGCGCGAGGTCTTCGGTCGGCTGCGCTGCTCGCACTGTGGCGGTCGAGCCTCGGCGGTCCGGCTCGCCAACACGATGACCGGGCCCGTGTACGGCTCAAGCCTAGCGGCGTGGGACGTCGCCCTGCTGCCCTAAACGCGACGGCCCGATAAGAGGGGGAGCTCCACCGGGCCGTGCTCACTTCGACCATTCAGAGAGGGCGCCTCTAGTTTACCCGACCAGCCCACCCCGGACACTCGCGTACTCGCTGTCCGAGACGCCTCGCGCCCGCAACACGGCGCGGATGTCCGCGCGCAGCCCGGCGTAGTGCACACGGATCGTGTCGCCCTCGTAGAACTCGAGCAGCAAGCGGAGCTGAGTCGTAGACATGCGCGGAAGCGCTGCGACGAGCTTGGTCATGATGCACCGTCCGCTCGGGCCGCTTTGCCCTCCTGCACGCCTTCCCACCGCTCAATAAGCCACTGCCAGTACTCAGTCGACTTCGGTCCGCCGCCCAGCGCCGCTCGAGCGCACTCAGGCAGCAGCGCAGCATCACCACCCGTTTGCTCGCGTTCGAAGTCTCCGGCAGCGCCGCCCACAAGCTCACGGTACCGTTGCCTCTTGCGGCGCCGGGCACGCCCCTCGCTCTCGTCGGCTGAGTCCGGCGCCGCCGGTACCCCGATTTCGGGCGTGACCTCCGGCCCAGTAACCATGGTGTCCGGGTCGATACTCGTGACGCCTGAAGCGCTCACAGTCGCTTCGCTACCGCTGTCCGCTTCACGGACATTCGATGGCACTTGCCGCGGTCTGCCGGGCCGCCGGCGTGCACCCTGGCCCGTCGTGGGTGCCGCGCCGGCGAGCGGCTCTAGCACAGCCGCCGCCCGGCGCACCTCGGCCGGCGAGCCGTCCATCAGCTCGAGGAACACGAAGCCGTGCCCCTCGGACATGTAGTGCGTGCCGACCGTCCACCCCTCCGGCGTCGCCGCGATCGCGCGCTCGAGCTCGGCCGCAAGCTCATAGAGCGCGGCCTGCACCCAGCGCCGCCCGCTCGCGCCGCCGTCGAGCTCGACCATCAGCCGGGGCTCGGGCGTGCCGAAGCCGGACCGACCGACGTGGACCCAGACGCGCATCGTGCCGGGCCCAGCCGCCGCTGTCCGGGCTTCGACTTCGCGCCGTGCACGAGCGCGCGTGCCGGCGTCCGGACCGCTCTCAGCGAGACGTCGCAGCGCGTCGAGGCTGAGCGTCTCGAGCGGCGCGGGACTAGGCGCCGCGACTGTGGAAAACTTGGCAGCCCCGTTGGGTGCCGGACTAAGATTCTCGGACATCGGAACTTATCCTTTCGGTGTCACGACCGCGGCGGCGCCAACCGCGCGCGGTCACTCGGTAACAGTGTCAGTGGTGTTGTGTCCGGTCAACGCCTCCTGCGGACCGCCGTTCTCGAGAGAGCGAACACGTGCGCGATTATCGTTTGACAATAATCACCGGGCACGTCATAATAAGGTATGCCCTGGGCACTAGACCCAAGTCCGCAGGCGCATCGAGCCCGGACAGCTAGCGCCGCGGACGAGCGCCGGCGAGGAGACCGGTGATCGCAGCGCGCAGCAACTCGGACACGGTCGTACACCGCTCGACCGCCAGGGCCTCGAGTGCAGCGGCATCCGCCTCGGGCACCCTGATGCCGACCGGCCGCATGTCCACGCCGCTCGCGTCCAGCCGAGGGCGTCCGCGCCCACGCTTGGGCTGAGAAGCAGCTCGTGCCTTGCCCGGTGCCTTGGGCGCTCGCGCCGCTGTCCGCCCCGTCGTTCCGCTTCCGTTTGCCCCGCTGCTCATATCTCTATGTTAGGGCGGACAGGTATTTCTGTCAAACGAAAAGGGCCGGTGTGTCCGGCCCCGTGTGGCTCACGCCACCACTACGAAGTGGAACTCCGCCGTGCCCCAGCCGCTGTCGTACACGACCTCGCTCAAGGCGACGAGCTTGGCGTCCATCGCGCCGACTAGGTCAGCACGCTTCATCTTGAGCAAGCCCGCCTGGAGGGCGGCAACCAGCTTGGCGTTGAAGGCGGCGCGGTCGCTGCGCGGGAACCACTCGGCCTTGATGCTGCCGATGAAGGCAAGCTCGCCGTGGTACTTGGCCGTCTCAGGCTTGGCGGCGGCGCTCTTCACGGCGGCGGCGAACAGGGCGAGCTCTTCGGCGGTGTACTCGGTCATCTCGGCGGCGGTCACTGCGTTGTTCATGTATTAATAATGGCCCAGCCCCTGATTATTGTCAAACGATATTCGGTCGATTCTTTGGGCCCCTGTGAGCGGACAACAACGCCTAGTGCCCAGGGCTAGATAAGCATGTCACGCGGCGGTATTTTCGTCAAACGATAATAACCGTACACCGGCCGTGTCCGCCGGGTACTCTAAGCGCCGAGTCTTAGTGCCCAGGGCTACTCCAGTTTATCACGGGCGGTATTATTGTCAAACAATATACGTGAGCGCTAGTCGACGATCGGCGGCACGGTCGCCGGTCGCAGCTCGAGTATCACGGCCCCGTCGCTACCGTTGCCGCCGTTGCCACCAGCGCCGCCAGTACCAGCGACGAAGCCGGACGGGGCGCCGCCACCGCCGCCACCACCGCCGCCGCCACCACCACCGCGGCCCATGCTGCCATTCCAGCCGGTGCCCCCGGGCAAACCCACGTTGCCGTTTGCACCGGCCACGGCGCCCGCGCCACCAGGACCCGGCGTGCCGCCGGCGCCGGAGCCAGCGCCGGTCTGTGGAGGCAATGCGCTCAGCAATCGAACCTCCCAGCCGTGGTGACTCGGAGCGCCCGACCCACCTGCACCGCCGCCGCCGCCGCCGCCAGCGCCACCGGTTGCGCCACCAGCAACACCGCTCGGAGTAACGACCCAGTCAGAAGCGCCGAGGCCCTGATTGAAAGCCGATGCCGGAATCGTCATTTTTGACGAGCTGCCTCCGGCAGCGGTGCCGGTCCCGCCCGCGCCGCCCGGAGTAGCGCTGAGCGCTGGCCCTGTGACTGTATACGGCCAATGAGCGCCAAACGTCGCCGCGGATGTCGAGCCCGTGCCGCCTGACGCACCACCAGCACCACCGCCGGGAGTAGCGGTAACACCACCGTTATTCGGCACAGCCGTCGATACAACCAAGCCCGCAGCGATGCTCACGCTGGAAGGTGCACCCGATGGACCCGCGATCGCGACGCCACCAGCACCACCCACCAAGCCACCAGCGCCGCCAGTGCCACCGGCACCACCAGCGCCAACAATGACCGTCACAGTTTCGCCAGCGGCCAAACTAGTGGGGATCGGCACCAAAGCGCATGCGCCACCGCCACCGCCGCGCCCGCCGCCGCCGCCGCCGCTGGTATTGCCCGCGGCGGCGCCGCCGCCGCCACCGGTGCCGCCCGATCCACCGCCAGCGCCCGGCGCAATCCAGATGCCTGTGACGACGTAGTCTGTAGGTACGACGTATGAATACGTACCCGCAGTCAGATAGCCTACGCGAAACCCGCCGCCGCCCGATGTGCCCGGTATGCCTTGCGGTCCTTGCGGACCCGCCGGACCCTCCGGGCCGGTCGCGCCGTCTGCACCCGGGATGGGAGGATAATAGACAGGCATGTTATGCAACCTCCGTGACTCGAGCGGCGCCCACCGCAGAGGCCCAAGCGCCCGTGATGAGCCCGGTGTAGCCGTAGGGCGTCTCATAGTAAGAGCCCGGCACCATGAGGCATGTGTAGCTCGAGCTCGACGCCGCGCTGCCGAGCTTGAGATACAGCGCAGAGGTTGAATCGTTCTGGATTGTGGAGCCCCTGCGAAGCGCGTTGCTCGCGAGCAGCGTCACAGGCGTGACCGAAGCGGCGACGCTGGCCACGGTTGCCGTAGCCGGTGCACCTGGCGATGCTGGGAAATTCGACACGCTGACCGAGCCGTCGATCGCCACTGCGCCGGACGGCGTCACCTTGACGTCGACATACCCGCCGCCGCCCTGAGTCGTGCGGCCAGTGATAACCGATTTGACGACCGATGCGTCCGACTCGGGGTTAGTCACATCGGAGATGCGTACGGTGCCAGTGCGAACTACCGTGTAATGCAGGTTAGTCTGTATACGCAGCGTGGCTTGTGCCGTGCCGCCGTTCGTGTAGACGACTCGAAAGTAATCGGCCCGTGGTCCGACCGTGTATGAGCCCGGGATGCTCGGAAGCAGCGTAAACGCAAGCGTCTCGTTCCACACCACGCCGTCCGTCGACCACTGCATTTTGAGTCCGTCGGTGGACGAGCCCACATTCGCAAACACGAACACGCCGATCGCCGCAAAATCGCGCACGAAGACAGCTGCACCGGTAAAGACGCCGTTGGCACCCAGTGGCGTGGTGGTGCTGTTGCCCGCGTCTGACACGGACGGCACAGAGATACGCAACGGCGAGCCGCCGTCTGAGATCTTGATCCGCCCATCGGCTTCTGTTGCGACGAACTGCGCGTGATTGGTGCCGTCCACACCGGCGATGAGCTCGGCCGCTTCGGTGCCGGTGAGCAACGCGCCGTCGACGACCGCAGTTGTCGACATGCCTGGCGGTAGGTCTATCTGTTTTAGTTTGATGGTCATGGCGTGGCCAGTGTTAGGAATGCGACGACGTCGCCGGCGTCGAGGTTGAACGCAAGCCCGCTGCCCTGGTAGAGCAAGTCGCCCGTGGTGAGGTTGGCGATCGGCTTGGCCGTTGCTCCGGCATCGATCGAGAAATAGAAGTCGCTTGCGCGCGATGCATCACCGAGCGTGTAAGCAACTCCGTTCACGAACACGTGCAAATACCCGTCCGCAGTCGGCGTGACGGCCAAGGGTGTTGCACACGCCAACATGTGCGGCGCCGTAGTGATGGACGCTGGCATATTCTTGTTTGATAGGGGGATCGCCACACTCCCACCACTGCCCGACCCCGAGAGTCGCGGGTCGTTGCCTTCGCAAAAGGTGCCTGCGGTATCGCCAAAAGGCGGCATGCCGTGCCGGTGATCGCGCAGAGCAAGCCCCGTAGCGTCAAAACCCGCATCGTTCGCTTGTCCTGGAACGAGTGGCGCGGGAGCCCCGAATAAGACTTGGTGCGTGTGATCGTCGCGCGAGAAGTCGTGCCCAACACCAGGCTCGCCTGCGATCGCATTGATAGCAGCCGGGATAGCGTCACTTGGGGCGTTCGATGTCTCGTTGCTCGCGCCCGCCGGAATCCAAACGTGGTCGGCGCCTTGCAGCGTTGCGCACCACTCAACATACGCGCCGCCGGCAATGAGCACGGACCCGCTCTGCACGGTGTCGAAGACGATTTGGTCGCCTAAATAAGCACTTATCGTCAACGGTCCAGCCGATACGTATACGCCCACGCGCGCATTCACTTCGGCGTGAGGCATCGTCAGTGCTGGGATATCGGTGATCGTGAATGTGTTCAGCTGCAAACTATTGAAGCTGCCCGAGTATGGCAGCCCGCTTGCGCCGCCCGATCCCGGCGGACCTTCCGGACCTTCCGGGCCCGGCTCGCCCTGTGGACCTACGGGCCCGGTCGCACCGTCCGCACCTGCGGGTCCGGTCGGGCCGACGGGTCCGGGGCTTCCGGCAGGTGACACAACCACCGTAACGATCGGGGGGTCTGGAACAACTACTGTGACGGTCAAGCATTCATCCATGGTCCAACCTCACGGGATGAGCAGACCTAGATCGCCGTGCGCGTAAAGCATCCGCTCGGGCGCGGTCGCGTGCACGAGCCACACGTCCCAGTGCCACGATGTCGACTTGCCCGCAGGCGCGAGCAGCGCCGTGTCTGCAGGCGATAGGTTCAGCAAGATCGACACGCCCTCGAGCGTCACCGTCCAGCCGGCGATCGGCGGCGTCGCCGCGTCGCCGTTTGAAAATGGCGCCGTCACGGTGTACGGCGTCGGGTCGAACACAGCGCCGCTCTGATCGAGCCCGCGCAGTCGCAGTCCGACTGACGCGCCGATCGCGACGCGCACTTGCACGGCTGCGGGTATGAGGTTGATCTGCTGGTGAATCATCGGCCTAATACCCGAAGAAAGTGTTAGCGGGATAGCGTCTGACGTAGTCGATCGCGCAGTGTCGCTGACCCGGTCCGGTGCTACCCGAGTCGACCACGAAGCCGAAGACCGTGGCCGTGTCAGCAAGCGCAGGTGAAAGCGACCAGTATTCTCCGACCACGATAGGCGGATCGGCCCTGCGCAGTGCGATGCCCCATTCGCTCGTTACGGTCTGCTTGCTCGCGACGAAGATGTCCGTGTCGACGTTGCTTGCAGTCGGCGCGGTACCTGTACCCACGGTGATCGTCCCGGTGCCTGTCTGATGGCTCGCGCCGAGCAGCTGTGCGCCCGCAACGCCGTTGACGAAGCCGACCATGAGTTTCTTCGCCGTGCTGTATGCCGAGGAGTCGGCGACTAACAGCCCCATGCGCTGCGGGGGGTTACTGATTGGATTAGACGGCACGCCGCGCATTGCAATGCAGCCGAACGGCGCGGACATCGGCCGGGTGACATGCATCTGCGCGCCAGTCTGAATGAAGAGCCATGACCCGATGATCGTCGAGTTGTACTGGGTCGCAGTGAGCGAAGTGGTTCCCCACGTGACGTTGCCGAGGCGCGCCATATTCGCGCCGGTCGCGACGTTCGCGCAGTTCCAGCCGCGCGAAGCCAGATCGGGGTTAGTACCCGGTAGAAACTCGTCAGCAAATAGGAGCGTGCCGCCGGCGTTACGTTCGACGATCCACGGTACGACAGCCGCGTTATTGATCGGCGCGACCGATGCGTTGACCGAGCCCTGCGTCGCAGCATCCCAATCGTTGACCGGGTCTGCGACGAGCGTAATGCGCTGCATGCCGAGTGCGAGCGGCGTGGTGATGTTGCTGAGCCGGTTCTGGACCCACGCTGTGTCATTGTCGGGCCCAAAGACGATCGGAGTCGTACCGAGCACGAGCGGCGATGCGGTGTTAGAGCTGTAGAGAAGCAGTCCGCTAGAGCCCTCTGTGTACCAGAGCACGGGGACGACGATGCCGCGGCCGAAGTCTGCGGATGTGTCAGCATCGGCAGCGCGCGCCCATGCGCCGGCGGCGGTGACATAGATGCCGTTTGTCGTCGCGTCTGCTTGCGCCATGACGAGCACGCGCAAGCCGGCGGCAAAGCTGGCTGTGCCCGATAGTGTGACCGGGGTGTCGGTGTAGAAGTCGCAAACGTCTTTGACGCGCGTGAAGGCCAGCGTGTCTAGCTTGGCCTTGTCGGCGGAACTGAGGAAGCCGGCGGCGCTCGTGGTGGCGACAGCGTGCAGCGCTGCGCCGCCAAGCGAGCCATGAAATGCATCGGTGACAGCGGGAATCGTGGGATCTGCGCTTCCTGTGCCGGTGCCGGAAGCCTTGCGCAGAGTGCCGCCGAAGACAGTGCCCTCGCGAATGAATATCAGGTCGCCGAGCTCAAACTGCAGCGGGATCGCTGACCACACGCCGTCCGATCCTGTGCCGGCAGACTCGACGCGAAAACAGCCGCTGGTAACGTTGGGATTGGCTCCGTACTGCACGAGCACGAGATCGCCGTTGGCAAGCGTGATGCCGTCGACTACCAGCGGTGCAGCGTTGAAATTTTGGCTAAATGGCGCGAAGAATACGCGGGCGGATCGTCGCCAGCTGTTTTCGAGTGGCGTGGTGGTTTCGGCGCTCGTGCTGCGTCCTATCCACTGTGATCCTCCGTAGCATGCGCCCTCTTTGATGCCGATGAGTGAACCGGCGGTGATGCCGCTGGCAAGCTTGGCCCAAACACCGTCAGCGCCGGTTCCGGGCGTCGTGACTGTGTAGATGCCCGACGACGAGCCGCTGTTGAACACCGCGACTAACACGCGGTCGCCGGCGCTGAGCGTGACGCCATCGACTACGCGCGGCATGGCGCTTGTGGTGATCGCGAATGATGCGTAGTAGACGCGACAAAGCTGCTTGAAGTCGGTCGGGTGTGCGTGGTCGGCGCGCGCAGCTGTGGTGCCGACGCCGACGGCTGCAGCGCCGGGCAGTGCTGCGGGCGCGGTGCTCGCGAGCGGGGTCGCTGTGGCGCCGGTGGCGACGCCGTCGAGCTTGGTTTTATCGAGTGCCGATTGGAATCCAGCAACGCTCGTTGTTGCAACTGCGTGCAGCGTGCCGCCGCCTCGCGTGCCGTGCTGCGCATCGGTCGCAAGGATCCCGACCTGCACACTGTCGGCAGCGACGACGATGGAGCCGTCGGCGTGCGCGACCACGTCGATCTGATTGCCCGTCTTGGTGACACCCGCGCCCGCCGTGATTTGCCCTGCGCCGGTAACCTGGCTGAAAGTCAGTGCTGTGGTGCCGAGCACGATCGGATCGGGCGTGATGAGTGCCCACCCGCTGTCAGCGTTGGCAGTGCCCGCAGTGATAAACGTGTACATGCCCGACGTGACGTCGGCCGAGGTGTCGGCGTCTGCCGCGCGAGCCCAGGCGCCGCTCGCATTGGTCAGATAGATCCCGTTGGCCGATGCGGTCGTCTGCGCGGTGAGCAGCACGCGGTCTGCCGAGGTTGTCACGCCGTCGATCACGACTGCGCCGGTAAGCGCCGGAACGTTAGCCGTTGCGACGAGCCGGCATGATGCCTTGGTGTCGAGCCCCTGCGCGATGGCGTCGACGTAGGCCTTGGTTGCGACATGTTGCGCGGCGGTCGGGTCGAGTACGTTTGTAATCTGCTGCGAGTTGAGACTGACCGCCGAGCTCGCCGCAGCGAGTGCGGTCTGCACGCGCGCGAACGTAACGACCTGCGCGCCCGTCTCGACCCCGTCGAGCTTCACCTTGTCGGCGACGCTCGGCGCCTGTGCGAATACGAGCGCCGTGGTGCCGAGCGTGATCGGGTCGTTCGTGGTGAGGATCCACAGCGTGTCAGCAAACGTGGTGCCCTCGTTCACGCGCACCGTGAGACCCGCCGTCACCTCTGTCGAAGTGTCAGCATCGGCCGCGCGGCTCCACGCACCCGCGGATGCGTTGTAGATACCGTTGGCGCTCGCAGCCGTTTGCCCTGTCACCAGCACGCGCTCGCCGGCAGCGGGTGTCGTCCCGTCGATCACGGGAAATCCCGAGAGCGCAATGTTCACGGTCGACACTATCCGGCACGAAGCTTTCGCGTCGAAGGTGTCAAATTTCGCTTTGTCCGCAGCGGACATGAACCCATCGACTGCGGCCGTCGCGAGCCCAGGCATGGCGTGCGCGTGGTCCGATCGCGCAAGCGATGTTGCCGAGCCCGACGACTGCGTGCCACCGACAGTGAGAGCCGCGGGCGCGCCGATAGACACCGCATGGATGTGATCGCGCCGAGCAGCATCGGTCGCGACGCCGACCGCGGCTGTGGTGTCTGAAACCGTGCTCGGGATCGACCCCGTAAGCGCGAGCGGTGACTGCCAGGTCGCCGCCGCCGGCCCCGTCGCCACCAAGACTTGGCCCGAGCTCGGCGCTGCAGCCCCCGCGGTCGCAACCACAGTCGTCGCCGTGCGCAGCCCGCTCGCCGTGCGGTCATCAGACAGCCGCGGGTCGTTGCCTTGCGTGAAGCTACCAGCCGCCGAGCCAAACGCCGGCAAGGCGTGCGCATGGTCCGCTCGAGCGAGCGAGGTCGAGGACCCGGGAGCATTCGCCCCACCGACCGTGAGCGCGACAGGCGTCGCAGTCGCCACGCTATGCACGTGATCCTCACGCGCCGCCGCCGTGCCGGCTCCTGAAACAGCAGCCGTGACCGAGACCTGCGACGGCGCCGCCGTGGCAAGCGCTATACCCGTTTGCCACGTCGCTCCCGTAGGCCCCGTCGCCGTCAACACCTGGCCAACGCTCGGCGCGGTCGCTGTCGCCGTCGCAACCACGGTCGAAGCCGTGCGCAACCCGCTCGCTGTTCGGTCGTCGGACAACCGAGCGTCGTCGCCCTGCGCAAACGTGCCCGACGCCGAGCCAAATGCCGGCAAGGCGTGCACGTGGTCGGCACGGGCGAGCGATGTTGAGCCGCCTAGTACGTTGGCCCCACCGACTGCGAGGGCACCCGGCGCCGCCGTGGCCACGCTATGCACGTGGTCGTCGCGCGCGGCCGTTACACCCGTACCAGGGACCGCAGTCGTGACCGACACCTGCGAAGGCACCTGCGAGGTCGCAAGCGAAACGCCGGACGCCGGCGTCTGCCAGGTCGCCGCCGAAGCCCCGGTCGCAGTGAGCACCTGGCCCGAGCTCGGCGCGGACGCTGCCGCCGTCGCGACGACCGTCGTGGCCGTGCGTACACCGCTCGCCACACGGTCATCAGACAGCCGAGCATCGTTGCCTTGCGCGATCGTGCCCGACGTCGAACCGAACGCCGGTAAGCCGTGCGCATGGTCGGCGCGGGCGAGTGACGCTGATGATCCCGGTGCGTTCGACCCGCCGACAGCGAGTGCGACCGGCACATCCGTCGCCACGCTGTGCACGTGGTCTGCGCGTGCCGCCGTCGTGGCTCCGCCCGATACCGCGGCTGTCACCGATACCTGCGACGGAGGCGCCACGGTAAGCGCGATGCCAGTTTGCCAAGTCGCCGCCGTTGGCCCAGTCGCGGTGAGCACCTGACCGGTGCTCGGCGCCGTCGCCCCGGCCGTAGCCACCACAGTCGTCAACGTGCGCACGCCACTCGCTACGCGGTCGTCAGACAATCGCGGATCGTTGCCCTCCACAATCGCGCCTGCGCCGGCACCAAACGCCGGCAAGCCATGCGCATGGTCCGCTCGAGCGAGCGATGTAGACGTACCCGGGAAGCTGGCCCCGCCGATGGCAAGCGCCACAGGCGCCGCAGTAGCCACGCTGTGCACGTGGTCGCTACGCGCCGCCGTCGTGCCCGCCCCCGGTACCGCGGTTGTGACCGCGACCTGCGTTGGCGCTGTTACGCCAAGCGTGACACCGCTCGCCGGCGTTTGCCAAGTCGCGGCACCCGGTCCAGTTGCAACCAGCGTTTGCCCTTCGCTCGGAGGCGGCGAGCTCGCCACGTCGACGTCCACGTCGTCTTGATTCGTCGCCAAACTAAGCGCGCGCGATTGAGCCGATAGCAATGCGTCTAAATAGGTCGACATAGTCTTGACACCTCACTATCGGTTGTTGAGCCCGTAGTTCGTAAAGCCGACTCGAAAGCCAAATATCTGGCCGTCCGAAAAAAGCTCGTAACAGATGATACGCAGGAAGTACGTCTCGTTGGCGTTGTTGACTGTGTAGCTGCCCAACGAGCACGTCGCGGTGTGCAGCCCCGCTAGCGAGCTTGCGCCGGTGCCTATGTTTGCGGAGGTAGGACCGCCCGCAGGCGTCGCGCCCCAATCAGTGATTGTCTGTCTGCGTATGTTGAAATCGAACGCGTTGTCGGTGGGCCCACCCTCATACAGAATGTGTGCGTCAACCAGCTGGCAACCAGACGGTATCTCGATCGGCACAAACCAGTTGCCCTCGTTCGCCGCTCCAAAGTTCTCTAAATAACCGTCGCTTTGTAGGGTGATGTTGAAGTCGCCGACGCCGCCTGGCGAGCCGCGCGAGATCGATATCTGCTTGTGCACCGTGACGACGGTGCCCATGTAAAGCACGTCGTGCGCCGAGTCGACTCGGAGATTGCCCGCAATCACTCGAAAGTCGCCGCCGAGCACATCGGCGTTGCCGTTCACATCGAGGTTGCCCGTGACCGTGACCGCGTTAGCAGTCAGTCCACCGGTGAACGTGTTAGGCGCTGTGAACGTGTTGGCGACGTTTTTGACCGCGGCGTTGTCAGTGATCGCCTTGAGCGCGCGCGACCGGTTGGCGAGCCGCTGCGCGATGAGCTCTACGTCGCCCGCGCGGTTGGCGCCCGAGTCGCTGCCGTCTGGCACGACGATCGTCGCGTCGAAGGTCGCTGTTTCGGTGAGCGTATGAGACATGACTAAACCCCTTATACCAGGTCGATGTAGACCGGGCCGATCGCCGAATCCCACAGCTCCGGCGCGGGCGAATCCCACGTCGAAGGCGACGGCGTACTCCAAAACTCAGCGCTCGACTGCATGATCGCCAAGTGCCCGACCGCGTGCGCAGCATTCCATTCAATAGGAATCGCCTTGATGTCGTTGGTCCCGTCTTCATCGAGCGGAAACGTGAAAATGTCCGTAGTGAAAACCAACCACCACTGCGCCCAACGCGTCGGCGTCCCGTCCGGGCTCCAGGCAATCAGGTCAGTCGTCACCTCGCCCGTGAGCGGGTCGAGCGTGTAGCGCTTGCCCGTTCGATAGATCAGCTGAATCGGAAAGCCAAAAGGCGAGTAGTGCAAGTACAGCTGCTGCAGCATGGCATACGGCCCGCCGCGATAGGGATGGTCGCTGAGCCACGACCGCAAGCGGTTGGCGTACGTCGCATCGTCTTCGTAGATACCGCGACGAATGCGCCGCTCTTTGCCGATGTACGGCAGCGTTTGATAGTCGACCAAGCCCGGGAAACGCGACAGCACGCCCGCTTGCGTGGCTGCACCCGTCGCATCGATCATCGCGTGGCCCGAGTAGAGCACCGCTTCGTTGTTGCCCGTCGCCAGCCACGGCGGCGAGATCTTGCGAATCATGTCGCGGAACGTGAGCAGTGTGACGGCGACGATATCGGCCATGGTCTAGCCCCCGAAGCCTTCCGTCGGCGGCACAGGATGCACGACGCCAGTCACTACGCCGAGCACGGGCACGTCGCCGATCGCGAGCAACACATCTGCCCCGGGCGCGGTGACCTGCAAGTGAAAGATCTCGGGTATGGCCGCATCGATCTCCGACAAGATGGCATCGCGGTACACGTAGCCCGGTGCACCTGGCGTGATGGCCGCACCGCCAATCGGCAACGCCGCAAACATCGCAACTAGCGCGTCGAAGATGACCTGCACGGCCTGCGCGGGCGTGTACGACGCCGTGTTGTACATCCAAACCTCATAGGCGATGTCGACCGTGACCTCATTCGCCGAGACCGTGTACGCAGTCACGCAAAGCGGCGCCGCCTTGCGCTGTATGGCGTCGTCGACTCGCCCGAGGTCGGTGTCGAGGTCGCCGACGACGCCCGGCACGCCGCCCGAGTCAGTCGCGACATACGTCCACTGGTTTCCGTACCCGTCGCGGTCGTTCTGCGTACGGGTCACACCGCAGTTGCTGCCGTCGACACGCGTCGCGTTCACCGCTGCGTACCGGTAGGCATCCCAGGGCCCAAAAGGGCTCAAGCTGCCGAGCTTCGAGTAGCACCGGTCGCGCAGCTCAGGATCGGCCTCGGCGTCATCGCCAACGACCGGGTTGGGATTCGACACCGACACGTTGAGCAGCGTCGTCACGAGCTCGTTGATTTCGCCGGTCTCCGCCGTCGAGTCAGCACCCGCTTCGATGGCAATGATGGCCACATCCGACAGCGTCGTGAGCGGGTTGAGCGTAAACGCCGCTTCGTTCCGATAGGTCTTGTTGTTGGCCGGACACCGCACGATCAAATCGCCCGGCCCGAGCGAGTACAGCGCACCGCCGCTGTTGACCAACGTGAGCTTGCCCGTTGCAGACGTCGCCAAGTTGCGATCGACGCCGTACACGTAGTGAGCAACGGTCGTGAGCCAATCGCCCTCGGAAAACTCGAGGTATCCCGAGCGCGTCATCAGCGCCATGACCTCGGACAGCGACGCGATCAAGATCGACGTGCCCGAGATGTACGTGCGCAAGACCGAGCCCGGTGACCACTGGGTCGTGGTGACACCGACCGCGCCCAAGATGTCGAAGTACTTCGCTTGTACTTCTTCGGCGGTCGCGGGCTCGATGAGATCGTTGAAATCGAAAATGCTTGTCATAGCAAACGCTCCACAAGCACGGCGCCGTCGACGACGCTGAATACGAACGTGAAATCGGTCAGCGCGTCGATAGGCAAAATCCGCAGCACGACACGCAGCGCGCGAGTCGCATAGGAATACGTGCATTCGCAAGCGACGCTCGCGACCCGCTCGTCTTTGCGTGCCTCGGCGGCGATGTCGCTCGACAACTGCGCGAGCTTGCCCGCTGGCACGCCCGTGTTGCACAAGCCGCGCACATCGAAGCCGTATGTCAAGTCGTCGGCGATCATCCCACGCGGTGTGATGAGTCGACGCGCGACCGCTTGCCCGATCGCCGTCGGCGAGTCTGCCCGCACCTCGCTCGCCTGGTGATCGATGTCCGTGATGCAGCTCAAGTCGACGCCCCAACCGAGCGGCGGCTTCGGCGCTTTCACCCTCCGCGACAACCGCGCGATGTACGCATCGATCGATGTCTCGAGCGTCGGGTTCATAGTTTCACCAACGGTGAGCCCGTGACGATCGTACCGAGCAACACAGCTTGCGGATCGATCTCACCGGGCACGGGCACGGGCGAAAAAGTAAACGTGTAGGTCCCGTTACCCGCACCTCCACCGGCAAGCGTGATCGTTTGCGGCGTCGGCGGTACAACGTCCGGCGCATACGCCTTCGAAGCCACGACATCACCAACCCGCGCAGCCGCGTGGGTCGAGCCGCCAACGACAATCCCGACCGGCACAAAACCCGGCGCCTGCTTGCCACCGAAGCCCGTAAGGATCGGCTGCGCCCGATCACCTTCGATGAACTCGACCAGCACCTCGGCACCCGGCGTGAGCTCGGCATGAGTACCCGCCACACCAGGCCACGCCGACACGTAGCGAAGGTCGGGCACACCCGAGCTCTTGTTGACGGCCTGCAGGTCCACACGCCCGTCTGTGCGCATGTTGACGACCCGGTACTTAAACCGCCCGAGAAGCCGCTCGTCCATGATGCGCTTGACGATCGAAGTCATCAGTTGCGCCAAGTTGCCCGCCGTGAGCTCGTCGCCGCCGCAGTACGCGTTGACGCGCAGGCGGTCTTCTTCGAGCTCGACCGTGTACTCGCGAATCACCGCCGAGCGGTCGATGCGTGGGTCGACCAGCGTTGCGCCGATCGCGATGGGTCCGACGTTGCTCGCGTTCACGCCCAGCGTCGCCATACGCAAGCGCGGGTCGTACGCCAGAAGCTCATACGCACCCGGGTCGAGCTGCGTAGCCGGTCGCGTGCCGACGTTCGTTGCCCCGGCCTGGTCAACCCACCAAGGCACGCCGCCGATGACGTCTGCGAGGCTACCCGCAGCCGTGATGCCCTCCGCGCGTACGTAGTCGACACCGATGCGCTCGGCGGCAGGCACAAACGACCCGAGCGTCTCACCGGTCTCACGGCACAGGTCAGTCACGACCTCGGCTGCGCGCACCCCGAAGTCGTTGTGATAGTGCTTCGGCGCGAGCGTGCTGCTCCATGCGCCAGCGCCCCCTTTGACCATGCACTTGCGGGTCGCCGCGAACACACCGTTTTCCCCGGGCGAGACGGTGCCACGCCATAGCGTCGGGCCGATGCGCAAGTCGACCCGAGCGCCGTCAACGAGCGCGGCGTCGTCCATCAGGTCAACATCGGCACACCACACGCCGATGTTGGGCACCGTGAGCGACAGTCGCCGCACCCGCGCGTTACCAAGTGTTGCGAAGGCGTCGGTCATGGTCTGGACAACTCGTCTAGTTGGCCCTTTACGACGAGCTCGGCGGCGGCGACTCTGGCTTGCAACGGGTCGTTGGGCGTCGCCTCGGCGCCATCGAGCTGTGACAGCTGAAACTTCGGCCCGCGTGCTTCGACGAGCCGCACCTCGGCGACCCACAACCCGGGCTGTTCCTGCACGGGCGCGAATAGCTCTTCGACGTACACCGCCGTAATGCCGACGTGATTGATGAGCTCGTGCTTGACCTCGATGCCCTTGGAGTTGCCGCGAATCGGCAGCCGCTCGAGCAGCGGCTTAAACTCAAGCCACGCATCCCACTCTTGCTGCGTCGACAGAAAGAACTTCACGGTGAAGTGACAGATGCCGCGACCCATGAACACAACGATCGCGCCGGCGAGACCCATGCCGGCTTTCTCGTCAAACTTGCGCACTTCTTCGAGCCCGCTGATCTCGCAGTACCCCGGACTAAGCCGCCCAGCGAAGTAGATTTTGTCGAGCATCTCGGGCTCGATGAATGGGCTCGTCATGTCGCGACCTCGCCGCCGCCGAGCTGGTCATTGACGCCGCGCAGCAACGTCGTGAGCCGCTCGACAAACGCATCGCCCATGCGTTGCCCGGTCGCGCTCGGATCCTCACCGTCGCGCGGTGCGATCACAATGTTGATGTCGCCGACTTGGATCGTAGTCGCCGCCCGCGCCGCACCGCCGCTCGAGCTCGCAGGCACGTCGAGCTTGGGCGGCTTGATGAGCGTCTCGACCGATGAGTTGACCTCGGGCGCAGTCGCGTTGATGCCTTGCTGCAACCCGTCGCCGATGGCCTCGCCATACGCGGCAAAGACTTTCGACGGGCTCGAGATGCCGAGCGCGTCCTTGAATGATTTGGCGATGCCCTGCCCGAGGTCTTTGAACCACGCGATGGCATCGTCAAATGCGCTCGTGATCCCTTCCCACATGTACTTGCCGACGCCGCTCCAATCGATCTCCTTCCACAGCAAAAACAGCTCATAGAGGATGACGCCGACGAGCACGATCGCGGCAATGATCAAACCTATGAACAGTAGGAACGGCGCGAGCACGGCGACCCATGACGCAGTCGCGGTGACGAGTGCCCACACGGGCGCGACCAATGCCCAAAACGCGACGACGAGCTTGAGCACCAACGCGATCGTGCCGAGCAGTGCGAGCCCGGCGAGCAAAGGCCCGAAGATGACAAGCGCCGCCGCCGCGGCTTGGATGGCAGTCGCACCACGGTCGAAAGCGTCGGCGGCGTCGTCGACCTGCTTGACCGCGGGCAACCCAAACGTGCGTTTCCACCAAAGCAGCACGGACAAGATCGCGCTTTCGAGTTTGAGCGCGCCGTAGATCATGCCGAGGAAAAACGCGCGCCCGGTCTTTGCCGCCGACGTGATGCCGCGCACGAAAGGTTGCAGGAGCGAGGTGAGCAACGTCTTGAGCGCTCGACCCGACGCCGTCGACTGCGAAAACAGTTTGACGATCGCTTGCACCGCTTTCCCGAGCGGCTCGATGTCGAGGTCGTCGAAGAGCTTCGACGCGACCTCGCCAAACTTCTTTGAGAGCAAAGTCAGGCTCAACATCTGCCGAGCCGCGATACCGCCGAGCCGCGCCTTCACATCGTCGGAGAGCTTTTTGACCGACCCACCCGTGCGACCCATCGCTATCGCCCAACCGGCAAAGACCTGTGCCTGTGCCTCGCCTTGGACCGACGCGGTGATGGCCATGGCTTCGAGCGCATCGCCCAACGCGGCGCCACGCAGGCCGGCTTGGTAGAGCTGTTGCTGGTAGCGCGCGGTCTCTTCGCGCGCGCCCGCGGTCGACTCGCTCACACGGTCGAGCGACGCTTGCATCTCTTTGGCGTTACCGGCGGCGATACCCCACCAGTTGCGCACCTTGGTCAAGCCTTCGAGCCGCAAGAGCTCGCTGCGCCGCGCGTCAGCCGACGCGAGCCCGTACTTGAGCAATGCGGCGACCGCGGCGAGTGCGGCTGCTACGACGGCTGCAAACGCGACGGCGATGGTCCGTAGCGACTGCGCCGTCTTGCCGCCTACGACGCCCGCAAACTTTTCCCAAGCGGTCACGTCTTTTTGGACGGAAAGCGTCAGCAGGTCGACCGTGTTTGCGAGCTTTTTCACCTCTTGAGTCACTTCCGGCACTTTCTTGCCGATGTCGGCAAGTGCGCCGCCTTGGCTGATGTACGCGGCTTGCGACTGCGCGAGCGCCGTGCGTTGCGCTTTGATCTGCGCCGTCAACGCTTTCGATTGCTCGGCGGTCTCGGCGCCGCCCGACTTGAGCAAGCGCACGGCCTTTTGCATGTTGGCGAGCTCTTTGGTGCCCGCGGCGATCGTGTCGCCGAGCTCTTTGAGCGCCTTCGCCGACTCGTCAGCGCTCGCCGTGAGCGCACCGGAGTCGAGCCCGAGGTCGAAGACTGCGCTTTGTCCAGATGAGCTCGCCATGCTGTGCCCGTGTCACTTCGATTTCGACAACCCGTGTGCAATCGCTCGAATGTTTGCGGCGAGCTCAACGATCAGCAGTGCGCCAACGTAGAGCTTGATTTCCGTAGCGTCGTCGTCCGCTTCGAGCGCGCGTCGATCGCCTCCGAAAAGCGTCAACACCGACTCCGCGGCGATGGCCGCGTTGCCGTGCGCCGCCTTGAACCGCTCGGCTATTTTGAGCTGGTCTCGTCGGCGCCTCCCTTCGCGAGTAGCGCCGCGGCGCCGTAGAACGCTTGTGCCGAGCCCGGGTACTCATCGAGGATCTCTTCGAACGCCGCCACGTCGGGATAGACACGGCACTGCCGCACGAGCTTCTCGGTCGCCGTCGTGTCGGCGTGGCCGAGCTTGAGTTGTTCGTCGAGGTGCTTGCGCCAAGCGGCGTTGGTCGGCTTCTTCAAGACGACCGCGCCGAGTCGCGTGCGTACCACCGTGAGCTTTTTGCCGACGGCGCCGTGCTCGGCTTCGAGCCGCTCGATGGCTTCATCGTCGGCGAGCGCACGCGACTCGTCTTCGAGCTGTTCGTCGACCGTGGGCTCGGCTCGCGTCTCGCGTGCCTTGGCAAGCGCTTCGCGTTTGGCCCGCACCGCGGCGAGTTTGATTTTTGCGTCTTCTGACATGTCTACAGAGCCAATGGTTCGTAGAGCGACAGACCGTTGCGGGTGATCCACATCGGCTGAAACTCAATATCTTCCTGGAGCCCGTCGGTGCCTTGCTGAAAGCTCGCCGAGTTGCTCACCCACGTGCAGCGACCGAGCACCGCGCTTTGCGCCGCTTCGGACCCAAGCTCGATGAACTGAGCGACGACCTGAAACTCGACACCGCCGTAGCTCGTGCCCGACGGCGACAGTTGCGCAAGCAACTGGCGCATCTCCTGTGTGGTCGAGACGTAGCCCGTGATTTTGCAGACGCCGGGCGTGTACTGGCCCGAGGTCTTGCCGCGCGGTATCTGCGCGTGCCCCGCGCCCCACAGCAAGGCTTGCTCGCGCTTGTCGTCGTACGACAGCGCCGTAAAGCCCGACAGGAGCATGCCGTGCACGCGCACCGTGAGCGACGCCCAAGACATCTGTGACCCGTTGATTGTGACTTGATCGGCCATGACGTGTTGTGTCCTTACGCGGCGGTGAGCACGCGCAGTGCTGGGTTGACGTACCCGATCGTGGTTTCGATGTACTCGACGTAACCGAAGGGCAGAATCCGTGCCTCGCCGGTCAACGTCTTGGTCGACAACACGTTGTCGAAGCGGCTGAGCTTGAAGCTGCAATCGCTCGCCTTCGGCTTGGCGAGTAACACCGCGGTCATCGCAGCGGTACCGCCCGCTTCGATTTCGAGCGCGACCGACTCCAGGATGTAGCCCGTCTTCTTATTGACCTGCACACCTTGGTTCAAGCGCCGAATCAAGTACTGATACAGCGCGTCTTCGCCGATGTTCATGATCAAGCGGTGCGGCACGAGATAGAAGTCCGAGCCCGTCGCCGACATCACCCGCGGTCGGTTGACGTACACACCTTCGACGCCGACCCACGTGCGCAGTGTCAGAAACCGCGCGTCGTCGAGCCCGGGGTTGAGGCTCTCATTGTGCAGCCCGAGGATCGGGTTGCCGTTGGTGTCAGCGAGCCGCGCGCCCGGGATGCTGCCGAGGTTGATGTCAGCCACGTCGACGTCTTCGTCGACGCTCGCGATGAGCGGCCCGGCGGCATAGCTCACGGGCACCTTGTATTGCCGGCCCGAGACCGAGCTCGGCAGCTGCACCGCACCGGCGGCAATCGAGCCGAAGGTCGTGGCGAAGTCGTGAAACGCCGCCGACAGGCTGCTCAAGTACGCCGCCTCGGTCTCGCCCGCGATGAAGTCAGGCAAGCGCGTGTTGGCGATGAAGTACCGCGGCTTGTGCGCGGCTTGGAACCCCACAAACTTCTGGTCGATGGAACCCGCCGTCGCGGCGTCGACGGTGCCGACGATCGCACACACGCGCCAAGACACGAGCGAGTTGCCGAGCGCCGTGAGCGCCGTGAGGTACGTCGTCGAATCAGGGTTAGGCGCGAAGGTCGACACGGTGAACCAGTCACCCGCAACCAGCGTGCCCGCGCCGAGTGAGATCTTGACGTTCGCTTCGGTGATGAGAATGAAGTTGGCGACGCCCGCCGTGTACAGCTGACTCGTCGTGATGCCGCCGTCGAGACTCACGGTAAGCTGAATGCCGGCGACGCCGACCGTGCCGCCCGTGACGATGTTCACGCGCACGTCGTACGAGTCATACGGCTTGACGGTCGCGTCCACCGTTGGCACCGCCGTGCCCGTAACACCGGTCGAGTCGACAGCGCTGTACGTCCCATCGGTCGCGCCTCCCGCAGCTGCGCGCACGACGCACACGGGTTGACCGTACAGGTCGATCGCGCGGGCGGCGGCTTCGACGAGCGGCCCAGTACCAAAGTTGGCTTGCACGTCGGCGATGCGTGCAAACGTCGCTGGCAGGTCAATCGGACCTATCGAGCTCGTACCGATGAGCGCGAGCAAACCGCCGGTCGCTAGATTGCCTAGCGCACCATCGAGCTCGGTAATAGTGACCGCAGGTTGCGTCATGGCGTCTGTGTCCTTATCGGGCCAACTAGTTCAAAAACGATCGGCGAAGCGCCGAAGACCACAGGATCGGAAGTGATGAGCTGGTAACCCGTGTCGCCGTTGAGATCCCCGCCGGGCAACACCTGCACGAATAGACCTTGCACAAGCACGTCGGCGGTACGCGCCCAAGCGCCGCCGAGCACGACCTCGTACAGACCATTGGCGCGCGAATCGGCTTGATGGTTGACCAGCACGCGCGCGCCCTCGAGGCACAGAACGCCGTCGACCTCTTGCTCGTCGGCGAGCACGATCGATCCAACCGAGCAAGCGGCAACCGTGATCGGAGGCGGACCCGTGATCACCTGCTCGGTCACATCGAGCTCGATGACGTCGACCACGCCCCGAACAGGCGGCGGCGCCGTGATGGCTTCGTTGGTCTGGTCGGCGATCGGCGATTGAATCGTGACCGTGACCGCAAGCGCGGTGCCCGAGCGGCGCTCTTTGTGCAGCTGAATCCACTCGGGACGCACGATGTCGAAGGTGCCTTGCGCGGTGTGGATGACTGCCGTGAACCATTGGTCAAAGAGCTTGCGCGTCGAGCGCCATTGCAGAAGCTCGTTCTCGGGCTTGTTGTCGTCTGCCCAGGTCGAGATCACGACGTAGAACGTCTCTTTGATGGTCGCGAGGTAACGCGGTACGCCGCCCGGTTGCGTCGGGCCAATCATGCTTCCGACATACCCGCTGCGGTCTCCAGGGACCCATACAATCCGGTTGCGCGCGGTCTGCTGCTGCGCCGTCTCACGCCAGCCAAAGGGCTGAAAGCACTCCCACGCCTGCGCCGCGAAGTACGCGCGCACGCTGTGGTAGAGGTGCTCGAGCGCCAAGATCTCAGTCATGGCGTCGCCTCGAGCGTCTTTTGGTACTCGGCGAAGAGCACTTTGCGAATCTGCTCGACCAACTCGGGCGGGAGCTCCGGCTTCGTGAGGATCACCGGACGCTTGGTCTTACCCTTGACCCAACCATGATGGTGTCGCGCGTCGATGCCTTGGATCTCGAGAATCACGTGCTGCCCAAGCGCCGTCACGGTGAGCGTTTGATCCGCGTGTTGCAGCGGTCGCGCACCGTCGTGCTTACGCGGTGCCCACGGCGTGCCGTACGGGTCGGTGCCCGCGGCGATGGTCTTGCGCAAGTACGCTTCGACGACCTTGGCGACCTCGGGCGCCGCGCGCAGTGCGAGCGTCTTGAGGTTGTCGACCTTGCCGATCAGCTCTTCGATCTTTTGGGTCGCGACGGTCACAGGAATGTGCCCCCGCCGTTCTCGTCTTCTTCGCGCCCGCGGCGACGCTGCACGGACGTCCAAACGTATGGGCCAGCTTCGCTGTACACGTGCGGCGACGCGTTGATCACACCGGTCGCCCTCGTGTCTTGGCGCAACGGAATGTCGAACCAACCGTTTTCACTGTCGGCGGCTTCTTTGATCTCGGTCAACGTTTGGTTGTATTGGTCTTGGTAGACCCGCGCGTCTTCGTCGGTCGGCGAAAAGCCGCGACGCAACCAGACACTCATCGTCACGAGCCGAGCGAGCCATGACTGCAACACGAGCGGGTACGGCGCCTTGAAGGGTGCGTCGTACCGCTTGCGCAAACGCGAGTCGATGAATGACGACTGCAACTCGAGTTGCCCGTCGATGAAGCCCGGGTACTGCTGGTCGACGCGCGCGATAAACTCCGTCGGAATCAACGTGTACAGCTGGAACTGTGCTTGCGTTAGATAGGCCATGGAGTCACCGCGCGCGTGTACCGTGCCGTGTGCGTGTCAGGTCGCCTGCACTCGAAAGAGGCCGTACGGATGAAGCGGCAAGAGCCCATTACGGCCCTTGCACGTCCACTGGAGTTTGTCCGCTCGCTCGAGCTCGGCGTCGGTCATGCCCGAGTTGTAACGAACGGCGAAAGGCTGCCGGTTCGAGTAAATGAACGCGCCTTCCTCGCCCGTGAACTCGGTCGCGAGGTAGTACGTCGAGTCGCTGCCGCCCGCAAACGACGCACTGAGTTCGTCGGCGGCGATCGGTTGCCCGATGCCCCACGACGCCGCCAACGGCTTGTTGTCAGCCGTACCGCCGCCGCTCACCGCTGCGCCCGGTAGGAACGCGCCCAAGACGAGTTGCACCGCGCGCCCGTACAGCGCGGGCGGCACGATCAACGCTTTGACCCGCAGCTTGCGCGGGTAGCCCGTCGGCGTCTTGAGCGATTTAATGTACGCGATCGCCTTGGTGAGGTTGATCGCCGCGGCGTCGAGTGTGGTCGCACCGCCGATCGGCAACGCGCCCGGGTACGAGCCCGAAGCGACGCCCGTGAGGTCGTTGGCGTAGATGCCGTCGAGGTTGTCTACACCGTTGGTGAAGTGCCCCGTGCCGAAGTACGGCAACAGATCGTAGGTCGGCGGATTCAACAGGATCGCATTCGCGAGCATCTGCTGCGGATGATGCGCCGTGAGTTGGCCGATCTCGCCGATCCACTTGGTCGCCGACTGCACGCCGTTGCCGTCGAGGTCAGACAGCTCGGCTTCGGTCAGTTCCAAGCCCGACTGCGTGTACTCGTTTTCGACCGCCGTGTTGAGGTAGCGGATTTCGTCGAAGTCTTTGAATCCGCCTTTGTACCCGCGGTGCAACTTCGCCGACTCGAGAGAGAAATACACGATCTCTTTGAGCGAGCGGCTTGTGCTCTGATACGTGCAGATCTGCCACCAAGCCTCATCGTTCAGCGACTTGTACTTCTGGTCGAAGAGCACACGCATGTTCGACTCGAGTGAGCCGAGGAATGCTGGGTCGATAATCATATGGTTTGCCTATGTCCCTTTGATCTGACGTGAGGTCACGGCGCGTCGGCGACGACGGGCGCGGCGATGATGCGAGGCACGACGAGCACTTTCGCCGAGTTGGCTTCGACCACGTACCCGGCGGCTTGACCCGCGGCGGTCGTCACGGTGAACCCGTTTAGGTAGTTGGCAGTCGTGAACGCGAGCGTGACTGCGCCGCCCGTGTCGTTGGTGAACCAGTACGCCTGCACCTCGGTAAACAACCGAACGCCGATCTTCTTGGTGCCGTCGCCGGTGAAGCCTTCGAGGAAGTGCCCCACCGCGATGGTCGTCAACGACGGCGTGATGGTGAGCTTGCCGGTTGCCGGATCGCCGAATGCGACGTTGCCTTGCACGGCGACGTCAGCAGCCTTGAGCGCGAACGAGTACTGACTAATCGCAACGTGATTAATGAATCGAGCCATGACTTAACCTTTCGACCCGTCTGCTGCCGACGGCAGCTGGTAGTCCTCGGGCACGCCGACGAATGTCGTGTTGCCGATGCGCTTGTTGACGAGCTTCGCCGCGGGCGCGAGGCCCATGCGTGCATCGAGCTTGGCTTGCTGCTCGGGCGGCAACGTGCGCCCGGGCGCGCCATGCGTCTTGCCTTGCGGCACGGGCACGGTCGTGATGACCGGCTTGAGCGGCATCGCCGCCTTGGGCACCGCTTTGATGATCGCCTTGATCTCGGCGAGCTCGAGCCGCTCGAAAGTCGCGACGAGCTCGGCGGGCAAGTCGGGCCGGGACGCGATGAGCTCGGTACGCTCGCGCGACGCTTGCGCCGCTTCGAGCTTGCGCAGCTTGCCTTGCGACTCGGCGAGCGCTTGTGTCACCGCGACGAACGCCGCCGAGGTCACACCGCGCGCAGCGGGCTTGTCTTTGTCTTTGTCTTTGTCATCGTCTGCCGGCGGCTCGTCGGCTTCGGCGGCGGGCTCGTCGCCGTCGGGCTCATCGGCGGGCGGCGCATCGTCCGCTGCGGCGGGCTCTTCTTTTTTGTCCATTGCGGACAACGCACCGCGCGCTTGCGCGGCAACCTCGGCATCGTCTGATTTGGATGCCTCTTCGAGCGCGGCTCGCGCTCGCTCCATTGCCGTCATAGCGATCTCTCCTGTAGCGATGCTTGCGAGCAACGCGCTTAGCGGCGCTTGCTCATCGGCGAGCCCGGCGACTATCGCCGCCTTGCCAGCGAACACTCTTGCGTCGAACGCGGCGACCGCTTCGACTGCCAAACCCCGGTGCGCCGCAACGTGCTCGAAGAGCGCGCTCGCCATCGCGTCGACGAGCTCTTGTTGTGCGCGTAGCTCGTCATCCGTGATCGGCTGACTCGGGTTGCCGTCCAACTTGCGCGCGCCCGATGCGATGACCGCAACCCGTACGCCGTTGTTGGCAAGCCGCGCCGAAACATCCTCGCGTGCGAGCGCGACGCCGATCGACCCGGCAAACGAGGTCGTGCCGATGTAGATGCGCTCGGCGATGCACGCGAGCGCGTACGCCGCCGAGCACGCTTGCCCGTCGACGTAGGCATACAGCGGCTTGCCCGCGACGGCACACGCCGCTTCGATGGCCCGGGCGCAGTCGATGCAACCTTGCGCGTCGCCGCCCGGCGAGTCGAGCTTAAGCACGATCGCCTTAGTCTCTTGCCGAGCACACGCGACGACGACCCGCCCGAGGATCGCGTCGAATGAATCGGTCCAGTAGTCGTCGTGCTGCGATATCGGTCCGCACACGTCGATGAGCTCAACGTCGCCAACGAGCTCGCTCGCGCGCGAAGCAGGCTCGGCAAAGAAGTCAAAGAACGCCTGCGGACGCACGGCGAGGATGCCGGTGCGCTCAAACTTCCGAAGCGGCTTGCTCGCGTCGTATTTCATGCGGCTTCCTGTACGGGCTCGGCTGCAGGCTCTGCGGGCGCAGCCTTCGGCGCTGGCAAAGGCTTGAGCACCTTGAGTAGGCCGGCCGTCGGCACGCCCAGCTGCGCGCACAGTTCGGCCACGTCGAGTTGCACGTTGTGCACTGCGAGCGCTTCCGTGAGCGTCTTGATCGCGCTCGCCGCTGCGACGAGCGAGTTGGCCGTTGCGTTGAGATCCTTCGGCGGGGTTGTGTCCCACTCCATTACGACCGAGCGCGTCAATAATGCCTGCTCGCCGTGCGCGTAATAGACGTACGCCGGCAACACCTGCGTGTTGACCGTGTGTGAGAGGTCGTCACCGGTCGACTGAATCAAGTCGCTGCGAATGGTCGAAAACAGTTCGGCCGATACGAAGCCGCTTTTGCCTTCCGTCGTGACCGTCTGACCGGCGACGCAGATTTGAAACTCGCGGTCTTGGTCCTCGATGGTCTTCGAGTACGACTGCCATCCGATGCCATTGCTCTCGAGCAGGCGGACCGTGTAACCGGGCTTGGTCGAGAAGACCGTGTTGATGCCCCACGCGGCTACGCGCTGGAACCAACCTTGCGCTTGCTCTTCGGTTGCAGCCTGCGGCGCCTCGGCGACACGCGCGGCATTCGCGAGCTTCTGTTCCCAGTTGTCTTTGAGAAGACTCGCTGTCTCCTTACGGATGTATGCGCGGGCGATCGCGCGCCAAAATCCGTTCTGCCACGGACTCACGCGGCCGCCTGGGCAATGAAGGATCCAGCGCCCATCGCCGGGAGTGATCGGCAACAAGCCCGCGACCGACTGATAGTACCAAGTGTTGTCCGACCACAGGTAGAACAGGAACTGTGGGTCACGACGCACGAGCACCGGCCAAGCGCGTCCGGCGACAGGCACGAGCTCGGCCACGCCAACGCCGAGCATCAAGCCGTCGGCAGCGAGCAGCGCAAGCTCTTTGGGCGGACACATCTCATCGAAGATCGAGCGCGATTCCGTGTTGCCGGTCGCATCCGCTGTGCTGCCGGGCTGCAGCTCGGCGCAGATCTCCGCGTCGCCACGAAAGCGCTTCGGCAAGCGCACGAGCCCGTCCGTACGCGTCGACAAGACGCCCGAGTACACGCCGTCTTGCTTCGCAGCGACCATCAGCTGCGCCGCCGGCCCGATTTGCCCGAGGTCGGCGGCGTGCGTCGCACTCTCGATGTCCGCGAGATACAGCCGAGTCGGCGTGCGCCCGGGCGGACCAAGCTGCCCACCGAGCGACTCGCGCGCTTGGATGACCTCGGGCGCATCGAGCGTGTTGGTCGCGCCAGCTGCCGGAGGGCGCGCGTACGCCGATCGCCCAAGCAAGGCATCGACGAAGCCCTTCAATCCGCTGGCCATGACCCGTACCGAGTACGCACGGCCTGACCTAAGTCTATCTACTCGCGCAGTAGATACGTGTTTTTGTGGTTATTTACGGTCGGTCTGACACTATCTACCTGAGCAACAGTAGATAGTGTCCTATGACGACTCCGAGTAACGACGTAGCCATTAAACGTCGGTCCGGTCGCCCGAGCAAGCTGGACCGTTCGTACGGGACGCTCGCCGGCGACCTGGCTAAAGCGGTGCGTGAGCGGACCGTTGAGCATCAAGGGATCACTTGGCCGAGCGATCGCTATCGTCTCGACCCGATCGCTTTCTGTCGCGACATCCTCGGCTTCGAGCCGTGGGAGCGCCAGACCGAGCTCATCGAAGCCGTACGCGACCACGATCGGGTCGGCGTGTGCTCGGGACAGAAGACCAGCAAGACGCGATCGATCGCGGCGCTGGCCCTGTGGTGGTACTGCAGCACGCCGGGCTCACAGACGATCCTAAGCTCGACGACCGATCGGCAGCTCAACAAGGTCGTGTGGTTCGAGCTGCAGAAGCTCTTGGTCGAAGCAGGGCGCTGCATCGAGTGCAAGCGCACCAACCCGAACGGACCTCGACCGTGCCCGCACTCGGCATTCATCGACCTTGGGCGCAACGGCTCGCTCGCGCGCACGGGGATCACGAGCGCCGACGGCTCGCGCATGATCTTCGGCTTCACCAGCCGCGAGCCTGAAGCTGTCCAAGGCATCTCAGGCGCCAACAACCTGTACCTGCTCGATGAGTGCTCGGGCATCGACGACCTCGTGTACGAAGCCATCCGCGGCAACTTGTCCGGCGGCGGCAAGGTCGTGTGCATCTCGAACCCGACGCGCAACCACGGCTTCTTCTACGACATCTTCCACGACGCCGAGACCGTGTATCGCCGCTTGACCATCTCGTCGGAAGAATCGCCGAACGTCGTCGCCGGGCGCATCGTCATCCCCGGCCTGGCAACGCGCGAGTACATCGCCGAGCTCGAGCGCGAGTACGGGCGCGACTCGGCGTTTTTTATGGTGCGCGTGCTCGGACAGTTCTGCGTCGCCGAGGTCGGACGCTTGTTTCCCATGGAGCTCATCATCACGGCGCAAGGGCGTATCGAGGATTCAGCCGATGCCGGGCGCTTGTATATCGGCGTCGACCCTGCCGGCGCTGGGTCCAAAGGCGACGAGACCGCAATCGCCGCACGCCGCGGCTACAGACAACTCTCGCTCGACGCTCACACCGGCCTCACTGCCAACGCCGTGCTCGGTCACGTGCTGATGGTCATCCGTGCACACAAGCGCGACGGTGAGATTCCCGTCGTCGTGCTCGACCGTGATGGCGCCGTCGGTGCCGAGAACTACGGCGTCATGCGTACCTTCGTCGAGAATAATCCGACGGCATTCAAGCTCGTCGGCGTGCGGGGCATGGTGAAGCCGTTTCGTGAGGCGGACAACTACGCCATGGTACGCGACCAAGTCGCGGCCTCGTTTGAGCGTTGGATCAAGTCGGGCGGTGCGATCCTGTCCGACCCAAAGCTCGCCGGCGAGATGCACTGCATGCGTTGGAACGTCGATGATCGAAGCCGAATGTGTCTCATCGACAAGGATGAAATCCGTAAGATCCTTAAACGCTCGAGTGACCGTTTCGATGCCACAACACTAAGTGTGTGGGAACCCGTCTGGACACACGACCAACAGACACCACAGCCTGCGCCTCCGCCTCCACCCGACCTGCGGGTCCCGATGGTCGACCCCTACGAGATGCGCGCCACGTGGGACCCGAGGCGCCGACAGTGAGGTCTCTATGCCGAGCGTGAGCAACTACAAGACCGAGCCGGCAACCCTGGGCGAACAGATGCTGCGAGAGGTCCCTGCGTCGGTCGCCAAGATAGCGACGGTCCTCGGCCTCCGCAGTCCACAGGCCGTCCAGTTCTGGCGCCACGGGCTCAAGCTACCAGGGCCCGAGTCACGCGAGCGGCTTGCAGCCATGTACGGCATCCCCATCGACGCGTGGAGCCGCCCAACGACCGGCGAGACAAGCGCTGAGACGCCCGAGGCCGTTGGCACCGCTGCCGTGCTGCCAGCCGCCTCGAGCTCGGCGCTCGCAGGCGTGCACGCGCTTCTGCGCGAAGTCCGGAGCCGGCGACCGCCAGCCGGGGCCGAAGCCACGTCGATGGACTACTTCCGGTCGGTGAGGCTGGAGGCGGACTTGCTTCGGCAGATCGCGCAGTTCGAGCAAGCCGCCGAAGCGATGGATGATCGGATCATTCGCACCAATCCGCGCTGGCTCAAAATCCGCGACGGCCTCGCCGACGTGCTCGCTCACTATCCAGAAGCCGCCGAGCGCGTGACAGCACTGCTAGATCGCTTAGATGTGTGAGACCGCGCACGCCCAGCGAAAAATAGGGACGGGAATCATACCCGATTCTTTTTTAAGAG
>Ga0247671_1000067_pt1 | contig 33557 bp, 28 predicted proteins | sample CNK12_metaG_FD_183039 | JGI IMG/M metagenome (GOLD analysis project Ga0247671, IMG submission 183039) | Soil microbial communities from Purdue University Martell Research Forest, Indiana, United States - CNK12 | ecosystem: Environmental > Terrestrial > Soil > Temperate forest > Bulk soil...
CGTCGTGGCGGAGAGCAGCACCGCCACGACGGTGATCATCGGGAACTTGAAGTTCGAATAGAGCATGAACAGCAGCATGAAGATCAGCAGGATCGTCACCGGAACGATGACCTGAAGCTGCTTGCGCGAGGCGGAGTAGTTCTCGTACTCGCCGCCCCACACCATCTGATATCCGGTGGGAATCGAGACCGCTTTCGACACCTGGCGCTGCGCGTCTTCGACCGCCCCGGCCAGATCGCGGTTCCTGATCGAGTACTGCACGCCGATGTAGCGCTGGTTGTTCTCGCGGTAGATGAACGAGGCGCCGCTGGCCTCGCGGATGTCGGCGAGCTCTTTAAGCGGAATCTGCTGGCCGCCGGGCGTGGCCACGAGGATGTTGCCGATCGCCTCCGGCGTTTCGCGGAACCGCGGCTCGAGCCTGACCACGAGATCGAATGAGCGCTCCCCCTGCACCACCTGCGTGGCGGCCGTTCCGCCCACGGCCGCTTCGATGAGGCCGTTGATGTCGGCGACGTTGAGACCGTACCGCGCGATCTTTTCGCGGTCGGGCGTGACGGTCAGACTGGGCTGCCCCAGCTCGCGCACGACCGAGATCTCGTCGATGCCCGGCACTTTCTGCAGGACGGCCTTGATCGCGTTCGCCCGTTGTTCGAGCACGTTGAGATCGGGACCGAAGATCTTCACGGCCAGCGAGCTCTTGAGACCGGTCTCCGCCTCGTCGACGGCGTCCTCGGCCGGCTGCGTGTAGTTGAAGACGATGCCAGGGAAGGCTTCCAGCTTCCTGCCGATCGCTTCGGTCAGTTGCGCTTTCGTCCGGATCGGGCCGGTCCACAGGTCGTACGGTTTCAATCCGACGAAGAACTCGTCGTTGAAAAAGCCGGTCGGATCGGTGCCGTCGTCCGGGCGCCCCAATTCCGAGGTGACGACGGTGACCTGTGGGAAGGAGCGGAGCACGGCCCGAATCTGCGGGGAAATCTTCGAGGCTGCCTCGAACGAGATCGTCGACGGCATGGTGGCTCGCACCCAGAGCGAGCCCTCGTCGAGATGGGGCATGAACTCGGCGCCGATCGACGGGACCAGAAGCAGCGACGCGGCGAAGATGATCACGGAGGCGATGGTGGTGGCCCAAGGATGCTTCAGCGCTGCATCGAGACCGACGGTATAGATCTGTTTGATCTTGTCGAACACGAAATTGCGCCGCTCGCGTACACCGCGGCGCAAGACCCAGGCACAGAGCACGGGGAGAAGCGTCAGCGCGATCAGCAGCGAACCGGCGAGCGCGAAGATCGTCGTATCGGCCATCGGCTTGAACAGCTCACCCGAGGGGCCGCTGAGCGCGTAGATCGGAAGGAAGCCGGCGGCGATCACGGCCACCGCGTAGAAGATCGGCCGGTCGACCTCCGCCGCGGCCGAGACGATCACCTTCGTCACGCTCTGCGGCTCCTTGCTCTCGCCGTTCAGCGCCAGACGTCGGAAGATGTTCTCGACCATGACCACCGCGCCGTCGACGAGGATCCCGAAATCGATCGCCCCGATCGACAGCAGGTTCGCCGGCACGTTCTTGAGGTCGAGACAGATGAAGGCGAAGAGCAGCGAAAGAGGGATGGTCACCGCGACGATCAGGCCGGTACGGATGTCGTAGAGAAAGAAGATCAGGATGACGATCACCAGCAGCATGCCGCGAAGGAGGTTGTCTTCGACGGTGCGCGTGGTGAGGGCAATCAGGTCGCGGCGATCGTAGAACGGGCGGATCTTCACGTCCGGCGGCAGAACGGAGCGATTCAGCTCTGCTGTTTTTTTCTCCAGCCGGTCCAGGACGACCTGGGCCTGCTCGCCTTTGCGCAGCAGGATCACCCCTTCCACGGCCTCGTCACGCTCGTTGAAGCCGAATTGACCGAGGCGAGGTGCCGAGCCGATGACGACGCTGCCGACGTCCTTGATCAGCACCGGCGTGCCGTTATGCACGGCCACGACGACGTTGCCGATGTCCTCCGGTTTCTGCAGGCGCCCCAGTCCGCGCACGTAGTAGAACTGCCCGCCCTGCGAGTAGAAGCCGCCGCCGGCGTTGCTGTTGTTCGCGCTGAGGGAGTTGACGATGAGCGGGACCGATAGGCCGACCGAGGCCACCCTCGCCGGATCGAGTAGCACCTGATACTGCATCGTCGGACCGCCGAGGCCGGAGTCGTCGGCCACGCCGGGAACGGACTTGTACTGGCGCTCGACGACCCAATCCTCGAGTGTTTTCAGCTCCATCGGCGAACGGTCGGAACTCTCGAGCACGTACCGGAAAACCAGCCCCGATGGTGAGAAGAGAGGGGCCACGCTGGGCGTGACTCCGTCCGGCAGCGTCACGTCACGAAGGCGCTCGAAGGCCTGCTGGCGGGCGAAGTAGCTGTCGGTGCCGGTGTTGAACGTCAGGCGGACGTCGGAGAGACCGTAGAGTGAGATGGAGCGGATGACGGTCATGTTCGGGATGCCGTTCATCTCCACTTCCATCGGCACGGTGATGAGGCGCTCCACCTCTTCGGCGGCGTGCCCTTCCCACTGTGTGACGATCTCGACCTGGGGCGGGGAGAGATCGGGGTAGGCGTCGACCGGCAGCCTGCGGAACGAGTACATCCCGCCGAAGATCAAGAGGACGGCGAAGAAGAGGATGAGGAACCGCTGGCGCAGCGAGCCGGCGACGACCTTGTTGATGATCGAGGTGGCCGTCCGCTCGCTGGTGTCGGCGCCGTTGCCGTTGCCGTTCTCCTCGGGTGTCTCCGGCGGCTGAGGGTTGCTCATGATTGTCCCTCGTTCTGGAGGAACAGCCCCCCTTCGACGACGATCGATTCGCCGGCGGTGAGACCCGAGCGGATCTCCTGCCGGTCGCCGATGCGCGAGGCGAGATCGACGCGGCGGCGCTCGAAGGTTCCATCGGGCTTGGTGACGAAGACGAACGGGAGGTTCTCGTCGTCGCGCAGCACCGCGGACACCGGAACGAGGATGCCGCTGGCCGGTGCTTGCGAGTGGATTTGTACCTTGACGTAGAGGTCGCGCTTCAACACCTCGCCGGGATTGGGCACGTCGAGGCGTACCGAGACGGCGCGGGTGTTGGGATCGACGAGGGCGGCGATGTAGTCGACGCGCCCCTGCAATGTCTGGCCGGAGCCGGTGATGATGTCGGCGGTGTCGCCGGTGCGAACGGAGGGTAGGTCAGCCTCGAAGACGTTGGCCATGACCCAGACGCTGGAGAGATCGGCCACGGTGAAGGCCGGCGTGGCGGGCTGCAGCAATTGGCCCGGTGAGACGAGCCGCTCGACGACGGTGCCGTTGATCGGCGACCGAATCACGCCGCCGAGGTTCGCCACGGGCTTGTTCTGCTCGATGTCGCTGATGGTCTTGTCGTCGACGCCGAGCGCGCGCAACTGCTGCACGGCTGCTTCGCGGTCCGATTCGGCGTTGATGGCGTCGGTCTGCGCCTGCTCCAGATCGCGGCGCGCGATCGCATCGCTCTTGAACAGTTGTTCGTCGAGCGTGGCGATCCTGCGCGCGTTCTTCGCCGTGGCCTCGGCCTTCCGCAGCGCGCTGATGTCCGCGGCGAAGTCGGGTGACGCAACGAGCGCCAGCGCTTCTCCACGGCTGACGCGGCTGCCGACGTTGGCCAGGATGCGCGCCACGGGACCGGAAATCGGTGAGAGCACCTGGGTCGATTTGTTCTGGTTGAACGCCACTGTGCCGGTGGCGGCGATCGTCTTTCGAAACGATTGCAGCGTCACCGTCTCGGTGCGCACGTTCTTCATCGCCGTCGTGCGCGTGGCGGTCGTTTCGGTCTTGTCGTCTGCGGTTTTTCCGCAACCGGCCGTCACCAGGACGAGCAGCATGGCCGCGCAGAGGTTGAGCATTCTCATGGGTGTTGTTCTCCGGCAGGTGGCGGTGGGAGCGGGGCGCCGATGGCAAGTTCGAGTGCGGCAAGGGCGTCGTTCGCCGCACCGAGCGCGTCGACGTATTGACTCTCAGCCGCTAGCAGCGTGCGCTTGGCGTCGAGCAGGTCGAGCGCTGAAGAGCCGCCCAGCCCGTAGCTGACCGATGCGATGCGATAGACCTCCTGGGCCTGGGGAAGGAGGTGATCGCGGATGAAGGCGGCTTGTCGTAATGAGGTTGAAGCGTTGGTGTAGGCGGTCTGTACGTCGAGACTCACCTGCGCGCGGATGTCGGCCAGGTTCGCGGCGAGTTCCTCCTCCCGATGCTTCGCCGCGGCGACTTCGCCGCGCTGATGCTGCCAGAAGAAGAGCGGGACGCTGAAGCCGGCGGCGGTGGTGAAGGTCGTCGGTGTTCTGTCGGCGGCATTGCGTGTGACGGTGAGGTTGACGTCCGGCAGCCAGAACTCGCCCGCCAGTTTCGTCGCCGTCTTCGCTCCCTGCTGCTGGGCCAGGAGCGTGGAAATCTCCGGCCGCGACGCTTCGGCGACTTTCACCAACGATTCGATCGCGGCGATCGGCCCGGGCACTTCGAGGGTGGTGGTGGTCTCGAGCGGAGCGCCGCCGGCTCTGCCGAGAATTCGATTCAGAGATGCGCGCGCCGTGGCGATGGCTCGCTCATTGGCGAAGAGGTCATTCTCGGACTGCGCCAGATCGGTCTCCGCCTTGACCACGTCTACGCGCGCGACCGTGCCGCCGAGGAAGCGCGCCTGCGTCTTCTTCACGAAATCGGACGCAAGCTCCTTGCTCTGCTGCAGATCTTCGCGGTGCCGTAGCGCAACCAGGATGGCGTCGTACGACTGGGCGGCCTGCGAAGCCACCTGCTGGCGCAGTTGCGCGAGATTGAATTCCGCCACGTGCAGGTCGGCCGTGGCGACGTCGCGCCGCAATCCCCGCTTGCCCGGAAACGGGAAGGTGATCCCGAATCCCTGGTCGCTGCCGTTGCCGGAAGCGGGATTGAGAATGTGGCTCTGTCCCGCCACGTCGGCGACGAAGGTCGGATCGGCGAACGCGGCGGCGGTGACCACGTTCGCGCGCGCCTCTTCAACCTGCGCGCGCGACGCGGCCAATGCCGGGTTGCGCGCAAGGGCCTCGTCGATGGCCTGCTGGCGGGAGAGCCGCAGCGGCTCGGGCGTCTGTGCCGAGGCGGCTGCAGCAACGAATAACAAAAACGTCACGGACCAGATCCGGGACCGAATCAAGAATGGGGTTCCACCACGATGTGGTGTCATGAAGCTCCTCGCGAGTCGTCTTCGGTGAAAAGAGAGACGGCGTTACGCGGCGGGAGGAGCGCGCGAGGGGAGGGGAGGGGCGGAGCCGAGGGAGCGATGATGCGGCGCGGCCGCCACGAAAAGATCGGCGACGACGACAGGAGCGACGAGGTTGATCCGGACGACGGTGATCTGCTGCGCCGCAATCGCGCACATCGCGCAGACCGCGGGGCTGGCGATGCCGACGCCATCACTGCTGCTTCCGGCGAGCGGATGCGTGTGGATCACCGGCTCGGCGATGATGATCGTCGCCAGGAGCAGGAGAATCGCCAACCGGAGCAAGCGCATCGTCTTCAGGCTACAACAGAATATGCCGGTTGCCGGTCAAATTCCGGAGACATACTAATCGAGACCCCATGGCCTGGCGCATCGACAAGCAAGCAGACGGCAGGTTCGCCATCTATTCGAGCCGGATCGACGACTACATCGTCATCGACGCCGATGAGGCGGAGATCGAGCGGATCTACGCCGAGAAGGGCGTCAAGGTCTACCTCGCCAGCGCCCGCGCCCAGATGACGACGCGGATCACGCCTGTGGCCGCTGCCGGAGAGGAGAAGATCGCGGCCAGCAGACGCCGGGGCTCGACGCCGAAGGAGGGGAAGGTGCCGATTGGGGTGACTGGGTTCACAATGAGCGATGACGAGTCCTAAATGTTGAATGTTGAATGGTCAATGTTCAATGTTGAATGACTCGGATCGGCAACTCACTCTGCCATTCAACATTCGACATTCAACATTGAACATTCAACATTGCCTTTGATCCCAACGCCGCCCCCCGTCGACTTCTCCCCGGTCGCCGTGACCTTCCAGGCGATCGGCACCCTTCTGCTCGCCCTGGTCCTCGGCCAGATCGCGCGGACCTTCGGTTGGCGCTACGTCCGCCGCTGGGCCTGGGCGTGGGGTGCGATGTTCGTTGCCGTCGTGGCCGTGCGGATCTACATCACCACGTCCAGTCCGTGGCCGTGGTGGCTGATCTATCTGGTGGCGCAGTGGCTGTTCCTTTTCCTGCTCTTCGCCGGCTGCCGTGATCTGGTCGACGATCCGCTGCCGGTGAAGGTGCTCAGGAACCTCGTGCCGCTCGCGGTGGCCGTGGCCATTCTGATCGTCATCGCCGCTCCCGATTTCGGCGCGCTCTTCATGGTCGAGGCGGCCATCGTCGGCATCGTCATCTTCACCTGCTATCTGGTTCTCGGGCGCATCGAGCGCCACTCGGTGGCGTGGCACATGCTGCGCCTTCCGCTTGCGCTGCTCGGCATCCTGTACTTCGCCTACGTGCCGCTGTACGCGCTCCAGCGGCGTGGAATCGTCATTCCTTATCTGGACTCCTCGTCGCTCGCCGACCTCCTCGCGGGAATTCTCCTCGGCTACGGCATGGTGCTCATCGCAGCGGAGGCGGCGCATCGCGAGCTGACCGATGCCGTGGCCGCGCTGCAGATCGCGCGCGATCAACTTGCCATCAAAGCGAACACTGACCCGCTGACCGCCGCGTTGTCGCGCCACGCCTTCCACGCCATGCCGCGCGAGATGAGCGGCGTGGTGATGATGGTCGACGTCGACCGTCTCAAGCAGATCAACGACGCCGAGGGACATGAGGCGGGCGACGAGGCAATCCGTACCGTCGCCAACGCCATCCGCAAACGCATCCGCGCCGACGATCTCCTCTTCCGATGGGGCGGCGACGAGTTCCTGGTGGTCATGCCGCAGTCGCCGCTCGACCTGGTCCTGCAGCGCTTCGCAACACTCGACAGCGGCATCACCACACCACGGGGAACGACGCTGACCGTGTCCTGGGGCGCAGCGGCGTTTCCGCACGCCGATCAGATTGACGATGCGATCCGCGAAGCGGATCGGGCGATGTACGAGCGGAAGGCGAGGGCGCGGGCGAGTTGACCGCGGCTTCGCCGCGTTGTCGGTTGTCGGTTATCGGTTGTCGAGTTGTCCTCTTGTCTTCGTCGGTTTACGGGGTCGGCCTTCCTGGTTTCTTTACTGTGCTGCAACCTCAGCGGAGGTGACAACCGAGAACCGACAACCGACAACGCGGCAAAGCCGCAGTCACACCCGCCGTCTCGTCTTCGCTGCCGCTTTCTCCGTCTCCACCCACGGCTCGATACCCGGTGCGGTACATCTCGGAATCTTTTCGCCGAGGATCTCTTCGATCTGGCGGACCATCGGGACGTCCTGCCAGGAGACGATCGTCGAGACGATGCCGAGCGCGGCGCCGCGGGCGGTGCGGCCGGCGCGGTGGACGTAGTCATCGACGTTCTCGGGGATGTCGAAGTTGATGACGTGCTCGATGCCGGGGACGTCGATGCCGCGGCCGGCGATGTCGGTGGCCACGAGGATGCGGTGCTGCCCCTGCCGGAATCCAGCCAGCGCTTCGACGCGGCGTCCCTGTGAGCGGTCGGCGTGGATGCGTGAGACCGGATGCCCGCGGCGCTGGAGGATGTGGTACAGCCACTCGGCGTCGATCTTCCGCCGCACGAAGACGAGCGTACTTCCCAGCTCTTCGGTGAGGAGGGTGATCAGGCAGTTGCGCTTGTCTTCTTCCTTGACGAGGTACAGCCGGTGGGTGATCCCTTCCGCCGCGCCCCCCTCCGGGGTGATGTCGATGCGCACGGGGTCGTGCATGAACTCCTTGGCGATCATCTCGATGGAGTCGGGCATCGTGGCCGAGAACATCATCGTGCGGCGCTGGCGCGGCAGCAGGCGCAGGATGTCGCGCATCTGCGGGAGAAAGCCGAGGTCGAGCATGTGGTCGGCTTCGTCGAGGACGAGCTCTTCGATGGCGTCGAGCTTCACGTGCCGCTGACGGACGTGATCGAGCAGACGCCCCGGCGTGGCCACGATGATGTCGGGCTCGCCGCGTAGGGCGTCGGTCTGCGGCTGCATCTTCACGCCGCCGATGACGCAAGCGGTCTTCAGCTCGTGTTTGACGCCAAAGACGTCGAGAAACGCTTTCGTCTGCAGCGCGATCTCACGCGTCGGCGAAAGGATCAACCCGCGTACGCCGCGGCCGTGCGTGAGGCGTTCCGCCAGCGGCAGGCAGAACGCGGCCGTCTTGCCGGAGCCGGTCTGGGCCAGGCCGATGATGTCGCGCCCTTCGAGCGCCAGCGGGATGACGGCGGCCTGGATGGGAGTCGGATTCTGAAAGCCGATCTTCGTCACGATGTCGAGGATCGGCGCGCTCAGGCCGAGGGAGGAGAAAGGCTTGTCGGTCGTGGAGACCGGGTGTTGCGGGATAGCTCCAGAGAACATTCAGTGAAACACTTTCCTATAAACCGCGACGTTGACCGCGATGACGAACACGGCGATGGCGAATTCCATCCCGCGAGTGAGACCTTGAGGGTAAATCAGACGGAAGATGTGATGGGCGACGAAGCCGCCATCATACCCAGCCGCGCCCGCCTTTCGCAGCATTGCATTTTCGAGGATCGTGAGCGGACAGATCCAGCCCCCGATCTCGATCAGCGCTCCCCAGATCGCCGCCGGCAGATGAACCCACTTGAGCGCCGGCCACCGGAGCACGAGAAAGCCGCCGGCGATGACGAAGATGATGAATGCGAAATGGATGACGGCGACGAGCGTTGCCGCCGACTGATAGAACATTGCAGGTTGAACCCTATACTTCCGCGCCATGAAACGGCTTTTCCCCCTCGTTCTCTTCCTTGCCGCGTATGCCGCCTTCGCGGCGGACCCTCAACCGGTTCATGTCTTCGTGGTCGGGACGACCGATCTGCATGGATCGTATGACAATCATCCCGCGTCGAAGAATGCGCCAGCATACGGCGGGTTGCCGCTGATCGCGGGATATCTCGAGATACTGCGCGCCAATCATGGACGTGTCATCGTGGTCGACTCCGGCGATCTCTTCCAGGGAACGCTGGAATCGAATTTCTTCGAAGGGGAACCGGTCGTCAAAGGGTACAACGCCCTCGGATACGACGCCGCGGCCGTCGGGAATCACGAGTTCGACTATGGTCCCGCCGGTCCCGATTCCGTGGCCCGTCTGCCGGGCCAGGACCCGCTCGGTGCGTTGAAGAAGAACGCCAAGGAGGCGAAGTTCCCGTTCCTCTCGGCGAATCTGACGGAGAAGTCGACAGGCAAGACGCCGTCGTGGGCGAAGCGTTACACGATCATCGACGCCAATGGTGTGAAGGTCGGCATCATCGGCCTCTCCACGCCGGAGACGCCGGCGGTTACGAACTCGGCGAACGTGGCCACGCTCGCGTTCGGCGATCCAGTGGCGGCGACGGTGAGCGCGGCGAAGGAGCTTCGTGCCGCCGGCGCGGAAGCGATCGTCGTCATCGCGCACATGGGCGGCCGCTGCAGGAACATCGAGCTGAATCCGGAAGACTCATCGAGCTGCGAGAAGGATCAGGAGGCGATGCGGTTTCTCCAGGCGCTGCCGAAGGGAACGATCGACGCCTACTTCGCGGGCCATACGCACTCGCAGATGCGTCACTACATCAACGGTGTCCCGGCGCTTCAGCCGTCACCGAACGGACGCGAGATCGCCATCCTCGACATGACCATCGATCCGTCGCAGCACAAGGTGACCAAGACGGAGATGGAGCCTCTGACGATGGTCTGCGCGCAGGTTTACGAGAAGACGGAGACGTGCGATCCGAAGAAGGCGCCTGCCGGCGCATCGCTCGTGCCTCGCATGTTCGAGGGGAAGGCCGTGGCGGCGTCGCTGAAGATCGCCGCCATCTTCAAGCCGTATCTCGAGCAGGTGACGGTGAAGAAAAATGAGGACCTCGGTATCCGTACTACGGAGCGATTCAGGCGCGCCTACTACCGCGAGTCGCCGCTCGGCGATCTGTTCACCGACGCGATGCGTGTATACATGAAGGCCGACGTGGCCTTCCTCAACTCGGGCGGTATCCGCACCGATCTGCCGGCAGGAGCGCTCCTCTACGCGAATCTGTTCGACGTCTCGCCATTCGATAATTTCCCCGCGGTGGTGACGATGACCGGAGCGCAGTTGCGGCGGATGCTGGAGATCACATCGATCGGCGGCGGGCGCGGGATTCTGCAGACCAGCGGACTGCGGTACACGTTCGACGAAGGGCGCGACGCCGATAAGCCGGCGGCACAGCGGAATCGTCTGACCGAGGTCACGCTGGCGAATGGTCAGCCGCTCGATCCGGCCGCGCTCTATAAGGTGGCTACGATCGACTTCCTCGTCACTGGCGAAGGGCTCGAATCGCTGATGAAGCAGATTCCTGCGGAACGGATCAGGATCGATTACACCCGCCCAATCCGCGAGCTGTTGATCGATGCGCTGAAAGCGATGCCGCAGCCGTTGTCGCCGAAGGTGGATGGACGGATCACCGTGCTGCATCCGGTCGGGACTGGGGATTAGGCAAGCGGAGACGCGGAGAGCGGCAACGCGATTGCACGAGGCGCGCGCATGACAGTGATTGTTCTCTTCGGCGGGCGCAGCGATGAACGGCACGTCTCGGTGGCCTCGGCGCAGAACATCGTTCGTACGTTGAACGGACCGCGAGACCGCGAGACCGCGCAACCGCGCGACCCAGTCCTCGCCTGGTTTTGGGCGCCGAACGGTTCCGTTCACGACGTGAATTGCGACGACCTGCTCGCGCATCCACAGCCGTTTACCAACGATTTCCATCCGTCGCGGCCGGCGATCTGGCCCGATCTGGAGATGGCGCTCGACACGTTGCCGGTCGACGATCCGGTGTTCCTCCTGGCGTTTCACGGAGGGGAAGGGGAAGACGGAACAGTGCAACGGATGATGGAGGCGCGCGGGATTCCGTTCACCGGATCGGGATCGGCGTCGAGCGCCGCGGCCTTCGACAAAGAACGCGCCAAGGAGACCGTGGAAGGCCGCGTGCGCCTCGCGGAATCGCGCGTGGTCGAGGACGTGAGAGACATCGATGGGGCAGTCGCGGAGATGCTGGCGCGTTACGAGAAGATCGTCCTCAAGCCTCTTGCCGGCGGCTCCTCGCGCGGACTTTTTTTCGTCGAGCGGGGAGGGGAGACACCAGCCCTCGAGAACGTTCCCTACCTCGTCGAGCAGTTCATCGCCGGCCGCGAGCTGACGGTGGGCGTCGTCGATGGCGAGGATGGCCCCGTCGCGCTGCCCGTCCTCGAGATCGAGACTGATCCCGGCCTTTCCTTCGACTACGAGGGGAAGTACCTCGGTAAGGGAACCCGGGAGATCTGCCCGGCGAAAATCTCCGAGGTCACACGCGACGAGGCGCAGACCGCCGCCCTCGCCGCGCACATTGCCCTCGGCTGCGTTGGTTACTCTCGAACGGATCTGGTCGCCGCGGACGATGGCATCTACTTCATCGAGTTGAACACGTTGCCCGGCCTTACGACCGCGTCGCTTCTGCCGCAGGAGTTGCGCGCGGCCGGGATCGGCTTTGGCGAGTTTCTGGAGCAGCAGATCGAAATTGCTCGAAACCGTCTTCTGAGAGGCTGTGAAGAAATCCCTCCACAGAGCAATTTGTCATCCTGAGCCTGCCGGAGCACTGAGCGAGCGTAGCGAGCGAAATGCGCGGAGGACGGCGAAGGATCTCGAGATTCGATGCACCTGCCACAGGCACTGCCACTGGAGATCCTTCAGCGTCCTACGCGCATCTCGCTCGCTGCGCTCGCTCAGCGCTCCGGCAGCTTCAGGATGACAGTTTGCTCGATTTTCGATTTCTTCACGCCCCTGAGGGTACCTAATACTTCCCGCCGCACTCCGGGCAGAACTTCGGGGTTCCTTCCGCTTCGTGGCCGCAGGCGGTGCACTTCTTCTTCGCGGAGTACGCCGTGCCGCATTCGGGACAGAACTTGCCGCCCTGCGATTTCGCTCCGCATGATCCGCAGACGGCGCCGGAGACCTGGTCGACCTTGCGCGATTTGGTCCAGTCGACCTCGCGCGCCTTGGCCTGGATCTGTTCTCGTGCCGCCTCGGCTTGCGCCGATGCCATCTCCTCATCGAGATCGGGAGCGCAGGTCTCGCAGAGCCCGGCCTTCTTGTTCCAGCAGATCGGCTCGCAGACCCAGTTGCCGCAGCGCGTGCACTGCTTGAAGATCGGGGAGATCTCGTCGACCGCCTCTTTCAGGGCGCTGTCGTGCGCAGGACCGCCGACGGCACGCTGCACCTCGTAGGTGCTGTCGGCGACGCTGCCAAAGACGCCGCCGAAGAGATTTCCGGCCACGCGCGCGGCCGATCCGAGGACGCCCATCGTCGACGTCTTGAACGTCGACATGTAGCCGTTGTTGCACTTCTCACAGAAAAACTTGAACTGAAAACCGCGGTCGGTTGAGAGGTCCTGGTAGTTTCCGGTGAAGCGGATGGCGACCATGGTTCTGGATCTCCTTGGGATGTAGTTTGTCGTTGTCGGGTTATCGGTTATCGGTTGTCAGGCGCTGTGTCGTCGACAACCGATAACTGACAACCGACAACTTGTTTCGCGCGAGTTTATCGCGAGCCGCGCCCTCCTTTTGCTACGATCTCGCCCGGTTCATGAACCGAAAGGAGTTTCCATGCGCAAGTTCCTTGCGATTTGTCTTTTTGTCATTCCCGCCGCGCTGCCGATGGCGGCGCAGCAGAGCGCGCCGGCGCTCAAGCTGCCGCGCGCGTCGCAACACGAAGTCGTAACGCAGACCGTCGGCCTGACCGACATCACCATCGACTACAGCCGTCCCGTGGCCAAGGGCCGCACGATCTGGGGCGGGCTCGTGCCGTACGACCAGGTCTGGCGTACGGGGGCGAACGAGGCCACGCAGTTCACGGTCAGCGACGACGTGACCATTAACGGCCAGCCGTTGCCGAAAGGGGCGTATTCGCTTCACACGATTCCGGGAAAGGACTCCTGGACGCTGATCTTCAACAAGACCGCGAAGCAGTGGGGATCCTTCAGCTATGACGCGGCGCAGGACGCGCTGCGCGTCACGGCCAAGCCGCAGAAGGCGCCGTTCGCCGAGGTCTTCACGATCGGATTTCCTGACGTGACGGGCGACACGGCGACGGTCGTACTTCACTGGGCCGACCTGGCCGTGCCGTTCACGGTCGGCACGAACACGACAGCCGCGGTGATGGCATCCGCAACGGCTGCCGTCGCCGGCGCCGCTGCCACCGATTTCCAGACGCCGGCGCGCGCCGCCGGTTTTGCCTTCGACTCCGGCAACAACGACCAGGCCATGAAGTGGGTCGATCAGTCGCTGAAGGCCAAGCAGACGATCTCGAATCTCTACCTGAAGGCGCGCATCCAGGCAAAGAGCGGCAACCGCGCCGGCGCGATCAGCACCGCCGAGGCCGCACTGAAGCTGGCCGGTCCGAACGATAAGGAACTGTCGAGCGAGATTCAGAAGTCGATCGACGAGTGGAAGAAGTGAGTTGACGCGGGCGTCGGGGGTCGGAGCTATCCGATCCCCGGCCCCCGACCCCCGACTCCCGCCTGCTCGGCCACGAACCTCTGCACCACCAGCGCCGCCCCCACCCCCACCACACACCCGATCACGTTCCACCATAGCCAGGCCATGTCGGTGGCGATCGCGCACCAGACCACGGCGCCTTCCCCGATCAGTGCACCGAAGAAGGCGGCCGTGCCGCTGACGCGCTTCGTGTAGAAAGCGAGGAGGAAGATGGCCAGGATCGTTCCGTAGAAGAGCGAGCCGAGCTTGTTCACCGCTTCGATGAGCGAGCCGAGGCGGTTGGCGAATTCGGCGAAGCCGATGGCGAAAACGCCCCAGGCGATCGTCATCAGCTTCGAGAGCCGGACGCACTCCGCGTCGGTGGCGTGCGGCTTGCCGAGGCGGCGGAAAATGTCCACCACGGTCGTCGAGGCCAGCGAGTTGAGGCCGGAGGACGTCGCCGACATCGCCGCGCAGAAGATCGCCGCCAGCACCAGACCGACCACGCCGGCCGGGAGGAAGTCGATCACGAAGGTCAGGAAGATGTAGTTCGTATCGCTGTTGTCCGCCCCCGGCTGCGTGCGTCCGATGAGCGTCGCCGCCGCCGCGCGCGTGGCCGTCTCGCGCGCCTGTACGTGGCGCAGCGCGGTGGTGGCCGTGTCGATGCTGGCATTGTCGTGCGCGCGCATGGCGGCCAGCAGCGTCTGCACATCGGCGCGCTTCTCGACGAATTGCTGTCTGTGCCGCGCTTCGAGCGCGAGGTAGTCGGCGGCGTACGGACTGGACGCCACCTTCGCCCGCTGGACCGTGTTGAAGAACAGCGGCGGGGCGATGAACTGGTAGAAGACGAAGACCATCGCTCCGACGAAGAGGATGAAGAACTGCATCGGCACCTTGACCATGCCGTTGATCAGCAGGCCGAGGCGGCTCTCGGTGATGGAGGCGCCGGTCAGATAGCGCTGTACCTGCGACTGGTCGGTGCCGAAGTACGAGAGGGCCAGGAAAGCGCCGCCGATGAGACCCGACCAGAAGTTGTAGGGCGTCTTCAGATCGAACTTGAAGTCGATGGCGTTGAGGCGTCCCATGCGCCCGGCCACGCGGAAGGCTTCCACCAGCGTCACGTCATGCGGGAGCGAATGGATGGCGATGATCAGCGCCACAGCCATTCCGCCGAGAGCGATGAAGAGCTGGTGAACCTGCGTCCGGCTGACCGCCTTGGTCCCGCCGGTGGCGGTGTAGAGCACCACCATCAGGCCGACCACGACGTTGGTGAGGTGAATGTTCCAGCCGAGGATCACGGAGACGATGAGAGCGGGAGCGTAGAGGGTGATCCCGGTGGAGAGACCGCGCTGGATCAGGAAGAGGACCGAGGTCAGCGTCCGTGTGCCGACGCCGAAACGGGTCTCGAGATATTCGTACGCGGTGAAGATCTGCAGGCGGTGATAGATCGGTACGGCGGTGATCGAGAGGATCACCATCGCGATCGGCAGGCCGAGGTAGAACTGCACGAAGCGCATCCCGTCGGCGTAGGCCTGACCGGGCGTCGAGAGAAACGTGATCGCGCTGGCCTGCGTGGCCATGATCGAGAGGGCGATGGTCGGCCACTTGAGCTGGCGCCCGGCCAGCAGATAGCCGTCGAGATCCTTCTTGTGCCGCCCCTTCCAGACGCCATAGGCGACGATGGCCACCAGCGTCCCGATGAGGACGATCCAATCGATCGGCCTCATGCGAAGGCTTTCGTGAAGGCGTAGAAGATGAAGACGAGGATGACCAGCTCACCGAGGACGGCTGTGTAGAGCAAGGGCCAATTGACGTTGTCGGGAGCCGGGAGTCGGGGGTCGGGGGTCGGAGCGTTGGCATTTCCAGCGAGCTCCCGCTCCGACTCCCGACCCCCGACTCCCGACTCCCGCTCGCTGGTCATTTCGCCGAAACGAGATTCACGAACATCTTGTACGCGCCCGGCACACCGGCCGGAAGCTGGCGGAACCAGGCGTAGCTCGTGTAGATGAACGTCCCCTTGCCGTAGTGCGTGTAAAGCTCGCCGCCCTCTTTGTCCGGTTCGCCGGGATCGTGCGAGGCCAGGACGGTCTGGTACTGCGGGTCCCAATCCTTGACGAAGTACAGCCCGCGCTCCTGCACCCATCCGTCGAAATCGGCGTCGGAGATCTTGTTCGGCGTGTTCAGGAGCGGGGAGTCGGGATGGACGAAGCGGACCGGCGCTTCTTCGACGGTGACGCGTTCGCTGGTGACCTTGAAGGGATACGGGCCGGGGACTTCGACCAGCAGCGGCTGCGGATTGGTGCTGTTGTACTGCACGACCAGCGTCCCGCCGTTCTTGACGTACTCCATGAGCTTCGGGTGCGCCAGGCGCATGCGCGGCCGGGCGTTGTAGGCGCGGACGCCGGTGACGATGCTGTCGTACTTGGCGAAATCGCCGCGATCGAGGTCGTCGTCGGTGAGGAGCGTGACGTCGTAGCCGACCTGCCGCAGCGCGGAGGGGACGTCGTCGCCGGCCCCCATGATGTAGCCGACGCGGGTGCCGCGCTTCTTGATGTCGGCGCGGACGAGCTTGGCGAAGGCATCGCCGAACACCCGCTGCGGCGGGATGTGGTTGTAGTCGATGTTGTTGATGCCGTAGTCGAGCTTCTTTCCATCAGCCAGCTCGACCTGTGCTCCAAACACGTCAGCGTGCTCGCCCTTTTTCGGCGGCGTCACCTGAAAGGTCGTCCGCGCCTCCTCTCCCTTTTGAGCGAAGGTGACCACGGTCGATATCGGATCGGCGGTCCATCCCCGCGGTAGTCGCAGCCGCACGCTGACCGGGCCTTTCACGCTGAAGTTGCGGAGCCAGACCGTGACCGGTTTCGGCTGGAGGTCGGGGAAGACGTAGACGTTCGCGCCGAGGTTGGCGGTGACTTCCGGAACGACGTCGACGTTGCGGACGCGCTCCCCCTGCACGGCGTCGGTCCAGCGATAGACGGCCGGGACCTCGAAGATGATCGTGTGCATGGCGTTGTCGGTCAGCGTAACGACCATCGGGATGGCCGTGCGGTTTTCGGGGAGGCCGATGAGCTGCTGATCGTCGACGACGTACGAGCCTTTGAGCGGCGGCTTCTGCAGCCAGTACGGTTGCGAGATCGGGAAGTCGGGCGGCAGCTTGACGCTGAGGTCCGTCTTGACCGGGACGTTGTTCGTCAGCGGGGCGTTCACCGCCTTGCTCGGATCGGCGTAACGCGAGGCCACCATGGCCAGCGTGAACGGGTAGTCCGAGCGATTGACGACCGTGACGCTGACCGGGATGGTGCCGCCCGCGATGACGGAGGAATCGCCGGCGGCCACGTCGATGGAGATTCCGGCGCAGGCGCGGATGGCGGACTGCAGGTCGCGCATCTTCACCGCTGCCCACGGATGGCTCGACCATGCGGCATTGGCGCTGAGCCGGTCGAGAAGGTCGTAGGCCTGAAGGAGAAGGGGAATCGTCTTCGACGGATTCTTCGGATCGAACGTGTCGGAAGCCTGCTCCAGAACCTTGCCCACAGCCTCGCCTCCTGCGTAGCGCGACCAGGAGGTGTCGATCCCTTCGAACATGTCGGTGGCCGCGGGATCGCCGGCGAGTTGATCGAAGTAGTTCGGAGAGGTGCCGCGCCGCTCCGCGACGCCGAAACCCTGGCTCTTGTGCATGCTGCGGCTCTCGGCCGCGATCTCGGTGTAGGCGCGGCCGAGGAGGGGGTTGTATGTGCCGAGGTCGAGGCGCAACGACTTGGCGATCGAAGGATCGCCCGGTTTGATCGCCTGAAACGAGAACTTGTTGAAGAACAGCCGCCGCGGCTGCCAGGTGCCGACGTACTTGAGCTGCTCGGGGAACTTCGTCGGATCGGCGGCGGCGGTGAAGGCCTCGCCGGCCAGGATTGCGGAAGCAGTGTGATGGCCGTGCCCCCCTTCGCCGGTCGTCGGGAAGCGGGTGATGATCACGTCCGGCTGAAAGCGGCGGATGTTCCAGACCACGTCCGCCAGGATCAGATCGTGGTTCCAGATGGCCAGCGTCTCGGCCGGGTTCTTGGAGTATCCGAAATCGAGGGCGCGTGTGAAGAATTGCTCGCTGCCGTCGGTGCGCCGCGCCGCCAGCAATTCCTGGGTGCGGATGACCCCGAGCAGCTCTCCCTTCTCATCGCCGAGCAGGTTCTGGCCGCCGTCTCCTCGGGTCATCGAAAGGTACCCGGTGCGATATAGCCGCTCGTTGCCGAGGTAGGCGATCAGGGCGGTGTTCTCATCGTCCGGATGCGCGGCCACATAGAGGGCGCTCCCGACGACGGTCAGCTTGTGAAGGGCGAGCTGGATCTGCGCGGCATCGAGCGGCTTCTGCGCGAAGAGGCCAGCCGGAAGGATGAGTAGAGTGATGATGAGCGCGAGCGTTCTGCGAAGCATGGCGGCGAATGGTACCGGGTTCGCCGGTAGAATCGTGTTGCGGTGTTGTCACGCGGAGGCGGAGGCATCCGCGAGCCCCCGGAACCGCATCACCGCTACAATCATGTTGCGATGACGAAAAAAGTCTCCGCCTCTCGGGCCGCGTTACCCCGCCGCCGGCGCAACGACTTGGATGAGATGTTCGCGTCGATCTCGCCCGAGGCCGCGGCGTTCGTGGCTCGCAATCCGGCGTTGAGGGCGAAGCTGACGCGGGCAGCGGAGAGGTTGGGGGAAGCATTCCCCGGGCATCCGCTGCACCTGGTGCTTGCGTTCGATCACGAGTCGGGAGATCGGGATCTGTTCGTCGAGATCGAGCAGCGTACCGCAGCGCTGAGTGACCTCTTTATGTTCGAACGGGAGTGGATTCACGACCATGAAGATCCACAGTTCGAAGTCAACTTCGGCTACTTCTATCAATGAGTTTTGACTGGCGCGGCTTTCTCATCCTCGCGGAGACGCTGGTCGACTCTGACGTGAGCGTGAATAGGGAAGCATGTCTTCGTGCTGCGATGAGTCGCGCGTACTACGCCGCATTTGCCTCGGCACGCCAGCAATCGCGCCAACGGCACGGAGGTGCCATCCGCCAAAGTGCCGCGGAACATGGCGAAGTGGCCACGTTCTACGCAAAGCGCGGCGACACTGGCGGTGCGATCGCAGCGCACCTCACCCGTCTTCGGTTTTTGCGCAACCGTGCTGACTATGACGACGATGTTGATGGACCAGAGGCGGGGGCTGTCGAGGCAATTGCCCGTGCTACCGACGTTCTCAAACTCCTTGCCACGTTCTGAACACCGCGACTCAGACGGCACGGCGAGCGTAGGATTCGCCGCTACAATCACGTTTGCGAATGACGAAACGACACCTCAACGAGCTGGATGAGATGTTCGCGTCGACCTCGCCCGAGGCCGCGGAGTTCGTGGTACGCAATCCCGCGTTGAGGGCGAAGCTGGCGCGGGCGGCGGAGAGGTTGGGGGAGGCGTTCCCGGACCGCGCGCTGCACCTTGTGCTCGCGTTCGATCACGAGTCGGGTGACCGGGATTTGTTCGCGGAGATCGAGAGCGCGGGCGATTGGCGCAATGATCATCGCCGGCTGCGCGAGTTCGTGACGGAATGGATTCACGACCGGGAGGATCCGAAGCTCGAAGTCAACTTCGACTTTCACGGTCGAGGACGTCTGTAATCTGTCGATCGAAGACGCGCACAACCTGCTTGAACTCCTTGCCACCCTCTGACCACTACGACCTCGTCGTCATCGGCGCCGGCGCTGCCGGGCTGATGGCGGCGATTTCAGCCGGACGCACAGGCGTGCGCATTGCCGCCATCGACAGCGCGAAACGGATCGGTGCCAAGATCCTGATCTCCGGCGGCGGGCGGTGCAACGTCACGAATGAGGTCGTCCGGGCGACAGATTTCAACGGAAGCCGCAACGCCATCGCCAAGGTGTTGCGCACGTTCGACGTCGCCGCCACCGTCGCCTTCTTCGAGGACATCGGCGTTCCGCTGAAACGGGAGGAGACGGGAAAGCTGTTTCCCGTCAGCAACCGCGCCCGCGATGTCGTCGATGCGCTGTTGACCGCCGCGGAAAATGCCGGCGTCGAGATCATCAGCGATATGCGGGTGGAGTCTCTGCTGCCCGGCTTCGTCATCAACGGCTCTATTCGCGCCGATCGCGTCATCCTCGCCGCCGGCGGGCGCTCTGTGCCAAAGACCGGCAGCGACGGTTCGGGATACGACCTCGCCCGCGCCCTCGGGCACACGGTCACGACGACGTTCCCGGCGCTCGTGCCGCTGATCGTGACCAAGGGACACTGGATTACCGAGATCAGCGGAACGAGTGTCGAAGCGGAGCTGATGGTGAAGTCGCCCACCGGCCGCGTCGTGCAGCGGAACCGAGGATCGATGCTCTTCACCCACTTCGGCCTCAGCGGCCCGGCCGTCCTCGACATCAGCCGCCACTGGATCGCCAGCCAGCCGGCCACGCTCGCGGCCAACTTTCTGCCGGGAGAGACGTTCGAATCGGTCGATGCCACGCTCGTCGACGCGGCCCAACGCAATCCGCGCGCGACGATCGCCAGCGTCCTGCGGCACCGCCTTCCCGACCGCCTCATCGCCCACCTGGCCTCGGATACGCCCCTCGGCCGCATGCCGAAAGACGAGCGCCGCGGCGTCGTTCATGATGTCGTCGACTTCCCATTGCCCGTGATTCGCGACCGCGGCTTCGACTACGCCGAAGTCACCGCCGGCGGCGTGCCGCTGGAGGAGATCGACCTCAACACGATGGAATCGCGGCTTTGCAAAGGCCTCTACCTCTGCGGCGAGATCCTGGACGTCGACGGCCGCATCGGCGGCTTCAACTTCCAATGGGCATGGGCCAGCGGGCGGGCGGCAGGGATGGGGGCTGGTCTTTCCTGTCCGTCAGCGAGCTCCGGAAGCTAATGAACGAGCTCGGAAAGCTCGTGAATACACTCCCGGAGTCTGTGAATACACTCCCAGAGTGTGTGAATACACTCCCAGAGTGTGTGAATACACTCCCGGAGTCTGTGAATACACTCTCGGAGTCTGTGAATACACTCCCGGAGTCTGTGAATACACTCCCGGAGTGTGTGAATACACTCCCGGAGTCTGTGAATACACTCCCGGAGTGTGTGAATACACTCCCGGAGTCTGTGAATACACTCCCGGAGTCTGTGAATACACTCCCGGAGTGTGTGAATACACTCCCGGAGTCTGTGAATACACTCCCGGAGTGTGTGAATACACTCCCGGAGTGTATGTCCGCCGCGCGACCTCGCAACCGCGAGACCGCGTAACTGTCATGATCCGCCGTCTCGCATTACTCTCGCTTCTGATCGCATCGACGATCTACGCCCAGGCGCCGCACGAGCCATGGCGGACGATCACCACGCCGCACTTCCGCGTTCACTACCCGGTCCAGTACGAGGCGTGGGCCACGCGGGCCGCGCAGCGGCTCGAATCGGTGCGGGCGGCGGTGGTCGCCGAGGTCGGGTTTGCCCCGGAAACAGTCACCGACGTGCTGGTCGAGAATCCGGCAGCGGAGGCGAACGGCGTCACCATCTCCCTCCTCGACACGCCGCGCATCCTTCTTTTCGCCGAGCCGCCCGAGCCGAAGGATCAGATCGGCGAATACTCGACCTGGATCGACCTGCTGACCGTCCATGAGACCGCCCACCTCGTCCACCTGCTTCGCCCGTCGCGCAATCCGTTCGAGCGCGCGCTGGCGCACGTCGTCCCGCTCAATCCGATCACGCGCCATGCGCCGCGGTGGGTGCTGGAGGGCTACGCGACGCTGATCGAAGGCCGGATCACCGGCAGTGGCAGACCCTCCGGTGCCATGCGCGCCGCGATCCTTCGCACCTGGGCGATGAACGGCCAACTTCCGACGTACGGGCAGCTCGACTCCGACCATCGCTTCCTCGGCTTGTCGATGGCCTATCTCGCTGGCTCCGCATTCCTCGAATGGCTGGTCGAAAAGAGCGGCCCCGATTCCTTGCGCCACCTCTGGGCGCGCATGACCGCCCGGCAGCGCCGAAGCTTCGACAACGCCTTCGCCGGCGTTTTCGGCGATACGCCGCGGCGGCTCTACGGCCGCTTTACCGCCGAACTGACGGAGAACGCCATGACCGTGGCGCGTGCGGGTCATTGGAGAGATGGTGAGTTGTGGCAGGAGACGTCCCGCGGTAGTGGCGATCCCGCCGTCTCACCGGATGGCCGGGAATTGGCCATGGTGTTGCGCAACGATAAAGGGGAATCGAAGCTCGTCGTCTATTCGACCGGGCCGAATGAAGAGGAAAGCAAGTCCGACAAGCGAATCGCCGAGATGCTGCGACGCGATCCGGAGGACATCGCTCCGGTTCGCGTGAAGCCGCGGCCGCGCACGTCACTCCATTCCTTGAGACCGCCCGACGGTGGCGATATCGAGAACCCGCGCTGGACGCGCGATGGCACGGCCATTCTCTATACGCACAGGCAGCCCGACCGCGACGGTCTCCTGCACCACGATCTCTTCCGCTGGACGCCGGTCACCGGACGCAACGAGCGGCTTACGCATCTCGCCGACGTGAAGGATGGCGATCCGATCGACGCCACGCATGCCGTGGCCGTAAGAAACCGTTTCGGCGCGTCGCAGATCGTCATCGTCGACCTCACTACAGGCGAGGTCACGCCGCGAACGCCGCCGTCGCTCGACGTCGTCTACTCGCATCCCCGCGTCGCTGCCGACGGCCGCATCGCCTGGGCCGAGCATACGGGTGGGGAATGGCATGTGGCCGTCGACGGCAAGCCGCTTCCCGCAATCGGGGCGTTCGCTCCGGAGTGGGGCCCGAATGGCACTCTGTTCGCGGCGGTGGCCGGCCGCGGCTTCATCGACATCGTGAAGTTCGACGGTGAAACGCCGTCGTACATCACCCGCAGCGCCGGCATGGCCCTCGATCCGGCCCCGTCGCCTGACGGTTCGCTCTACTTCATGTCGCTCGATCCCGACGGCTTCGCGGTGCGTCGTCTGACCGATACCTCGGCGGTCCCGCGGCAAACGATGACCTTCGACCGCTCCCTCGTCCCCGCCCTTCCGCCCGCCCCCGCCGCACCCATCGTGCTGCGCGACGAGCCGGTGACCTCGCGCCCCTACGGCCTCGGCCGGCAGGAGTGGGCCACGATCCTCGGCGGCCAATACACCTCCTTCGGCGCGACATCGGAATTCGGCCTCCGCCTCGGTGACGTCGCCGGTCGCCTCGACACCATCTTCCTCGGTGCGATCGGCAGCCATCAACTGCCGCGCGGCGCCGCCATCGCCTCGGTCTGGCGCGCCCTCCCGATCACGCTCGGCGCTCATCTCTTCGACACGCGCGGTGCACGCGGCCTGGAGCTGCGCGCCACACGCGACACGGCGTTTCCACTGGCCCGGCTCTCCGTCAGCGGTGGCGGTCTCCTCGAACAACACAGCAACCGCGCCTTCCTCGATGCGCACGCGATCACGTGGCAGCGCCGGATCGCCTCCGAACGGATCGACATCACCACCGACTCCGCGAATCACTTCCAGGCGACGGCCCGCGCCGCGCTCCGGGCATGGGGCCTGATCTTTGGTGCCTCACTCACCGAGGGCCGCCACCTCACGCTCGGCGGCGCCGCCTCGACCATCGAGCCTGACTCGCTCCTCATCAGCCGCATCCTCGATCCCGCGCTCGAACGCGATTCGCTCACCGCCGCAACCTACCGCGGGGAACGCCTCTCCATTGGAGCCTCCAGCCTCGCCGCCTTCTGGCAACGCCACCACCTCGGCAGCGACGTCGACCTCATCGGCATCGAGACCAACGTCTCCGTCCCGCCGATGCCGCTGGTCAAGACGCCGGCACTCCAGCTCACCGCGGGCGTCGCCCAGGTGCGCCTCACGCGCAAGACGCGTGGGTGGTTGGGCGTGCGGTGGAAGCCGTAGGATCTTCGACCTCGTGGCGAAAAGCCTGCCAAGCTCCGGCACAGACAAGAGTGTCTGTGCCGTCTGTGCCAGTCTGTGCCACATTAAGAGTGTCGGGCGCTTGGGGTCAGGTCTAAAGTCGAAAGTGCTCGGTACAACTGTTTGATTCTCAACCACTTGTTCCTGTCACTTTAGACTTTAGACCTGACCCCAAGCGCCCAAGCGCTCTTGTCTCCGGTGGATCGTTCCAGCGCGCACCGCTGGTGTTGCTTCGAGCCGGCGGATTCGACCCGAACATGTGGCGATAGACCGTTCCGCTCCACGCGGGCAGCACTGCGGTCTGCAGCGCGTCCAGCATTTCTGGCGCATAGATCACGATTTACACGTAGGCGCCCGAGCGAAGTTGATCGAGAAGGGCGAAGACCTCCTGGGTCCTGCCGCTTTGGATTCGAGCGGCCGCGGTTTCGCCTCCCAGCAGCTTATGTGGGCTGAATAACCACAACTTTGCCTCGTCCGGCGGATAGAACTCCGACAACTCCGTCAGGAAAAACTCGAGCTCGAGCAGTCTGGTCAGCCGTTCGCGCTGGGGATCGATTTTTCCTGTGCTCCACCGCGATACGGTCTCCGGAGTGGTGTCGAGCAGTTGTGCGACATCACGGCCGGTGATGCCACCGAGCTCCTTGATTTTGTCGAGGCGTTCTGCCAGCGCCGAAGCCATTTCAGGTCCCCCGTTTTCGATCTTCTCATCATGAAACGTTGACGTATTGATTGACATTCTCCTAGACGTTAGGCCTGACGTCAAAGGGAGGCGCCTCCACCTACCCGCGCTATCATCCGCCCGCATGATTCACTTCCACAACGGCGACGTCGCCGCGTCGCTTGCGCGGCGGGCCGGCGTTCCGGGGCGGCACGTTCCCTTTCGCGAATCGCTGGTCGGCGGGCCGGTGCGGCCGAACCTTCCGATGCATGAGTGGGTGGAAGAGCGCGCGCTCTTCCTCTCCGAGCACTATGGCGAGAAGCTGCTGCGCATCCGCAACGAGCTGCTCGAGCAGGAGCTCAATCTCGACAAGGCGCGCGAGGAAGAAGAGATCGTTCTCTGGTTCGAACACGACCTCTTCTGTCTCGTTCACCTTCTCTACCTCTTCTCGCGGCTGTCGAAGGCACGGCGGATCACGCTGATCTGGTCGCCGCAACCGCTGGGGACGCAGTCGGAGGAGGATCTCTTCAACCTTTTCCAGTCGCGTGCGGCGGTCGTGCCGGCCATGTCGGCGGCCGCGGCGCTGGCGTGGCGCGCATTCACCTCCGACGATCCCACGTCGCTGAATCGTTTCCTCGGCGCGGACGTCGCCGACTTCCCCTTCCTTCGCGACGGTTTCCTCCTGCACGCCTCGCGCTTCCCGTCGACGCGCAACGGCCTCGGCGAAGTGGAGCGCCGCGCGGTCGAGGCCATCGACGCCGGCGCCACCGACTTCATCTCCCTCTTCAGCCGCTTCGATTCCAAACCGCCGCGGTTCGGCTTCGGCGACGGCGAGTTCCTCCGTCATCTGAAACATCTCTCCAGCGCCGCGGTGCCGGTCATTACGATCATCGGCGAAGAAAAAGCCAATCCGCCCAAGGCGCTCTTCACCATCACCCCCGCGGGCCGGAATGTGATCGACGGAACGGTCGACTTCATCGACATCAACCTCGGCAACGGAAGCCAGGCCGGCTTCTGGCTTGGCGGCGCGCACCTGACGCGCGAAAGGATGTGGCGATGGGACGCCGCACTGCGGCAGATCGTGCCGAGCCAGTCTGCCGCCTCGTAAGGTTCGACGCGGCCGGCGGTGTTTCGCTGGCCGGCGTGCTGTACGAGCCGAAGCGTTCATCGAAGCGCGCCGTGATCTGGCTGCACGGCATGGGCGGCTCGGTATTCGAATCGCGGCGGACGAATCTTTTGGCCGAGGTGTTCGTGGGGAAAGGGATCGCATTCTTCCCGTTCAACAATCGCGGCTCCGGCATCGTGCGCCGAGCCGGCGACGGCCTCGGCGGGGCCGCCTTCGAGCGGATCCGCGACTGCGTTGCCGACATCGACGGCGCCATCCGCGAGCTCTGGCGCCGCGGCTACCGCGACATCACCTTGGCCGGCCACTCCACCGGCGCCAACAAGATCGCCGTCTACGATCACTACAAGCCGCGCAACCGCGCCAAACGCTACGTCCTCATCGCCGGCGGCGACGATACCGGTCTGCTGTACAAGCAACTCGGCGCCCGCCGCTTCCGCATCCTGCTGACGAAGGCCAGAGCGATGCACCGCGGGAACGAGCTAGCGCCGCCCAGCGCCGGCTCGATGATGAGCTGGCGCGCGCTCTACGACGTCGCCAACCCGAACGGCGACTACAACGTCTTCCCCTTCTACGAAATCATGCGCGGGACGAAGCTCTCACGCCGTCCGTTCCGATACATCCACGCCATCCGCAAACCGTCGCTCTACATCTACGGCGACCGGGACGAGTACTCCTTCGGCGACGTCCCACGCTGCGTGGCCATCCTGGCGCAGCACATCAACGATCGTGCGGAGATCGCCGTGTTGAAGGACGCGGATCATGGATTCAACGGCAGGGAGGGGGAGTTGGGTGGGATGATTGCGGAATGGATCAGGTAAAGCCGGGATATGGGAGAGCTGATGTCAGCCCTCCCGGTTTTTGCTCGGGGTTCAACGACCGGCCTGCTGCGCGTTGGGGAGGTTGCTTACTCCCGGAACGGTCGGATTGTTCACCGGCGTGCGGAGTGAGCTGGCCGCTCCCGAACCGCCTCCTGGCGGGGTATACGGCGTCGGCATCGGGTTTGGCTTGCTGTAACCGCCACCCGACCCGCAACCGATCAAGCCGAGGGAGAGTGCCCCGCAGGCTACCAGAGAGAGGAACAGACTACTTCGTTTGCGATCCATGATTTCCTCCGAACTTCACGAGAGGAACCTGTTGTACGCTCCTGCCAGTAGATAATTCAAAGTTTGTACCTGATTTATTTGTACTAATGTATGTTTACGATGAGGTTGCTCGATCTTCAGTATGATTATTTGTGATTGGAAACCAACTGATGACCTCTGCACGAGCTCGCCTTCCTCTCCTTTTTGTCGTTCTGCTGATCGCCCTTCCTGCCACGGCCTCGGTCGACTACTACCTTTCCGTCACGCCATCAGCGTTCGTCGTCGACCCAGGGGCGGCGATGCGCGAGAGTGTTTCCGTCAGCTCCCCCTGTTGCCGGACGAACGATCCGACGGATGCCGTCGTCACCATTCCTCTGCCGGCCGGCTCGACGAACATCACCGCGCCGGGTCAGTTCGGAGGAGCCTGGAACTGCGATGTGGCAGGGACGACCGTCACCTGCCGGACGCATCTGGCCGCGGCGTCGTCTTCGTTTTTACCGTCGTCCTCTTTGTTCGTGGTCGACTTCAACGTGCCGTCATCGACTGATGGATTGAGATACGTCGGCAAGGCCACCCTGACGACGACTGTGCCCGACGACACCCCTTCCAACAACAACGCCGACGTTCAGGTGAACGTCAACCATCTCTTCACCGTCACCAATGCGGACGACTTCGGTGCCGGCTCGTTGCGCGACACGATGGCACGCGCGAACGAATCGTGCGATGGCAGGATCTCCTGCAAGATGGTGTTCGCCGGGCCGATGAGAATCGAGCCCCGCTCGTCACTGCCGGCGATTTCCGCCTGCGGCCTTACCATCGACGGAGGAGTGGCGACGGGTGCCTCGCTGGATCTGGAGCGGCCTGTCGAGATCGTCGGTTCGAAGGCAGGCTTCGTAAACGGTCTCGAGGTGCGTTCCGTGTGCGGCGTGACGCTGTACGGACTGACCATCAACGGATTCGGCGCGAACGGTGTGGTTCTGGGGGCACCAACGCCGCATCGATCCGGGCAGGAGTACCTGACGGTCGAAGGTTGCTTCATCGGCACCGACACGAAGGCTCTGGAAGCGCGCCCTAACGGGTTGCGCGGGATTTCCATCGAATCGCCGGACGCGGTTGCCGTTGTGACCAATAGCACGATCAGCGGCAACCAACGCAGCGGGATCGCCATCTGGTTCGCATACACCGTCAACATCTACGGCTGCCGCATCGGCCTGGGACGCGGCCTGCGGCCGCTCGGTAACGGCGCCAGCGGCGTGTTCGTAAACGGCGGGAATGCCTTCGTAGGCGGTCAAATCGCGTATAACCATGACTTCGGGGTCGCGGTCGGCAGGGACGCGTACCATGTAAACACGGAGCCCGAGGGGCTTTTCGCAAACGGCGTTCTCGACCTCGACTGGGGACTGGACGGCCCCACGTATAACGACCCCACGGGGCGCATGCCGCCTGCTCCGGCTCTGATCGACGCCTCCTACGACCCCGTTAAAAACAAGACCATTGTTCATGGCGTTCTGCCAGCGGCCGGGGGACGCCGCGTGAGCACTCTATTCGTCGTGCGGCTGTTCGAGGTGACTGCACATGGTTACGTTCTCCTCGATTCGCAGACGAATCTCTTTCCACCGGCCGGTGACCTGCCGTTCACGATGTCCGAGACCGGCGATCTGCGTGGCCGGCCGATCGTTGGGCAGACGGGTTTCTACGAGTTTCCGGACGGGCCGATGATCGACACATCGGAGTTGAGTGCGGCGCTGGTGGTGCATCCGTAAAGGCGTGCAATGCCGAGGGAGCGTCGGCTTGATCGATGCCGCGCAAACAGTTATTGTGTGTGAACTGTGACCCGGAAACTCGTTCCCTTTCTCCTCTTCCTCTTCGCTCTTCCCGCCCTCGCTTCCGTCGACTACGTCATGTCGGTCAACAGCAACGCCTTCGTCTCGCCGCTCGATCCGGGCGCACACACATTCCTGCTCGCGGCCGTGGGCCAGGTCTGCTGCCAAGCGAATGACCCGACCGAGGCCACCGTCACCATTACACTGCCGCCGGGATCGACGAACATCAGTGCGCCGGGCCAGTTCGGAGGGTGGGCGTGCAGCGTCGACGGCACGACCGTCACCTGCACCACCTTTCTGGGCGCCAACCCGCCGTATCCAGGAATCGTGGTCGACTTCAACGTGTCGTCGTCGCCCGATGGTCTCGGCTTTCGCGGCAGTGCCACGCTCACGACGAAGGTCACCGATGATCACCCCGACAACAACGTCGCCAGCTTCTTCGTCTCCGTCTACCGCATTCTTCAGGTGACGACGGCGGACGACTTCGGCGCAGGCTCGCTCCGTGACACGCTCGATCGGGCGAACGCGCAGTGCGACACCATCGCCTGCAAGATGACCTTCGCCGGGCCGATGACGATCGAGCCGAAGTCGCCGCTCCCGGCCATTACCACGGGACTGCTGATCGACGGCGGCGTCGCCCGCGACGCCTCGCTCGACATTGCGCGCCCGGTCGAGATCAGCGGTGCCAGGGCTGGTTTCGCCAACGGTCTCGAGATCCGTTCGTATCGCGGCGTGACGCTGCGCGGCCTGACCATCAACGGCTTCGGTGCAAACGGCGTCGTGCTCGCGGAGCCGAAGTCGCCCCCGTCGAGCGGCCAGGGGCAGATCACGATCGACGGCTGCTTCATCGGCACGAACAGCACCGCCACGGAGGCGCGGCCGAACGGCATGCGCGGCATCGCGGTCGAGACGCCGTTCACGAACGCCGCGGTCTTGAATTCCACGGTCAGCGGTAATCGCTACAGCGGCATCGCCGTCTGGGCGGCGCAATCCGCCAGGATCAGTGGCCGCATCGGCGTAGGCCACGACAACAGGCCGCTCGGCAACGGAGCCAGCGGTGTTTTCATCGATGGCGGCGACGCCCTGATCAGTGGATCGATCGCCTACAACCACGACTTCGGTGTCGCCGTCGGGCCGCACGCCGGACACGTCGATGCGGATGGCGGCAGCGTTTTCGCCAACGGAGTCCTCGACTATGACTGGGGATTGGACGGCCCGACCCGGACCGATCCGTCGGGCCGCATGCCGCCGGCGCCGGTGTTGACCGATGCCACGTACGATCCCGCGCGCGACGTGACGGTCGTTCACGGCGTGCTGCCGGCTGAGGGGAAGAAAGCGCTGGGCCTGTACGCGGTGCGCATCTTCGAACAGCAGCGGACGGCCGCGGTCACCGGACTTACACCGACCACATTTCTCAGCAATGCCTCTGTCGACCTGCCGTTTACGGCGAACGTGTCCGGCGACCTGCGTGGCCGGACGGTTGCCGGCCAGTCGCTCTACTACCAGTTTGCCGACGGGTTTCCGCTCGATTCCTCGGAGCTGGGTGCGGGGGTGGTGGTCCACTGAACTTGCGTACAATCCGCGCGCTTGTCCTGGCCCATCGAACACACCGGCATCGGCCGCATCGTCGTTCCGCCGTCGTTGCCGGCCGGCTTCGGCCTTTTCTACACGACCATCGATTTCGATGGACGACTCGATCAGGAGGCCGCCGCGCGGCTGATGCGGATCGTGCACGATCGCTTCGGCATCGACGCCACGCTCTCCACTTGCGTCCAGGTGCATGGCAGGAACATCGTGCGGGCAACAAGCGATACGAGATGGCGCGAGTGCGACTCCTGCGACGCGCTTTTCTCGTCCGACTCCGGTACCGCCCTCGGCATCAAGGTCGCGGACTGTCTTCCTGTTTCGATCGCCGACATGGATCGCGGCGTCATCGCCAACATCCACTCCGGTTGGCGCGGCGCCGTCCAGAAGATTGCCGCGGAAGCGATCGACGTCGTCGGACCAGTAGGCGTTAACGCCCAGGCCTGGCTCGGACCATCCATCCGCGTTTGCTGCTTCGAAGTAGGGGAGGAGGTCGTCGACGAGTTTCGCGCGTCGTATTCGAACGCCGAAGCGTTCGTCGATCGGAGCAACGCCAAACCGCACATCGACCTGCCCGGCCTGACCACGGCGCTGCTCATCGAACGTGGCTTCGCGCCGCAACACATTCACGACTCCCGCCTCTGCACGCGTTGCGACGGCTCGATCTTCCACTCCTACCGCCGCAAACGAGGTGGACGCAACCTTGCAATTGCCGCAAGGTGAAACAGTGGATTCGTCGGCAAGTGGATCAGTAGATCAGTGGGGCAACCTCAGATTGTGCTGATCACTAATCTACTGATCCACTGATCTACTGATCCACTCATGAGCACATTCCACGCCCGCCTTCCCCGACGCCGCACCGTTTTTCAGGTGATCTCCATCTCGGTGGTGGTCGTTCTCGTGGCGATCGGGCTCCTGACGCTCTATGTCTACAAACAATCCGTCGGCAAGTTCGAGATCCGGCGTCTCTCGCTGCCGACGCGCATCTTCACCGACTTCACGCCGCTCCGCGGCGGTGTCGTGCTCGGTCCCGACGATCTCGTCGAGAAGCTCAATCGCCTCGGATACCGTCAGACCGCCGCGCTCTCGCAGAGCGGCGATTACGTTCCCGGCCACGGGCAGATCGATCTCTACACACGGGCCTTTACCCACCCGAGCGGGCAATATCCGGCGCAGCCGGTGCGCGTCGTCTTCAAGAGCGGCGGCATCGCCTCGGTTGTCTCCTTGCGCCAGGCCGCGCCGATCGACAACGCCGCGCTCGAGCCGGAGCTGTTGGCCTCGATCCTCAGCGATCAGCTCGAGAACCGGCGTCCCGTCACGCTCGATCAGGTGCCGCAGGTGCTGCAGGACGCCGTCGTCGCCACCGAGGATGTGCGCTTCTGGCACCACCCCGGCGTCGATCCGATCGGACTCACGCGGGCCCTCTTCCGCAACGTCCGCGCCGGCGGTGTCACCGAGGGCGGCTCCACGCTGACGCAACAGCTCGTGAAGAACTACTACCTCACCAACGAGCGCACCTTCAGACGAAAAGCGACCGAAGCCTTCATGGCGGTGATCCTCGACGCCAAGTTCTCCAAGCGCGAGATCCTCGAGGCCTATCTCAACGACATCTACCTCGGGCGGAACCGTTCCATCTCCATCCTCGGCGTCGGCGAGGCCGCGCGCTTCTACTTCGGCAAGCCGGTCTCCGAGCTCAACCTCGCCGAGGCCGCCTTGCTGGCCGGCATGATCCGCAGTCCGAACAACTACTCTCCCTTCACACGCCCCGACCTCGCGCTCCAGCGCCGGAGCACCGTCCTCGGCCTGATGCTCAATCAGAAGAAGATCACGCGACCGGAGTACGACGCGGCTATGGCCGCGAAGCTGCCCACACAGCCGTTCCGCCAGCGCAGCGGCCTGGCCTCGATTCCCTACTACGTCGACCGCGTGCTGCAGGAGATGGCCAGCGACTACGGCATCAAAGACGTCAAAGGACGCGGCCTGCAGATCTACACCGCCATCGACCTCAACGCCCAGGACACCGCCTCGCGGACGATCGAAGCCGGGCTGTCCGCGCTGGAGAAGGGGAGCCGGCGGCTGCGGCGTCCCGGTCAGCCATTGCAGGGAGTGATCATCAACGTCGATGTGCCGACCGGCGAGATCCGCGCGCTGATTGGCGGGCGGAACTACGACATCAATCAGTTCAATCGCGCGCTCAGTGCCAAACGGCAGATCGGATCGCTCGTCAAGCCGTTCGTCTACGCCACCGCCTTCGAGCCCAGTCTCTCGAATCAGAACATCACGCCGGCCACGCTGGTCAGCGACACGCGATTCATCCTCAAGCGGCGATTCTCCGAGGACTGGTCGCCGCGGAACTACGAAGACGTCTATCACCAGACCGTCACCGTGGCCGAGGCGCTCGAACAGTCGCTCAACTCGGCGTCGGTGCGCATCGGTCTGGCCTGCGGCCTCGATCCGATCGTCCGCACCGCGCACACGCTCGGCGTCGTTTCCGACATCGACTCGAAGAATCCGGCCATGCTCCTCGGCGCTGTCGACCTCTCACCGGTCGAAATGGCGGATGCCTATTCCACCATCGCCCGCGTCGGCTCCCGTGTGCCGCTCCATGCCGTCAAGTTCGTGACCGACGATCGCAACCGCATCCTCTCCGCCGGCGACGAGATCAAGCCGGTGCAGGTCTTTCCCGCGCGCGACATGTACATCCTCCTCACCGTGATGAAGGGCGTCGTCGACCGGGGAACGGCCGGCGGCACGCGCTCGATGGGCTTCCGGCTGACCGCCGCCGGCAAGACCGGGACAACGAACGACAAGCGCGATGCCTGGTTCATCGGATTCACACCGAAAGCGCTGACGCTGACCTGGATCGGGTTCGACGACAATGCCCCCACCGGCCTCTCCGGCGGCACCGGGGCCGTGCCGATCTGGACGCGCTACATGCAAGCCGTCACCGCCGGCCAGCCGAACGTCGACTTCGCCTCACCGGATGGCATCACCGCGGCCCAGATCGACGAGACCAGCGGCGGCCTGGCCGTCCCGGCCTGCCCGACGAACGTCGTCGTCACCGAGGCGTTCAAGTCCGGGACGCAGCCAATGAATCCCTGTCCCCTTCACAGCCCGCAGGCGCCTCCGGAGCCGCTGCTCGATCAGTTCGGCAATCCGATCGCCCTCGACACCGCCGGCATGCCGATCGCCCCCGAGTCGGTGACCGGCACACAACAGCAACTCCCCCCGATCACCCCCGAACCCGCCCCGCCCACCCTGACCGGCGGCTTCTTCAGGACCGAGACCGGCACCCCGCCGCCGCCGGCTACGACGACCACTACGACCGAACCGCCGCCGACCACCACGACTACCACCTCGCCACCGCCGCCGGTGTAGCCGCATTTCTCACAGTCTGCTAGAACCGCACTTGCCCACTCCCTTCGTCGAGAGTCCTTCTCCCCCAGCACTTTTCAGCTGGGGGAGAAGGTGCCGAAGGCGGATGAGGGGCGTTTTACGAGGACGTCACTCCCGCGCCTTCGAGCGCTCTCGGACCAGCGTCGGTAAGTCGCGCTTATCTCGTAAAGCGCCCCCCTCATCCGGCTTCGCCACCTTCTCCCCCCGCAAGAAACCGCGGGGGGAGAAGACGGTTCTGACCGGGGGCATCGAGGACATAAACCGGGGACATCGAGGACGGCCCGAACATGATGCATCCGGGGGTATTTGGATGCCTTGGAGGAACCCGATGAGCGCGAAAGAAGCCTTGATGTGG
>Ga0247671_1000079_pt1 | contig 32309 bp, 45 predicted proteins | sample CNK12_metaG_FD_183039 | JGI IMG/M metagenome (GOLD analysis project Ga0247671, IMG submission 183039) | Soil microbial communities from Purdue University Martell Research Forest, Indiana, United States - CNK12 | ecosystem: Environmental > Terrestrial > Soil > Temperate forest > Bulk soil...
TCCCGGTCTGCTGTTCGCACGAGCCGAGCGAGTGCCGAGGGTGCGCGTACGAACAGCAGACCGGGATCCGCCGCTGTCCGCTGCACTCGCCGGCGGCGTAAGGCCTAGTTGCGCAGCGGTCGCCGCTATACTAGGTTGTAGTATGGCAAGAACTACCAGCTTCATTCTCGGCGACGAGCTCGACGCGTTCATCGCAGCACAGGTCAGCGCAGGTCACTTTGCGACAGCGAGCGACGTGATCCGAGCGGCGCTCGAGCGCCTTGCGGATCAAGAGCGCAAGCTTGAGTGGGTGCATGCTGCCCTTGACGAAGGCCTCGCGAGCGGTGCGCCGCGAGAGGGCGCTTTCGAGCGCGTCTTGAAGCGGCTCGAGGGGCTCGAGCGTGGCGAGCAGCGGAAGGCGGCGGCGAAGTGAGGGTGCGATACAGGCCTCGAGCCGAGGCCGATCTCGAAGGCATCGCGGTCTACACGAGGCAAGAGTGGGGCCACGCACAAGCGGTGTTGTACCTAACGCAGTTGCGCGAGACGTGTGAGCGGATGTTGCCGGAGCACTATCGACTAGCGCGGCCGTTGGCCGAGCGCCCTGACGTGCTGCGGTGGCGCTGTGAGCGGCACGTGATCTACTTCATGCGCGACGCCGAAGGCCTCGACGTCGTGCGCATTCTGCATGAGCGTATGTTGCCGGGGTTGCATCTATGACAATCGAGAATGGGATCGGCTACTACACGCGTTGCCTGCACTGCTACTCGCGAGAGGCGCTCGAGGGCGCCGACGTGCGGCTCGCCGAGCGCGTCCTCGAGGGCAACCTCAAGACTGCCGCCGCCCTCGGGTGGCTGCAGTCGGCGGTCGAGCGGCTCGCCGACCCTACAGTCGTTTGGAAGCTATGCCGGCAGCACGCAGCCGCACAGCGCGCAGCGCGAGCCGTTTACGACGGCAAAGGCGAGGGGCGCTTGAGCTAGAGCGCGCGACGCCATGCGACAGCGAGGGCCTCGAGCGTGTCGAGGGGAGCTGCGCCGGTGTCGACGAGACACGCTCCGTCGTCCTCGAGGTCGAAGCTGCCGGCGGCGAGCTTGGGCCTCGCCTCGCTGCCGGCGCCCTCGTGCGGCATGCGGCCGAGCAAGAGCCAGCGAAAGCAACGCCGGCCGTTGCGCCCTCGCTGCGGGTCGATGTCGACGTGCGCGACTCTCCCGTGTGGGAGCTGCAGCCACGCTGTGCGGCGGTATGGCATGCGGTGAGGTTACCAGCGGAGGGCGGCGCGGTGGAACTTGCGAGGCTCGAGCGTCGCGGCTATCGTCGCCATGCTCTCGAGCTCGGCCCCATTGGAGCGAAATAGCCGCTGCAGCGGTCGCTCGAGTCAAGCAGTAACTTCCGAGCTCGAGGGCGTGTGTATGGGTGATCAAGTTTGGCAACGGTGCGGACGAGTGCCACACAGCGATCGAGGATGACTCGCCGACGCTGTGCTGCGCGGCGGTGTCGGCGACGGTGACGCATGCTGGCCGCACATTCTGCTACTGCTCGAGGGCGTGCCTCGAAGCGGACGCCGAGCGGCGAGCGTACGGCAGCGAGGATGCCGAGCAGTTACAGCGCGTCGGGTTCGTCGACGAGGCCGTGCGCCGGCCGTAGCGCCGTCGGCGTGCGCCGAGCTTGCGCGTCGATGGTGCGCTGCGCGTACGTGGCGAGGCTCGCCGGCAGCGTGTAAGCGAGCGACGCGTCGACGATGAACGCGCCGACGACAGCGCCCTCGAGCTCGGTGTCGGTCGCATGCGCGAGCACGCAGCGAATGTCGCCGAGCTCGTCGGGGTCGGCGGTCCAGACGCGCACGCGTAGGGCGCCATAGTTGAGCGTGACGTCGGTGGTGCGGAAGGTGAACACGGGCATAGCGACGAGCCTAGCGCGGCGTCGAAGGCGTGCGGGGCGGAGCGAGCTCGGGCGGCGGTGGGCTTGCCCTGCGACGGAGCGCCTCGCGTGTCGTCTCCCATCGGTTGAGGCCGCCGCACCACGAGCGCAGCGGAGCGCCCCAGCAGAGGCCCTCGCTCGAGCAAACGCCGAGGATTAGGCCGCATTCGATGCATATCGGAGGCTTGCCGAGTGGGGGCTTGGGCAGCATCGAGCGCGAGCATACGGCAGGTGTGCAAGAGTTTACATAAGGGTCCTTATCGGCTGTTGCTTTAGGCGCTCGAGCTCGTGAGCTCTAGAGCTCGAGGGCACAAGAGCACGACCATGGGAGCAGACGCACCGCAGTGAGTTGCCGCGCAGCGGCTGCTCACGAGGAGCGGAAACCCGCGGTAGGCGCTGGATGCCGCGAGGCTCGAGCGTTGCCGCTGTAGGCCGCTAGCGTGCAGGCCGGCCGCTGTGCGAGGCTCGGCGCCATGCCGGACATGCGAGACATGCAGCGACGGTCGCAAGAATGCGCCGACTTTGGCGACGCTCTGCTCGAGACGATCGAGCAGAACTGCGCCGAGGCGCTCGAGCGCTATGCGGTGTGCGTCGTGGTGCACGAACGCGAGACGCACGGCGCGGCCTCGGCCTCGGCGCGGCTGCGCTCGAACGGCGAGCGGCAGCAGCTGTGCGAGGTGCTCGACGGTCTGCTGCAGCTGTTTGCGGGCGAGCTCGAAGCGCCCTACAGCAAGATCGATATTCGCGAGGTCGAGCCGGGCGGTGGCGAGTGAGCGAGGCGGTCGAGGCCGACGAGCAAGTCGAGCTCGCGGTCGAGCTCGCCACCAACGGCCTCGAGCTCGTCGAGCACATGGCCGAGCTCGCGCCGCCGGTGGGCCGGGTGTTCCCGGCCGGGGTGCTGTTTGTGGTGATCGCCTATGACCCGACGGAGGGCGGCGCGGCGGCGGTTGCCTCGTCGACGGTCGACGTCGAGCAGCTGCGGCGGGCGGTCGAGCACGCGCAGCGCGCGGTCGGCGTCGCCGCCAAGGTCGAGACGGCCGAGGCCTTGGTCGATGCGGCGTTTGCGAAAGCTCGCGAGCGCGAGCGCTAGAGCGCTAGAGCTCGAGGGCACTTGTGCTCGTGTGCCCTCGAGCTCGCGGTGTCAGGCCGTCAGGTGAGGCCCCCAACCTCGGCGACGTAGGCCTCGGCGGCGGCCTCGAGCTCGGCCTCGGTGAGGTCGCTGACCGGGCGGCGGAGGTGGTTTGCGAGCGCGGTGGCGTGCTCGCCGGTCCACTCGCCGGACATGGCGACGTCGAGCTCGCCATGCGCGATAGCCTGCGCGCATGCCTCTTTGTCGGTCTGCGCGATGCGGCGGCCGAAGCGTCGGGCGAGCTGCCGAGTGTCGAGGCTCGCGGCCTCGAGCGCGTCGACGTAGTCGCGCCATCCCTGCTCGTGGTGCTCGTCGGCGCCGTCGAGGTAGGCCTCGAGCAGGTTGGGTGCCGTGATGCGGCCGGCGATGAGCTTGTCGAGGTCGGTGTGTACGTTGGCGTCGGTGAGGCCGACGGCGAATGCAGCGTCGTAGGCCGGCGCGGACAGCTCGACGCCGCCGAGGGTTATTTTTGCGTTTGTCACAGTGGCACTCCGTTTGGGTTTAGGTTTGGGTACGAACGGCCGCCACTCCTCATAGAACCGTTTGCGCTCGGTGATGTCGTCGGTGATGGCGCAGCGGGCGGCGAACAGGGCGTCATATTCGGGGGTGTCTAGGGGGTATCGCAAGCTGAGCGTGAGCAGCGTGGCGAGGTGTGCCTCGAGCTTGAGCGTGTGCGCGGCGTAGCGCGCGGCGGTGGCCTCGACGTCGCCGAGCTCGAAGGGGGGTTCGTTGGGGTCGGTCATGGCGCGAGCTCCGTTTCGGCGAGGATGCGGGCACACTCGGCTCGAGCTCGGTGGTCGCCGGCGAGGGCGGCCTCGCATAGCTCGACGAGCTCCTCGTCGTGCCAGCCGGGTTCCGTCTCGCGGCGGGCGTGGGTCGCCATGGTTCGGAGCTCGTCGTTGGTGATGCTGTGCGTGTTCACTTGGCGGCGTCCTTCCGTGCTGCGCGGCGGTGGGCGGCGAGGATCGGGTCGTCGCCGCTGTCGGCGGCCTGGATGGCGATGCGAGCGCCCTCGACGACGTCGCCGAGCGGGCAGCCGTTGCGGTAGGCCTCGGCGCGCAGCCATGCGGCCGTCTCGGCGCTGACGGTGATGGTGATGCGCTCACACTCGCGCTCGGAGGGCGGCCGGCCGCGAGGGCCTCGAGCTTGGTGCGCGTCGGTGATGGCCTGACGGCTGCATCCGAGCTGCTGCCGAATCTCGCCGGGGGTCCGGCCGCAGTCGAGCAGCGTGCGAATAGTGTCTGCTTGTGTCCGTGCTCTCGTGTACTGAGTCATGTGGTGCTCACTGGTTGGTGTTGGAACGAGCGAGCGGCGCCGAGGCGGGTCAGGCCTCGGCGCCGCTCGCGGTTGGCGTTAGAGAATCTCGACGCGGACTAGGGTGCAATGCTCTTTCACTTGCATCGCGGCCTCGAGCTTGGCCTCGTCGAGGTCGTAGCGCGACGAGCGCACAGCGAGCTCGTTGCGGCCTGCGTTGTCGTAGATGAAATACCAGCCGGTCGGGCTGCCGGTGACGCCCTCGAGGCAAATGGCGGCGTAAGCGTGGCAGTGTGCGCGGCAGCGCTCGTATGCCGCGCGTAGCTCGGGCGAGTTGGTCTCGAAGCGGATGAGGCCGGACAGCCAGCCGGCGACGATCTGCTTTTCGCGTGCCGTGCGGACACGCCAAGCGGTGTCGACCCACTTGAGCTCGAGGCTCAGCGGTTTCGGCGCGACGTCGCGCACAGTGACTCGGCCTTTGACGCGTTTGGCGCTCGCGGTGATGGTCTTGGCGGCGGCGTGCAAGAGGGCCTCGAGCGTGTCGGTCGAGGTGAGCGGCCGGCTTGGGCCGAAGTGCAGGCCGTTGCGCTGGTTGTCGAAGCTGCCGCTCCAGCCGCCGATCGTGGTCGTGCCGTCTCGGCCCTCGGCGTGCGGGTAGTAGTTCACGAAGCAGCCGAGGGCTTTCCCGTTGTGGGCCTGCACGTTGTAGTCGAAGTGATGGTGCCCGCTGAGCAGGGCGCTTTCGATCTCTTGCAAGCTGAGGCCGAGGGTGGTCATGGCGACACCTCGTGCGCGCTCGAGGTGAGGGTTGCGTCGAGGCGAGCGCGCAGCGCGTCGAGCTCGGCGTCGTCGGTCGAGGCCTCGAGCTCGGCTGCTTGGGGGCGTGGCTCGCACGCGTCGGAAGCGAACGCGTGCAGGGTTAGCGCAGCGATGAGCAGAACGAGGCGAGGGAGCGTCATGGGCGCGGTGTCGATGGTATGTTTGATGCCGGACATGGTGACTAGTTCTCACTGTGTTCGAGGGCTCGCCGGCGGGTGACGCCGCCGGCGGGCCGTTGTTGCGTGACGTCGAGCGCTGAATCGCTCGCGGATGGCGCCGGCCGAGGCCGGCGCACACCGCCAACGTTTCACCAGGTGGCCGGATAGAACTCGAGCATGGACAGCTGAAGCTGAGCGACGAGCCAGGCGGTGCCGGCGCAGTGGCCGAGCCATTGCCGGGGCTTGGCGTAGTAGGCGAGCTGCCGAGCGGTGTGATGGCCGAGGGCGTGGGAGACGGCGGCGAGGCGGAAGGTTTCGAGGTCAAACTGCATGGAAGTGAAACCTACGCTACAGCGTCGGCGCTGGTCAAGTCTTTATCGTCACGCAAAAACACTTCGCGGCACGATCCGAAGCGGAAAGCCTGGAAACCCTGCTCCCCGGGCGATGAGCAAACCTCGGCAATCGCAGCGTTTAGACGCTCGAGGGCACACGTGCTCAAGCGCCCTCGCGAGCGAGTGCGCGAGCTATCTTGCGTGCTCGAGCCTATAGCGCCTAGACTCGAGCGCATGGCATACACGATCGTTGTGGGTGGTCGGAAAGGCGGCGTCGGCAAGTCGACGATCGCGATAGGGCTCGCCGCCGAATGGCATCGGCGCGGGCGTGAGGTGCTGCTCGTGGATACCGATCCACAGCGGACGGTCGCAACGTGGGCAGCGCTCGCGGAGGAACTAGGGCACAAAGCGCCGGCGGTCCGGCAGCTCGAAGCGGCGAAGCTGGCGCGCACGCTGCCGCGCATGGCGGCGGCGTTCGATGTGACAATCGTCGACACGCAGCCGCGCGAGGCCGAGGTGCAGGCCTACGCGATGGCGGTCGCCGACTTTGCGCTGCTGCCGAGTCAGCCGGGCGCAACGGACTTGTGGGCGTTGTATCAGACCATGGAAGCGGTGTCGGCCGAGCTGCAGCGCCGGCCGGCGATGAGGGCGGGTCTGCTGCTCAACAGGATGCGGTCGCGCACGGTGGCAGCGCGCAACGCGCTCGAGCAGCTTGGCCGGCAGGGCGTCGCGTTGCTCGGCTCGAGGCTGAGCGAGCACGTCGAGCACGACTATGCGGTATGCGCCGGCCTCGGCGTGACGACCTATCAGCCGCGCTGTGATGCGGCTCGCGAAATGCGGCTGCTCTGCAACGAGCTCGAGGAAGCGAGCGGCGGGCGGCTCGTCGAGGATATCGAGACACTCGGCGCGGCCGAGCTCGCGGCGGCGGTGCGCGTATGAGCGGCAAGGGGAAGCCGGCGGCAAGCGTGAGGCCGCCGCCGGCGGCTGCCGTGCAAGAGACGCTGCCGGGCGCCGACGTGCCGGGCGCGTACCAGTGGGTCGGCAAGCGAGGCGACAAGCGTGGCCTCGTCACGCGCGCGCGGATGGCGCAGCCGGATAGGGTGATCGCGTACCTCGAGCAGGCGCTCGGCCGGCAGCTGCGGCAGCATTGTCTCGACACTCGCGCCGAGCTGAGCTCGACGGTCGGCAACGCTGTGCGGCTCTACCTGCGCAGCGGTGAGAGCCTGATCGATCCTGAGCTGCTCGAGCAGGTGAGGGCGACAGCGAAACGCATGGGCATGCACGAGCGCGACGCCGTCGCCGATGCGCTCGAGCAGTGGGTCGAGCGCAACACGCCGAGGCGCTAGGGCAGCGCCTCGAGCGCGCCCTCGCCCTGCTCGGCGAGGGTGCGCAGCGCGTGCCAGGTGTCGCGGACGGCGGCGGTTCGGGTAGCCGCTGAGCGCTCGTGTGCGTATAGTAGGCTCGGGTGCTCTTGGGCACTCGAGCGCGAGGGCACGAGTGCCCAAGAGCACGAGCGGGGAGGTGTGGTGTGATGCTTTCGTTGGCTGAGCTCGAGGCGCGTGGTGTGGACGTCGAGCAGCGTGAGGTGCGCTCGTGGCGGCTGCGGCAGCGCGGGCCGTCGGGCGGCCGGCTTGGGGTGCGTGAGCTCGCGCAGCTCGTCGGCGTGAGCAGCTCGACGCTCGGCGACGTCGAGCGAGGCAAGCGGACGGCGAGCCACGTGCTGCGCGTGCGGCTGTGGGCGCTCGTGCTCGGCGGTCCGCTCGATTGGAGTCGGCCGCTGCAGCCGCTCGCCAAGGCTCGCCGGCAGCGCTCGAGCGACCCAGCAGCGCGGCAAATGCTGCTGCCGTTCGCGTGATCCGTCGGTGATCCGCTTGGGCGCTCGAGTGCACGAGCTCGAGTGCCCTCGTGCCCTCGTGCGCCGAGTTGACGGCGCCGGCGGCGGCGTGCCACGGGTGCGGGCATGAGCGAAATGGTCTTGAGCGAGCCGGTCGAGGCGGCGATCCGCAAGCTAGGCGAGGTGTACCGCTTCCGGCGCCGCACGCTCGCACGGCAGGGGAGGGCGGCGCACCAGGTGTCGAGCGACGAGCTCGTCAGGGCGCTCGAGCTGGCGTGCGTGGCGCTGCGGCTGCAGCCGCTCGAGCTCGGCGAGCTCGAGCTCGAGGCCGAGCTCGAAGCGGGGCGCGAGGTGATGCTCGGCCCTCCGCTTGCGGGGCCTGCGGGGCACTAGCCGGCGGTCTGCTCGCCGGCGGCGGGGATGGCGAGGGCGGTGTGCAGCTTTACGACATAGCGGAGCATGCGCAGGCCTCGAGCGTCGGGGGCCGTGCCTCGCACGATCGAGGCGGTCGGAGCGTCGGGCGAGCTCGCCGGCGGGTGCCAGTAGCGCGTGTCGTTGCTGTAGCGGTATCCGGCGGCCGTGAGCGCCGCCATGGCGGCGCGGAACGTTGAGTGCGAGGTGAGCAGGGGGCCTACCGGAGACATGCCCGCAGCATGGCGCAGCGGGCAGCGTCGGCGCCATAGGCGTCGGTGTGTGGCGAGGTGGTTACGGGACGGGCGGCGGAGGCGGGACGGGCGGCGGCACCTCGACGTTTCGGAGGATTCGGGCTTGCAGCCAGGGCGACACGTAGACGGCGCCGCCGTAGGTCGCGGTGAACTGGCATCGGAAGATCCCGGCCTCGTTCACGTCGACAGCGACGGGCAGGTAAACGAGGTTGCCGTTGATGTCGCCGCTGCCGACGCCGCCGGGCAGCTTGGTTGCGCCGGTGTCGGCGTTGACCATGCGAAACTGAATGAACGCGTTAGTGAAGTCGATCGGCCGCAGGTACCACTCGGCGCGGTAGGTGTACGGCTCGCGAGTCGAGCCGACGTGCCGGTTGGGGAAGCGTTGGCCTAGGTCGAGATTTGCGGGCGTTCCGACGCAGCTCACAGCGGCACCTCTTGCGGGTTGACGGTCAGTACCAAACGAGCGCGGTCATGCCGGGCTGATGTAGCGCGGCCAAGGTCGTCCCGAAAAACGTAACGCCAGCGCCTCCGGCCTCGAGCCATGTGAAGCTATTTGTTCCGACATTGTTGATTACTAAGGATAGCTGCGCGACGAGCAGTGCGGTGTCTGGCTTGGCTTCTGCGGCCGGTCTGCATATCTGCACAGAGCTATGCATGCCAATGGGCGTTGCGTTGTTGAAGCCGATGGCGACGGATGGTGAGACTGATGTTGCGCTGCTCGTGTTGCAGCTGCTCATGGCCTGGACATAGACCGGGTCTCCGGCTTGGCCGCTAACTGTGTCGATCTGCGCGTTGCTCGATGCGTTCGCTTGGCGATAGCTCGTGCCCGTGTATGCATATGAGCTCGGCGTGCCGAAGCCGTTGAGCATGACGCTCGTTTGCAGCTTGTTGTCGACGTTCCAGTAGTCGATGCCGGCGGAGCCGCTGTCAGCGACTTGGTTGCGCGCGATGCGGTATGTGGTCGAGCTGCGCGCTCGCACTGTGCCGATGTAGCGGCGGGTGTTGTCGGCGTTCATGACCCATACGCCGTTGCGGCGCGCAATAGAGGTGGCTCGCACGGTTGCGCTTGACCAGTTTTGCACCTCGAGCGCTACAGTGCCGCCCGTCTGGTAGGCAAATACATCGAAGGGAATGCCGGCGGAGCGTCCGCTAAGGCTGTACTGCAGCGCAGCCGTAGAGAAAAGGCGCCACGTTGTGGTGGGTATGTCATAGAGCGCGATGCGGTCGCCGTTGACGGGTGCAAGCCAGATTGAGCTATACGATCCATCGGCTGCGAAAGTGTCTGACGCGTTTGCGGCGAGCCGGAATCCGTTTGTTCGTGGGTCTGTGGCGAGCGCGCCTGCGTATGTCGGATAGTACGAGAACACCTCCCACACGCTCGAAACTACGGAATACATCCAGGTGATGCAGCCGTCGAACGAGCTGAAGGTCGCGCTGAGTGCGGCGGTTCGCCCTGCTGGGTCGCGAATTGCTTTTGGGGTCGCGGTGAGGGTGTAGTTGAAGGTCGAGCCGGGCACGCATAATACGGTGATTTTGTCGCCATCCGCGGGCGCGGTAGGAAACGAGACGCTTGCTGTGCTGCTCAGTACCGACACTGTGCCGGCGGTAGGAGCTGCGGGACTCGGAGCGATCGCCCAAGGCGTGCCGGCTTTGATGCCGTCGAATTGCAATTTGTCGAGTGACGCCATGAACCCGCTTACACTGCTCGTTGCGAGGCCGGGCATGGCGTGCACGTGGTCGGCGCGCGCGAGCGACGTGGAGGATCCCGCAGCCTGCGCGCCGCCGACGGTGAGCGCCGTCGGCGCTGCCGTCGCGATGTTGTGCAGGTGGTCAGCTCGCGCGAGCGATTGTGATGTGCCCTCGGTGTTCGTGCCGGTGGCCGATAGCGTCAAGGGGATGTTGGTCGCGACGTTGTGCACGTGGTCGGCACGTGCCGCCCCACTGGTAACGCCGGGGTGTGCAGCTCTGACATATACCTGGGTCGGGGTGCTGTCTGAGAGATGCGCGTATAGCTCGACGTACTGGCTGCCGTCGTACGTCCATAGGCTATCGGTTGACTTTACATAGGCGACTTCGCCGCGGTCGAGCGTTTCGATAAACAGCCACGTAGCGCCGAGGCTTAGAAAGATGCCGAAGATCTCGCCAGTGAGCGGCGCGGGATCGTCGCCAACGAGCGGAGCGCCGCGGCCGTCGACTAGGATGTAGTCGCCTGCAACGATGGTGATGCCGCTGACTGTCGAAGGTGGCGAGGACGCGTCAAAACCTACGCTCTCGTGCACCGCGACGCATATGGTCTTCCATGCGGACAGATGTTGATGATCCTCGCGCGCGGCAGCGGTGCTCACGCCGAGGCTGTCTAGCCCGGTGTTCTCGAGCACGACAGTTGGCGCGGCGAGCGCGTGCACGTGGTCGGCCTTGCTGATCGAGGTCGAGCTGCCTGCAGCGCTCGAGCCGCCGACGGTGAGCGCGGGCGGCGCGGTCGAGCTCGCGGGCAGCGCGTGCACGTGGTCGGATAGCGCGAGCGTGGTGTTGACGCCGACGCTGTTGGTGCCGGCGAGCGTGAGCGCAACAGGCGTGCCGGCGGACGGCATTTGATGCCGATGGTCGGCGCGCGCGAGCGCGGTGCTCGTGCCGTCGAGCGGACTCGCACCGATCGGCAGCGCAACAGGTGAGCCAACGGTGACTTGGTGCCGATGGTCGGAGCGCGCGGCCGTAGTGGCGGCGCCGACGGCGGCGGCTGTTACGTCTGCAGCGATCGGTGTGGTGCTGCCGACGGCGGCGGCGCCGGTGGCCATGCCGTCGAGCCGGGTTTTATCGGCACCAGTGAAAAAGCCGGATGCGCCGCCGGCGACGGCTGCGGCGTGCAGCGTGCCGCCGCCTCGAGTGCCGTGCTGCGCGTCGGTCGCCAGCACGCCGACTTGCACGGTGTCAGCGGCGACCACGATGGAAGCGTCGGCGTGCGCGACGACGTTGAGCGTGTTTCCGCTCTTGGTCATGCCGGCGCCGGCGGTGATTTGGCCGGCGCCGCTCACCTGCGTGAACGTCAGCGCGGTCGTGCCGAGTACGATCGGGTCGGGCGTGATGAGCGCCCAACCTGAGTCACTGTTGGCGGCGCCCTCGGTCGCGAACACGTAGAGGCCTGACGTGACTTTTGCCGAGGTGTCGGCGTCGGTCGTGCGTGCCCAAGCTCCGCCGGCGCTGGTCAGGTATAGGCCGTTGGCCGATGGCGTTGACTGCGCCGTGAGCAGCACGCGGTCGGCGGCTGTTGTCACGCCATCGATCACGACAGCGCCAGTCAGCGCGGCAACGTTGCTCGTCGCCACGAGGCGCACGGATGCCTTAGTGTCGAGGCCTTGCGCGATGGCGTCCGTGTAGGCCTTGGTCGCGACGTCTTGGGGGTTGCTAGGGTCGGCGACGCCGCTGAGGCGCTGCGCATTGAATCCGACGGCCGAGCTCGCCACAGCGAGCGCGGTTTGCACGCGGGCGAACGTGACGACCTGAGCGCCGGCCTCGATGCCCGCAAGCTTGGTGAAGTCGGCGGCGGCCTGGAAGCCATCGGCTGCGCCGGTCGCGAGGCCGGGCATGGCGTGCACGTGGTCGGCGCGCACGAGCGACGTGGAAGCGCCAGCGTTAGCGGCGCCGCCGACGGTGAGTGCGGATGGCGTCGCGGTCGCCGGCAGCGCGTGCGTGTGGTCGCTGCGTGCGATGGTCGTCGCGACGCCGGCGGCGTTGGCGCCGGCGAGGGTCAGCGAGCTCGGCGTTCCGCTCGAGGGCGTCGAGTGCACGTGGTCGCTCTTGGCGAGCGAGGTGGCGGTGCCTGTAGCCTGCGCGCTGCCGATCGGCAGGGCGGCCGGGGCTCCGGTCGACACTGCGTGCACGTGGTCTGTGCGGGCCGCAGCGGTCGCGACGCCGACGGCTGCAGCGACGTCTGACACTGTGCTCGGCGCGGCGCTCGCGAGCTGTAGCGGCGTCTGCCAGGTCAGGGCGGTCGGTCCGGTCGCGGTGGGTACCTGACCGACGCTCGGAGCGGCGGCGGCGGAGGCGACGACGATGCTTGTGGCGGTGCGGATGCCGCTAGCCGTGCGGTCGTCGGAAAGTCTCGCATCGTTTCCCTGCGTGATGGTGCCGCCGGTGTTGCCGTAGCCGACGAGGGCGTGCACGTGGTCGGCTCGAGCGACGCTGCTCGAGCTGCCGCCGGCATTCGAGCCGCCGACAGCGAGCGCGCTAGGCGTGCCGGCGGGGATGTCGTGCACGTGGTCAGCTCGAGCGAGCGCCGTCGACGTACCGATCGCAGCGGTGCCGCCGGCGGGAAGGCTCGAGGGCGTGACGTTGGCGAGCACGCTGTGCACGTGGTCGGCTCGAGCGGCTGTCGTAGCGACGCCCTGTGCAGCGGTGGTGACGGTGATTTGCGTCGGCGCGGCGCTGGCCAGCTGGGTCGGCGTCTGCCAAGTCGCGGCGCTGGCGCCGGTCGCTGTCGGAACCTGACCGACGCTCGGAGCGGCGGCGGCCGACACGACAACGGCGCCGGTGGCAGTCTTGAGCGAGCCGGCGACTTGAGGGTCGGCGAGCACGCCGGCGAGGCCGGTGACGTCGAGCTCGTCGGTGCCGCCGTTCGCGTGAGTGCTGCCGTGCGCAACGGGCGGGCGGTTGTCGACGTAGGTCTTGTTAGTCGCGTCTGAGTTGGCTGTCGGAGCTCCCACCGACGTAATGCGCTGACCGTTGACGCTGATCGGGGCGGCTGCGGCGGCGAGCGTGGCGATGGTGGGGTCGGCGCCGGGCGTGATGCCGTCGAGCTTGACCTTGTCGAGACTACTCTGAAAGCCGGCCGAAACCGTCGTAGCGGCTTGATGCTGCGTGCCGCCGCCTCGAGCGCCGTGCTGTGCATCGGTGGCGAGCGTGCCGACTTGCACGTCGTTGGGGCCTACCACGATTGAGCCGTCGGCGTTGCCGACTACGTTGACGGTGGGGCCTGACTGTGTGAGGCCGTCGCCGGCGATGACAGCGGCAGCGGTGACGTCTGCCAATCGAGCGGCGTCGGTCGGCGCGGTGGGCTGCGCGAGGTCGATGACCTTGTGGCCGCTCATGTCGAGCGCGCCAAGCATGCTGTGCGAGCCGTCGCGAAACACGAGGTCCTCGACGAACGCGGGGTCGAGCTTGGCCTCACTGATGGCGCCGTCGGGGATGGTGCTGATCGAGCCGGCGCCGATGCTCTCGAGGGTCTCGACAACCTCGCGGTGGAAGTCGACGAGCGGCCTGTTAGTCGCGCCCTCGTTCATTTCTGTGATGTCGATGCTCGGCACGGTGGCGACGAGCTGCGCGTTGGGGTCGGTGCGTTCGGACAGCGCAGGGTATTGCAGCGCGTAGCCGGGCGAGCGCACTGAGATGCGGCGTGTGACGCTGTCGACGACAACGCCGCCGACGACGGCGTTGCAGCGCAGCCGAAACGGCCCCCAACAGCCGAGCAGAAAGTCGAGCGTCCACAGCTCGGGCGACAGCTGCGTCAGCAGCGGGCTCGAGCCGGGCGCCTCGTCGAGCAGCACGAGCTCGATGGTCGAGGCGTCGGGGATGCCGCCGACGCTGATCTGCACAGCGTTCGCGCGGCCGGCGGCGCCAACGTCTGAATAGATGTCAGTGCGCCCTTGGTCGTTGCCGCCGGGCGGCAGGAACTCTTGATTGAACGTGAGCGTGAGTGCCATGGGTTACCTCGCCGGATAGTTAGGTGACACTCGCGAGCACGCCGCCGACGAGCTGGTCGACGTCGGAGGTGCCGCGCTGCACGTCGAGCTCGGGCGCGAGCGCTGCGTCGCCGAGGGTGAACACGAGGCCGGGGTCGACGACGGACGAGATGGTCTCGATGCGCACGCCGGCGGCCTTGGCCTGCTTGTACATGGCGCCGAGCTGGCCGGCGGTCTTGAGGTCCACAGGGCCGATGAGCTCGACGGTGATGGTGCCGGGGTAGAACTCGAGCAGTCGAGTCGTGACTGCCGCCGGCAGCACAGCTCGAGCGAGCGCGAGCAGGTCGGGCGGCGTGCCGTTCGATTGCAAGAGCCGAGTGCGAGCGGTGATCCACAGCCGATACTCGGCGTCGGTGCGCCCTTGCCTCGGCTCGCCGACCAGGCCGCCGAGCATGTCGAGGGCGTCGCCCGCAGCCGCCGGCAGCATGGTTCCGATGTACAGATCCCAGTAGGCGTTTTCGAGGGTCTGCACCTCGGTCAGGTACGTCGCGAGCAGCGCTTGAAACAGCGGCTGCCGCAGGTCGTAGATCGGCAGCGCTTGGCCGTCGATGACGACAGTCAGATTGTGAGCGAGGGTCATGGCGGCACCCAGTTTGCGCCGGTGAATGTGGCCACGTCGCGCGGTCCCATGACGAGCGTGGCGTCGGGCGAAGCCGGGATCGCATCGGGCGGCAGCGCCGGTGCGATGGCGATGTCGAGCGTGACGTTTACGACGCCCTTGACGTCGGCCGCTACGCTGAGCATGCGCACGAGGTAGACGGGGTCACCGATGCCGAAGTGCATCGGGTGCAACGGGTCGACGCTCGCGAGCTCGAGGGCGGTGCGGATGCTGTTTGCGACGTAGGTGCTGTCGGTCACAGCGAGGTAGTTGACGTTTACGATCTTGCTCACAGGGCGCGAGAAACGCACCACATGCGTCACGCCCTCGGTGTCGGTGATGATGACTGAGGTGGTGCCATGGGTCTCGATGCCGGCCGGCTTGTTGCCCCATATGCTGAGCGCGATGATGGTGTCGTCGCCGCCACTGACCACGATCTCGAACGAGTGGCCGGGCATGCCGCCGACGGGTACGTCGAGGACGTTTTCGTAACCTCGCACGGTGACGACGTTCGGCAGCAGCCGGACGTCGGCGACGATGCCGGCGAGCGTGCCGCCCTCGGTGGTGTCACGCACCTCGGCTTGTCTGAGTCGATACTCCTCGTCGGTCTCGACGTTGCGGCCGGGGATGACAGCGCCGGGGTTGTCGACAGCTGTCCATCCGCTCGCCGGCGATTCGATTTTGGTGAGCGTGTGCGCTGCCGCCGTCAGCTGCCCCGCTGTTTCCGCCTCGGCGGCGACGGGAAAGACGCCGCCGAGGGTCACAGGCGACACGAGCGCGACCTTGGTCACGAAGCGGGTCAGAGGGCGCAGCGGGTCACTGACAACGCTGCCGGCGGGGATGCTCGTGTTAGCCGCGAGCGTCAGGTTGAGGATGGTCTGCGCCTTGGTCGCCGGCAGTCGAGTTACACCTGTCAGTGACCCATTGTGATCGGCTGCGACGCCCTCTGCGGTTTCGGGGTCGTGCGCTGCGTAGAGCTCGCCGCCGAGTTCCCACACTTTCGCGAGCTCGGTGGCGAACGACATGTTGAGGTTAGCGATGACGCCGGTTGAGCTCGTGTTGAGCGTGCCGTCGATGGTGCTGCGCTGTGCGGCTTGCAGGTCGACGAGGATCTCGGCGATGGTCTTGGGGACAAACCCTGTCGGCGTGAGGCCTGCTGTCACAATGCACCTGCGATGTCGGCTGTGGGTTGAGGCGCGAGCGGCGGGCTCGTGGTGAGCAGGATGTCGCGGTACACGAGGACGGCCGTTCCGTCGTCGGCGATGAGCGTCGCTTGCACCGTGAGCGTGCGCGATGGCGAGTCGAACGCGAGCGCGAGGCGCGAAACGCGTTTGACGCCGGCGGTCTCACTCAACACTTGCTCATACACAGCGCGGATCACGGTCTCGGGCGGTCGGCGGTCGAAAAACAGCGCGCGGTAGTCGATGCCGACACGCAGGTCGAGGGGCCACTCGCCGAGGAAAAGAGCGACGCGCAGGTTGGCGTCTTGAGCGACGGCCTCGGGTCCTCGGATGAGCTTTAGGTCGCCGGCCTCGATGACGATGTCGCCTGTAAGCGGGTTGAGTGCGAGGTCGGTCATGCTTCATTTCTCGACGTAGACAACGCTCGAGCCGGTGGCGTCGTAGGTCTGCGGGATCGCTGTTGTGGCTGCGTCGAAAACGGTTTTAGGGACGACGGTTGGCGTCGCCGGCGCGGGCTGGCACGCTCCAAACGCGGTGCTCGTGGCCGTCTTGAGCGTGCTCAAGTCGGCGCGGATGTCGGCGATGGCCTCGTCGGCCTTGTCCGCTCGAGCGGCCTTGCTGAGCTGCGCGGTGTCGTTGGTGCCGAGGTAGATGAGGGTCGGCGTGATGTAGATGCGCTTGCCGCCCTCGCCACCTAGAACCATGTCGCTCGAGCGGTTGCGCGCGAGCAGGTTGTTGAGTGGTGCGGGGCCGAGCGGTAGGGCGATGGCGCCGTCGAGCGTGTGCGGCTCGACGTCTTGGCACGAGCTCGTGGTTTGATGCGTCTTGATGGCGGTCGCGAGCCAGTGGCGAATGCTCCGCTCGGAGAAAACGAGCGTGACGAAGTCGCCGACGTTGAGCGGCCAAGTGATGGCGAAGCCTCCGCCCTGCGGATAGGCGACGGGGACGCGTAGCAGGATCGGCAGCTCCTCCTCGAGGTAAGGCACTGCGGCGTCTGGGTCGGCGTCGGTGGCGAGGGCGTGCCGCAGGCATGGCCGCACGTCGACGAGCTGGCCGAGCTCGGGCGCGTCGGTGTAGACGTGCGTTACCTGTCCAGGCATGGACGTGTGGACGTCGAGCAGGGCGCTGTCGATGGCGGTCTGCAGCAGCTCGGCCCATTCGGGGGTTGTCTGCAGCATGCGGGGTTAGTCCTCGACGAGCTGGTCGTCGTCGGGGTCAGAGGCGAGCGAGGCGGGCGGCTGCGGGGCCTCGGCCTCGCCCTCGGCTGCGTCGCCGAGCTCGACGTCGACGGGCTCGAGCTCGGCGGCAGGAGGCTCGACGGGCAGGTCGGCGGTGATGTCTTCGGGCGAGGCGGCTGTTTCCGGGGTTTCGGGCATGCTCAGCATGTACCGCGCTGCAGCTCGAGGGCACAAGAGCACGAGGGCGCGAGCGGCCGAGGCCTCGAGCGTCTAGCCGCCCTTGATGGCGCTGAGCTCGAGCTCGACGCCCCAGTCGGCGCCGTCGAGCTCGCCCTTGTGCGCGGTCGTGTCGACTCTGTAGAGGCCGGTCACGTGGCGGCTCTTGAGCTCGACGCGGCGGCCAGGCCATAGGCCGGGGACCATGAGGGCCTTGGCCTTTACGCTCTTGTCCTTGCCCATTTCCGGGCTGTCGACGAGGCCGGTGGCTGGGTTGAGGGCGATCGGGGCGTCGGCGGTCGCGGCGTTGAATGCGAGAAACTGCAGCTGGCCGTCTTGGACGGAGAAGGTTAGGCCGCACGCTCGAGCGAGCCGCTCGAGCTGCTCGATGGCGCTGCCTGACGCGGTATAGCCGGCGGGGGCTGTGCGCATGCCGGTCGAAAGAAACGCCGCCGAGGCGGCGACGTGGCCGAGGTTGCCGAGGCCGAGGCCGAGCTCGGTGGCGATGCTCTCGAACATGGCCGGGATGTTTGCGCCGGCGGGGTAGGTCTTTTGAATGCGCTTGGTCTTGCGCTTGGTGCCTCCGTCGTCGCTCGTAACGGTGGTGATCCACTCGTTGCCGTCGCGCGTGCTCCATGCCTCGGCGAGGTCGCCTCGAAAGATGGTCGAGGCGCCGGCGGCATAGCCTGCGTCGAGCGACACATACACGTCGCGCTGTCCCTGCAATGCGCCGCGGCTGTCGGCGGCGAGGTTGTAGATGTCGATTTCGCAGGTGTTGGCGACCTTGGCCGACAGCGAGCGCTTGACGGTGAACCGCACGTTGAGGTCAGTGATGGCGCGGTCGAGTACCTGCAGCCGATAGCGGCGGTCGAACAGGTCGACAAAGTCGGTGTAGCCTGTCGGGTTGTCGGGCATGCGTGCGCCTCACCACTGGCCGTCGTCGAGGTAGTAGAGGCGGAAGCGGTCGCCCATGGCCTCGAGCGTCGGCTTGGCGTGCTCCTCGCGGAGGTCGATGAAGTACATTTCGCCGGACGGCACTGCTGGGTTGTAGTGGTAGCGATAGAGCAGGGGCCACAGCGTGACGAGGCGCAAGCCACGTAGCAGCTCGTTGCCGGCGCTGTCGGCCATGTCGAGGTACCAGGCGGCGCCTCGCTGGTTCCATCGGACTCGGAGGCTGTAAACGCTCGCGCCGAGCTGCACGCGCTGCGTGGTGTCGGGGTAGGGCGTGGTGACGATGCGAGTGGCGGTCATTATTGGCCGGGTGCGGGCGGCGCTAGCAGGTTGCCAATGGCGCTGCCGGTGGTCGTGTCCTTGGCGCCCTGCGGTACCTCGGTTGGCGTGACGGGCTGCGTGGTTTGCGGTCCGCTGTTGAGCGCCGGCTTGGCGCGCACGCTGGCGGGCTTGGGCGGGCCGGCGAGGCCGGTCTGTGACTTGACGACACGTATCACTTCGCACGTCGCGGAGAAAAACAGGTTCGAGCCTCGCGACGCATCGCGCTCGATTTGCAGGTCGGTCAGCACACAGTTTTCGTACATGCGAAACGCGGTCACGACTTGGATCGGCTGCCGGGCGAGGAAGGTCGCGCGCAGCGCATCGGCGACCGTTGGTGCGCGCTGCACGTCGCGCGACAGCCGGCCGCCGAAACCTGCGATCGGGTCCTCGCCCCATCCCATGAGCGGGCCGATGGCGTTGAACTTGCGGTTGGCGATGCTGTAACCCTTGGGGAGGTTGCGCGAGGCGTTGAGGGCGTCGCCGATGATCGGCACGAACGTGAACAGGCCTAGCGCGGGCTCGCCCTCGAAGGGGTGGCTGACGGTGCCGACTTGGGTGCTGCGCTGGATGCGGTCGCCGTTGGCATCGGTCAGGAAAAACGAGCCGTCTTCGTACACAGCGCCGCTCGTGTGTGAGTAGGGCTGCTCGATTGGCGTGTTGGTGACGATGCCCTCGAGCTGCAGCGAGTCGGGCATGACGCGCACGTGGTCGGTGACGTCGGCGCCCTCCTCGACAGCGTGCTTGGTGCACGTGCCGGTGAGTGAGTGCGCCTCGCGCACGCTGCAATCAATCCAGATGCCGCCGATCTCGAGGTGTGTGACTTCGCGCGCGAGCATCAACCAAAGGCCTTTCCGGCGCTCGAGCGCGTGAGTGCCCACTGCAGCCGTCGGCGTTCAATCATGGCCGACTTTGCAGCGGCCTTGGCGGCGTCGGTCGGCGAGGTGCCGGGGGGCACGTTGATCGTGATGCCGCTCATGTTCACGTTCGTCACGTTGCCGCCGATGGATGCGCTAGGGCCGGGCACTGTGACGCTCGACGGAGCGCCGGACATGGCCGGTGCGGCGGCGGATATCGGCGCGGAGGTGAGGGCGTCGGCTGCGTCGCGTGCGTTGCGCTGTGCTTGCTTGGCCTTGCGTGCGGCCTGTCGGCCATGGATCTCGTCGTAGAGCTCTTTCGTCGCGTCGTCGGTGCGCTCGCCGAACAGTTTGGACAAGCCCTCCGAGGCCGAGCTCGCGAGGCTGGCGACGATGTCGGCGACCTTGCTCGCGATGATGGCGATCACTTTGCCGACTTTCTCGATGTACGGCCACGCCGCCTCGAAAGCCTCTTTCAGCACAGTGCCGAGCGCGCGCATGTTGCTCGCGGTGAGCGCTAAGAGGTGGTTCCAGTCCACCTTGCTCAGCTCGAGCATGAGCGCTGACCATTGCTCTTTGAGCCATCCCATGGCCTCGCCCATGCTGGCGACGAAACGCTCGGCGGTGCCCTCGCCGAACATAGTGTCCATGAACTGTCCGATCGCGGAGTTGCCGCCGGTGAACAGTGCAATGAGGTCGTCGATGACGAGGGCGACAGCGGCGAACGCTGCGGCGGTGCCGACGGCTGCAGCGATGGCAGGGCCGAAGGTTGAGAGCAGGATGATGCCGAGCGTGACGAGGGCGCCCTCGATGAGGTGGCTGTGTTTGCTCACGCCCTCGAAGGCGCTGATAGCCTTGTTCGCCCAGGTGACGAGCAGCTTGCCAGGGCCGAGCAGCTTGAGGCCAATCGAGATGCCAACGTCCTTGATGTGGTCGCCGAGCGCGCGCGAGGCGTTGGCGAAGTCTCCGATCGTGCGTGTGGCGTCGCCCTGCGCTTTCCTCGTGTTGGCGAGAATGAAGCGGTAGCGCAGCTCGGTCTTTTCCGCGACATTCATCGCGGACAGCTTTTTGTGTATGCCCTGCGCGTGCGCGTACTCGGCAAGCGTGGCGTCTTGCATGACGATGCCGAACCGCTTGAGGGGCTCGCTCTCGCCGCTGATACCGCTCTTGAGTGCAGTAAGCGCCTCGTCGTCGGAGGCGTTGAAAAAGCTCGCGAGGTCGACAGCCAGGCCGGCGAACTGCTGCGACATTTCCTGCGCCTTGGCGGCGTTGCCAACCATGGGGGAGATCATGGCGCCTAGCGCTGCGACGTTGCCCTGTAGCGCGTACTTGGAGCGGCCGAGCTGCTGCCCCATGGTCTCCGACCAGGCCTCCACCTGCGACTTGCCAGCGGGTCCGAACACCTCGCCAAGTACGTTGCCGGCCTCGACGGTGCTGCTGGCGAGCTCGACAACGTGCGCGATGCCAGCGACCACAGCGGCGCCGCCTAGGTACTGCATGAGGCCGGCGCCGAATCCTCCGCCCTCTTTCGGTTTCTTGCCGAGCTCTGAGTTGAGCTTTTTCGACTCCGTCGCCATGGCCTGCGCGCCCTGCTTGAAATGGGCGCTTGCGGCCGTCGAGGCTTGGTCGATGCCGACGAGGTCTCGCTTGACTGTCGTGAGCTCTTTGTCGGCCTTGGTGTAGGCCGCCTCGTCCACTTGCAGGCCGAGCTTGGCGACGAGCTCGCGCAGCACGACGGCGCTCAAGACTGCACCTCTGCACGCGCTGCGCGTGCCTTGCGCCGCTCGAGCTCGTCATACATGTCGAGCACAGCGTGCGCGGTGTAGAGGTCGTCGAGCGACCAGTCGTGACAGATGGTCATTAGGCTGTCGCTGTAGTGCTGGCTTGTGGCGATTCGGTGGATGTCCCAGTCGAGTCCGTCGGGGATGTCGACGCTGACGCTATCAACGTCTTGAGCTTCGCGAGCAGGTCCCGACTCCCGCTGCTCGATGCGCCGAAAAAACTGGCGAAATTTGCCTCGAGCGCGAACGCCAGCCACTGCATGTAAGCGTCGTAACGGCCGGCGAAATGCTCGTCGAGGATCTTGTCGAGCTGCGGCTCGGCCTCGTGCGAGATGACAACGGCCGTGAAGTGAGCGAGCTGGTCGCTGATTTCGGCGAGGTCTTTTTCGCTGAGCTTGGCGGCGATGTCGCGGATGGCGTCGGCCGAGCCGAGGGCGAGCGAAGCGGTGAGGCCGCCCTTGGCGTGCAGCACGCCCTCGAGAAACGCAGCGAGGGCGGGGCCGAAAGTCTTGACGAGCCGCACGAGCATGAGCCGCCCTTGCAGGGCGCCGAGCAGCGTCACCTTGTACTTGTGTCCACAGATGACGCGCTCTTTGATGGCTCGTGACATGTGTTAGCGGCCTCCGAATACGGACGCTCGAGCGTTCGCGAGGTCGATTTTCCACTCGTACACCTGCACAGTTTTGCCAAGCTTGATGCCGGGCGGGCCGACGATCCACGCACGCGGGCTTGTGACGAGCAGCTTGCCGGCGGTGTCCTTGGCCGCGAACACACCGGCGGCGACGCCGGCGAGCGTTGCGATGTCGGTGGTCAGCAGGCCGCTGAGGCGCGTGTTGGCGTCGGCCGTTTGGGCATACTTGAGCGTGACTGTCGCGCTGAAGTTGTTAGTTCGCGTGCGCACCACTTCGCCATCGGCGCCGACGTATTTGGTGTACCAGTCTTCACCCCAATCGAGGGAAAACACCTCGTCCTCTGCATATCCGCCGGTGTCGAGCGGCACGCCATCGAGGTTGATGCTGAGCTCGTTGATGTTCCATGTCTTGAATCCCATATGTCAGCTCCTGTTAGGCCTAGGCGTGAGGTGTGTGTTGGGGCCTAAACCTGCACGGTGCCGACAACGCGCACCTTGTGAATGGCGCCGCTGAGGCGGTAGGTGTAGCGCATGTCGGGCAGGATGCGGCCGGCCTTGAGGTTCGGGTCGATGGTCTCGATGGCGGGCGCGGTGCTCGAGTACGGCTGCGTACCGTCGATGAGGCCGGCGGCGATGCCGTCGAGGATCTGACCGTGTATCTGCGCGCGCACGAGCTCGATGCCGTGCGTGGTGTACGGGATGACGTCGTTGTTGCGCATGAGCGCGATGATGCGGTCCTCGAGCTGCACGTCGAACCAGTCGATTGCAGCCATGACGTCGAGGTATCGGCCTGACGCAGCTTGGCCGTCGCGCGTGAAGCCGAGGCCCTTGATGCTGATGTAAAAGTTGGCGTGTTTCGCGTGCAGGTACTGCCGCGCGTTGCTGTCGTAGGCCTGCATGGTGACGCCGGCGAGGCCCTTGTTGGCGAACGTTGCGGGGCCGGGCAGCTTGGGCAGCATGGCGCCGCTCACAGCGGCGGCGAGGTAGTCGGCTTGGTTGGGGTGGTACCACACAGCCGTGCGGCTGTAGGCGGCATTCATGAGCGTGCTAGCGATGTCCGACGAGCCGGTCGCGGGGATCGCGGAGTCGGCCGAGTCGGCCATGTACAGCACGCGCTCGGCCTCGGCCCATTGCGCGGCGCTCGAGATAGCGGCGGCGCCGGGCGTGAGCATGATGAGCGCATACCAGTCGCCGTCAGCCTGACGGATGGCGGCGAGGTCAGCGAGCGGCAGCGTCGAGGGCGCTGCGGTCTGGTCTTGCACGGTGATGTTCGGCGAGACGGCGGTGAACTGTTGCGAGACTCCCGACGTGTCGCTCGTGACGAGCAGCGAGTCGGCGCCGGCCGCGGTCGCGGTAACGTCGGTGATGGCGTTGATTGCAGTGATGAGCTTGAGCGAGATGTCGGCTTGCACCTCGGGCGGCGAGCCGGTCACGTCGACAGCGGTCCCGTTGATGGTGATTTTGTAGTGCGTGGCAGCTGCGGCCGGCGCGAGCGGTGTGAGCTTGAAAACCTGCGTGAACGTGCCGGTGAGCTTGCCCACCTTGACGCTCGGCGGCGCCGGGGTCTGACTCTTTATCTTCTGTACCGTGGCGTAGAGGCTGCTCGTGGTCGGCACGTTGAAAGGCGCCTTGGCCATGTCGCTCGCGTTGTCGAAGCTGCGGACGAGCTCGGGCCAATAGCTATGCACAGCCGCGACTAACGGAATGCCGAAACCGAAAGCGGTGACGGTCGCGTCGGCGACTACAACTGTGTGTTCGATGACTTCGGTTTCGGTGCCCATGTTTGTCCTTACTTGTCGATTTGCCGCTCGGGCACTTGCACGACGGCCGGTGTGTAGACGGTGCCAGCGACGCGCACGTGCTCGATGGTCCCGATGGTCTCGGGCGTCATGGTGTCAGCGTCACACTCGCAAAGCGTATCGAACGAGTAGAGCAGGCGCAGCTCGAGGCTCGCCGAGCTCTCTTTGCGAAAGTCGAATAGGCGCATCAAGTCGACGGGCACACCGGGGCCGTCGAGGGCGATGCCGAGCTCGCGGAATAGCTCGACGGTGCTCGGCAAAAAGAGGGCATCGCGGATGCGCTCGACGTGTCGAAACGCTCGGCCCCATGGCGTCCCGTCGCGGGTCTGAATGACTATCTGCAGCGTGACGGCACGGTTGCCGACGATCTGCACGATGGCGTCCTCGCCGGGGCCTTGCGACACGAAGCGTATTTCGTCGTTGCCGAGCGCGATGTCGGAGATGCCGAGGCCGGTCGAGCCGTTGAGGTTGAGCCGAGCTCGAGGGTAGCCGAGCATTCCCTCGGGCTCGCCAGTCCACACGATGTCGTCGACGGGGATCTTGGCCGTCTTGCCGATCCAGGTCCGCATGCCGTCAGCGAACGCGCCCCAATCCATGCGCCTAGCTCTCCGTTCCGAGCTTGTAGGTGATGCTCGCGGTCAGCGTGCCGTGCTCGAACAGCGGCGTAGTGATGCCGCCCTTAGCGGCAATCGTCGCGGGCTGCAGCGCCGGGTCGATGTGCGCGAGGATGCGCTCTTTGATGATGCCGACGGTTATCTCGCCGACGAGCGCGAGCGCGTAGGCCTCGGTCACCTCGCCGAGCAGCACGCGCCGACCTTGCTTGAACAGCATGTCGGCGATCTCTCGTTGGTGCTCGTCGATGGCGTCGCGCAGGAACGAGCGCTTGGGCACGCCGAGGCCGTACTCGTGATAGGTGGCGAGCTCGACGTTGGTGAGGCCGTCGGCGCCGTGCTGTGCGCCGGCCTCGGCGCCCTGCACACCTACCTTGACGTGCGGGTTGTCGCTGAGGCCGTGCACGGCCTCGCCGAACGCTGCCCATCCCGTATCTTTGTCGATGACGGTCATAGGACGAAAGCCAAAGGGGTGTAGGCGCGGTCGAGCTCGAGGCGGCGCCGCTCGTAGATGCTGCGGGCGCCGTCGGGCTCTTTGCTCGGGTCGAGGCGAGCGAACTCGCCGGCGGGGCTCATGACGAGCAGCTCGGCGCACAGGTACTTGACGCGCATGTCGCGCGCGACGTCGACGAGCTGCATGGTGCCGTCGGGCATGAAGGTCTCGACGGGATTACCGCCGCCGTACGTCGAAGCGGTGAGCGCCTCGGCGTCGCGCAGCTTCGCGGCGACGAGGTCGCGCTTGCAACGCTCGAACTCCGGGAACTCGTCGTAAATGGTGGTGACTGTGACCATGCGTTAGGGCATCGGAATGCAGACGTATTTCTGCGACGGCGGCGGCGGGTGGTACTCGGTGAGGGCGCCCTCGGGTGCGTCAGCTGGCACGACGGGCACGAGCGTTCCGTTGGTGATGAACGTGGCGAACGGTCCTGTGCATGCAGCGGTCGCGGCCTCGAGGTTGTCGGGGGTGATCGCCACGATGGCGTTTTGCGCGAGCTCGATGAGGTGCACGCCTTGAATCCACAGGCTTCGCTCGAGGGTGTTCTGTAGCGTTGGGTCGGCCATGTTAGTTCCGTCGTTTGCTGCCGCTCGTGGCGGCGGGGGTTGCGGTGGCTGGCGTCGGGGCGGGCGGCGGCGAGGCCTCGGCGGGCTCGAGCTCGAGCTCGGCCGCCGGCGGGGCTGTGGGGCCGTCGGTGGTCGGGTTGGTGGGGTTGTTGAGGGCGAGCAGGGCGCCGGGCGCCTCGGCGTCGAAGCGGGCCACGTCGAGCGTCACGCGCAGCTCGCGGTTGATGACAAGCGGCTTGAGGGCGCCGGCGAGGGCAGCTCGAGCGGCGTCGATGTCGCCGTCGGCGATCGTGACTTGCTCGAGCGGCGTGAGCATGACGATGCCGCTCGGAGCGAGGAACGACACGAGGCGGGCGGCGGTGTTGAGGATCTGCATGCGATGGTGTGACCTTGTGAGCTTGTGAGCTTGTGACCTTGCGTTCGAGACGGTGGCCGCCGACGGCTGCAGCGGCCGGGCTGTCAGATGCCGTCCATGTAGACGGCGCTGAGCGGATACTCCCAAGCGACGCCGCCGGCGCGAGTCCAGCTGTGCACGTAGAGGGCGAGGTTCTTGGCCTGCGCGGGGAGCTCTTTCGGCGGCTGCGTGAGCTCGAAATGCACGTAGGACGGGTCGCGCCGATACCACAGCGCGCGCGAGCCGGTGCCTGCGGCGTCGGCGGTCGCGAGGAAGGTCCACCAGTCGACAGCGGTGACGAAACTCGAGCGCTTGAGGTACACCGACAGAATGGTGTCCTCGGGGTCGCTGCCGGCGCCGGTGTATACGGGCGTGTTCTGAATGTATCTAAACTCGCTGAGGGGGAGAATCAGCGTGTCTGGCGACTCGACGCCCTTGGTAGCCGTGAGGATCGAATCCTCGGCGGCGAGCATGTCTCGCAACACGTCGTCGGGGGTCTTGGTGCCGGTGCCCCATGCTGACGTTGCGCCGACGGTCGCGGCTGCGATGATCGGCACGTTGGGGTTGTTGAGCAGACCCTTGATGGTCGTGCCGGTCTGGCCGAGGGCAGCGATGCGCTCGAAACGCTGCTCGAAGCCGCGGCGGACGGCGGCTGCTTCCTGATTCTGGAAGTTGACGCCAGCCATCGAGGCGCGCTCGATGTCTACGACGCTGTAGGTGTAGCCGAGCGCCCAGGTCGCGATGTCGAAAGACTGCTTTTTCGCGTTCGCGCCGACGAGGCGGATGTCGTCGCCGTAGTTCGCGACGAGCTCGGCGATGCCTGCGGCATCCCACATGCGATAGGTCCAGGTCTCAGCGCCGGCGGGCGCTTCCGAGCTCACTGGCACGAACTGACGCCACTTGAGCGCCGGGCGGTGCACCTCGCGAATGCGCTGCGAGATGTACTCGAGGTCGCGGCCGAACAGGGCCGTCTCATTCGCGTCGAGGCGAGCGATGCCGTACGTGCTCGCACGCGTGTGCGCCATGGCGCGCACGAGGTTCGCGAACTGTGTGGGGTCGAGGTTTTGACCGATGTCGCGCAGCTGGGTCTCGAGGTGCTGCGTGTCGAGACGGGCGAGCGCATTGTGACTTGGCAACATTGTCTGATGGTCCTTGCGTCGGCTGTGTGGGCGTCGGCGGTGTGGGTTACAGGTTGATCTCGACGACAGCGACGCCGCCGGCAGCTGCGCCGACGAGGACGGTTAGGTAGGGCGCGGCAACGGCGTTGCCTGCATCGGCATCGTTGCGGAGCGCTCCATACATGGTGCCGGCGCCGACGAGGCCGAACCGCACGAAGGGCACTGTGTGAGACACGAGTGCGGTTTCAGCGACCACGTACACACGCCCCTTGCGCACGACGGGCAGCGATGAGCCTACGCGGTAGGGCGGCTCGGGATAGCTGGGATCCCACATGACGAAACCCGCCACGCCGACGAGGGTGGTGACTTCGGTGGTGAGTACAGGTGCCCGCACAGACTTCGCATCGCGGCCGGCCGCGGTGTCATAGACGGCGATTGTGCCAACGTTGATGACGGCGCCGCTCGCGAGGCCGCTGACGATGCCGTGCGGATAGGCCTCGGCGAGGGCGCCGTGAATGCCGAGCGGCTGATCTCCGTAAGTGAGCTGCATAGAGTTGGGTCTTTCCTTGCGTGTGCGTGTGAGGTCTCGCGAGCGTGTGGGTGTCAGCGTTCGGCGCGGTTAGCCGCGAGCGGTGAGCGCCATGGTTCGGGCTCGGGCTTGGGCGCAACAGTCAGCGCCGCATACTTGCCGGCGAGGATGCCCTCGACGTCGGTGCTCTGGTCGAGGCGGGCCTCGTCGAGGCGGCGCTGCCGCTGGTCGTCGAGTGAGCGAGGCTCGCGGGTCGTGCGGTCCTTGCGGTCGTTGCGGTCGTTGCGGTCGTTGCGGTCGTCGCTGCGCCGTGGGGCCTTGCGCTTGCCGCCGGCCTCGAGCTCGCGGTCGAAATAGGCCTGCACATACTCGTCGCTGCGGCCGTCGAACGAGGTGTCAACGCGCAGCTCCTTGAGCGCCATGAGCTGAATGTCGCGAGGGCTCTTGCCGCCGAGCTCGGCGTCTTCGGGCAGCACGTCGCGCACACGCGTGAGCAGGTCGAGCCGCTCTTGCAGCGCAGCGTCGAAGCGTTTCGGGTCAGCCGCAGCCGTGAGCTGCGTCTTGGTCTGGTCGAGCTCGCCCTGCAGCGCGTCGAGGCGCTTCTGCAGCTCGAGGACCTTGGCCGAGGCTGTCGTCGCCTCGAGCGTGCGGGCCTCGAGCGTGCGGGTGATGAGCTGCGATGCCGTGGGCGTGACTTGCGCCTCGATGCCGTCGAGGCGGATGGTGACTAGATCCATAGTGCGCGGTCCTTTGTTCGGTGGTGTGCTGTCGGCGAGCACGACAGCGGCGTCGCCCTCGAGACGAAAGTCGTCAGGCGCTGATCCGTCGAGGCGCAGCGCAACCTCGGCGCCAGCGCGCCCCCAACCTCGAGGGCCGAGGCCGACGTGGTTGTAAACAATGCCGGTTTGTTCGGCGTCGTAGTGCTCGCCCTCGAAGACGCCGGCGCCCTCGATGAGCGTGCACGTGTAGCCGCAGCTCACCTCGGCGCGGTCTTTCTTTTCGACAGCCTCGATGAGCTTGCCGTCGGTGATGAGCAGCTGCGCCTCGACGTACTTTTGGCCGTCCGCTCGAGCGCCGCCGGATACATGTCCGAGCGAGAGCGCTCGAGCGTTCTGCGGGGTGACCATTCCGCGAGGGTGCAAGTCGGTGACGGGCGCATCGGCGAGCGTGGCGAGCGACTCGGCGGCGAACACTTGCGCCGGCCTCCGCAGCTCGCGCACGACGCTGCCGTCGGCTCGGCGGTAGGTCAGCACGCCGGTGCGTGTCACGCGCGCAGGGGCTCTAAGGAAGCCTTGCGGGGTGCGGGTGACGGTTCCGAGCGGGGCTGCGTCGTAGCGGGTGACTGGCACGCGTCAGCGTAGCGGCACGTAGGCTCGAGCTGTCAAGAGCTCGAGCAAACGAGGGCACGAGGGCACAAGAGCACACGAGCCGCTCGAGCGCCTACTCGCGCGGTGGCGAAAGGGGAACCGTAGCCATTGCAGGCTATACGCGAAACGCTGCGGCGAGCGTCGGCGGGGCGGGCTGTGCGCCGAGGTCCCGCGGTACAGCTCGAGCCGACGCCGAGCTCGCCGAGCGAGCGCGGACGATAGTCAGCCGCCGGCCTCGGTGTCCAGGTCGCTCGGGCCTAAGTGCTCGAGACGGATCACGTTCTCGGGGCCTAGGGCACGCGTGCCCTCGAGCTCGAGGCCGTTTGTGTCTCGCGTTGCATCGGCGCATGGTTTGCCGAGCTCGACGCTCGTGCGTTGACGGACAACGATGCTCGGCGCTATAGCGACACGACGCTATGCTCGAAGCTAGCGCGGAGGTTGTGTCATGGTCGACAGCTGGATTGTGAGTGAGGCCGGCCGCGAGGTGACGGTCGTTGAATCGGGCAGCGCCGAGCTCGCCCTCGCCGAGGCGCTCGCACGGCTCGAGGTGTCAGCGGCGTCGATGTCGCGCAGCACGCAATGGGTCGAGGTCGCGGTGCGCAGCGAGTCGACGGGCGAGGTGGGCGTCGCATGGGTCGAGGTGCCGCCGGTCGAGCCGCTGTGCGTGGCGCTGCTCGAGCACGTATGGCGCGAGGCGTCGGTGCAGCGTGACGTCGATGGCGAGCGGCTCGAGCGCTGCAGCCACTGCGGACAGTGGCGCCATCAGACAGCCGTGCGGCTCGCGGCGAATGGCGAGCGTTACAGCTCGCTGACGTACTTGCCTCGAACCGGGTGGCTGTAGGCCTACTTGATGAGCTCGGGATCGCGCGGCACGGGTTGCCGCAGGCCGGCGAAGTGTCGCCGGCGCAGCGCCTCGAGCTCGGGCTCGAGCTGCTCGAGCTCGGCGTCGGTGAGGTCGGAGCCGTTGATCCATCGGTACACGTTCGCGGCTGTAAAGTCGCCTTGCGCTGGGTCGTCGAGGTAGGCCTGCGCGAGGTGCAGGATGGCCTGATAGCTCAGCGGGTAGGGCAGCGAGGCCTCGAGCTGTTGCGCGGATGTCTGCGTCATGGTGCCGGCGGTGTTCGGGGTTGGGTGATGGCAGCCTCCCATGCTTTGATCGCGGTGTTCGGGCTTTTGAACCGCAGGTCGAGGGCGGCACGCTGCGCGTCGTCGAGCTCGGGCACGAACTCGACGAGCATGTCGAGCTGCGTCTTGTAGCCGGCGACGGTGGCGCTCGAGCTCTTGAGCGCGTACGCAGCAGCGCGCACAGCGTCGGTGGTTTGCTCGGCGTTCCAGCCTGTCACGTCGCGCACGTGGTGCATGAAGGTCGCGATGTAGCGGTCATACGCACGCCGGCCTCGAGCCTGAAAGGTGCGGTCATTCGCGCGCGGCAGCGCGAGCGGATGGTCGGCGGCAAGCGTTGCGTGGTCGAGGCCGACGATGGTGGCTGTGGTGTCGCGCGCGACGAGCTCGGTGGCGAGCTCCTCGGCGAACGTGTCGACGGTCTCGTTGGCGAGGTAGTGCTGAAAGCTGACGTCAGCGCCGAATCCGTGCAGCTGCTCGTGCACGACGGTCTCGATGGCGTCGATGTGTTTGAGCTCGAGCTCTTTGCCGGCGCCGAGGCGCTTGAGCGCTTGCTGCGCCGTTCGCGCAACGGTGTTCTTGATGCGCATGAGGCCGGTCTGAATGGTGCGCGAGCCATGTATGCCGGGCTTGCCGAGCGTCGAAGCGGTGCGGATGGTCTCGCCGAGGACTTGATCGGGGCGTGGGTTGACGCCGAGCTTGATGAGCGCCTCTTGCAGCGCCGGCCGGATGACGGGGGTGGGGTCGGGGCGGCGCGGTGTGTACGGCTGTCCAGGGCGCGACTTGACGGTCGCGTCGAGCTCGTGGGCGCCGCTGGCCAGCTGCTTGCCGAGCGCCTTACGTTCGGCGTCGGCCAATGGGGGCGGCGTGAACGGCCGCGGAATGCGCACGGTGAGCTCGATGGCGGTGCCGCTCGAAGGCGGCGCCGAGGTCGACGTGATGGCGTAGGGCGCCGAGCTCGGCGGCGGAGGGGTGATCGCGGGCGGAGGCGCCGGCGGAGGCGGCGGCGGGGCAGGAGGCGCTACGGGCGGCCTTGGCGGCGGCGGAGGCGGCGGGGGCGGCTGTGGCGGGGCTGGCGCCGGCGGAGGGGTGATCGCGGGCGTTGGGGTCGGAGGCTTGGGCGGCGTCGTTGCGCCGGTGGGCCATTCCGCACGCACAGGGCGAGGCGTCGGCGGTCGCAAGCCGGGTAGCGACAGCTGTCCCGTCGCGCTGCCGGGCAGCGGCGGTGCGGTCTCGAGCGGCGAGCCGGCCGGCGGGCGGATGGTGGCGAGGTCGACGATCGGGATCGCGTTGCAGCGGCATGCAAAGTAGTTCGTGTCGAAGCCGGGATGCGCCGTCTTGCCGGTCTTGGGGTTCACGACGGGCGGGCTATCCCATGCCTGCACGCTGCCCTCGAGGGCGCGGTGTCCAGGCCTGACCTTGAGGTCGCCGGCGGTGCGCCATCTGTAGTGTGTGATGCCGAGCGAGGTCTGACGGATCTCGGTGAACTTCGCATGCAGCCGGCCGACGGCATCGTTGGCGATGATGGTGGCTTGGTTGGCCGACACGCTGCTCGTGTCGCTGATTATCTTCGCGGCGAGCTCTTTAGGCCGCAGGCCTTTCTCGAGGCCTACGCGCACGCTGGTCTGCACCTGCGCGTAGGCCTCGTCGGTCATAGTGCCTACACGTTTCGTTTGTGAGCGAACGAAGTGATCGAGCTGCTTGGCGATGCCGCTGTTGGCGTCGAACGGGTTGATTGTGCCGACGACGGGGGCGCCGGGGTCGCGCGGTTTGCGCGGTTTGCGCTCGCTCTTGGCGTCCATGCGGCCGGCTTGCTCGAGCGGCCGGCCGAACGCTCGAGCGAGCTGCTCGTCGAGGTTGAGGCGGGTCTGCGCTGCAACGCGTAGGCCTGCACGCTGAGCGTAGGGCGTGACGTCGAAGCGGAGGGCGGCACGAGCTCGAGCGACGAGGCGGGCGACGGTTGGGTCGGCGGCGTCGGCGCGAGGCTCGAGCGCGTGCGGACCTAAGACGCCGGCGACGTCGGGCGAGATGGTGGCGATGTCCGACACGACAACACGCACACCTCGCCGCTCGAGCTCGCGCAGCAGCGGGTCGAGCACGCTGTCGTGCCCTCGCTGCATGGCAGCTTGGCCGGGCGTGAGCTCGCGCATGGTCTGGCGCAGCACGAGCAGCAGCTCGAGCGGCCGGTCGAGCGACATGGCGAGCGCCTTACGCAGCGCCCTCGCGATGGCCACGCCCTCGAAGATGCCCGCACGAGCAGCGAGCATGCCCTCGGCGACGTGTGCGCTGGCCTCGCTCCAGCCGAGGTGCATGACGTCGTCGGTGTGCGTGATGCCGAGGCCGTGCCGAGCGGCGAGCGCAGCGGCGAGCGTGCTCTTGCCTGCGCGCGGTCCGCCGGTGATGCCGATGCGCAGCTGCGCCGGGTCGCTGTAGCTGTCGGCTCGAGCGCTCGAGGCGAGCCGCTCGACGTGGGGCACGAGCTCGTCGAGCAGGGTGCGGCGGATGCGCCGGCCGAGCTCCATGAGGCCGCTGTGATAGCCGTGCAGGGCGACGCTCGAGAACTCGGGCGGCGTCGCGTCGAGGGGCGCTGCGTCGCGGCGGTCGCCTCGAGCTCGAGCGAGCGCGACAGCATGGCGGCAGCTCATGCGCAGGGCGAGGCGCCGGCGAGCGGTGTGCGCGTGCGTCATTCGGTGGCGTCAGGCGGCGGCGGGTCTTGTGGGGGCGTCGGCGGTGGCTGCGGCGGCTGCAGCTGCGGAGGCGTGGGCGGCAGCGGCGGC
>Ga0247671_1000081_pt1 | contig 31710 bp, 31 predicted proteins | sample CNK12_metaG_FD_183039 | JGI IMG/M metagenome (GOLD analysis project Ga0247671, IMG submission 183039) | Soil microbial communities from Purdue University Martell Research Forest, Indiana, United States - CNK12 | ecosystem: Environmental > Terrestrial > Soil > Temperate forest > Bulk soil...
CCTCTTGGTTGTTTTTCTTTGCGAACGCGACCGTGTTCTCAGAAAACTTTTTGTCCACTGCCACGTTCAGGTCAATCGAGGTCATCGGTTCGCCATTCGGACCTTTGGTCTCCAGATTAAACACCCCAACCTTCGCCTCGGGCACCGCATCCAAGACTCCTTGGAACGCCTTCATTTCTTCCGCCACCCTTTCAGGAGTCAACAGGTCGCGCGGAATGTTTTTACTGGCGAGCGTGACGACATGCAACGGCTTTCCAGCAATATCCGCGACGGAGCCGTCCCGGTCGAACGTCTCGCCGAATTTCCCGCCGCTCTTGACGGCTTCGAGAGCGTCCTTCATCTTTTCCCCGGTGAGAAAAGCCCGGCGCCCCGTGAACTCGTTTGCCTCAAGCTCGCCCGTTCGCGCGACGTTGCCGCGCTCCGCGGGTTGGAACTGGCCGATTTTGACCGAGTGCTCCAAGGCCTGCGCCCGGTCCAAAAATTTTCCGGACTTCGTATTGAATCCGTCAGTCAGGTAGCCGGACGAATACAATCCAGAGGGGTCAGGGTCTGTCAGGTTCGTGCCCGGCGGCAGGTCTTTGACCTCGCCCTTGCGCGCGGCTTCGTAAAAGTTGTCCAAGGCCTCACCGTGCCAGGAGCCCTTGAACACCTGCCCGCCTTTGGTGCGGATGGATGCCGTGACGACGGGGTCTGGGCCTTCGGCCAGGATTGATTTCCATAAATCGGGAGTTAAGGAAATTGTGTAAGCTCCAAACATTCCCAGGCCCGCTTTTTTTACACTGTCCGGGGCTTTAGAGAATGCGTCGCGGGCGGATTCAACCAGCCCAGCATCAAACTTTCCGACAGGGTCTCCAATAGCGTTCTCCTTGACTTTGGCCTCAAGCCACCCTCCGGGAAGGCTTTTTACGGTCACTTCCGTTCCAAATTTTTTCTTGAGGGCGGTTCGGACGGTGTTGGTTTTCCAAGTTGATTCACCTTCTTCTGGCTTTTCAGGTAAAAATCCACCGCGGGACTCAGGCGTGGCAAAAGGCGGCTTACTGTCGGGGCGCGAGCGTCGCCAGCCCGCGGGACCGGCAGCCGAACCCGTGTCGGTCGCAGCTTCCACAGCTTCGCGGAAGAATTGCGCCTTGGTGGCGTCGGCAGACGCACGGTCGAGCGCATCAAAATTTCCAGCGCGCACCTCGGCCATCGTCGCCTGGGCGGTCTTCGCTGCGATGTCCTGGGCATCCATCAGCGCGCGGAGGTCTGCCGGATTTTTCAACCCGAGACCCAGCTCGTAAGCCGAACCCGTGAGCGTCCCGCCGGGGCCGAAAAACTTCTGCCACTCTTCCGGCGTGGCGTTGACCACGTCGTTGATGGTCTCGTTCACCGGCTTCTCGGTCAAAAACCCAGCGCGCGTGATGTCGGTCGAGCCGCCGCGGCCCGTAAGTTCAGGACGACGTTCGGCCTGCAAAAGGTCCGTGGCGTTGAGCCGCTCGACGACCGTGTGCAGGTCACCCACCGGCATGTTCGCCGCTCGAAAACGGTTGCGCAGCGGGTTGGTCTCCCGCACTTCGACTTCTCCGCGGCCCTTGGTCGCCTTGGCCGGGTAAACCGGGATGTCCCCGCCGCCAGCGATGCGTTCGCTCTCCAAGCCTTGGGCAGCGCGAATCTCCTGCGCCTTGATGTTCGCCGGCAAACCTTTTCCAGCGCGCGCGGTGACGGGTGGCCCGGTCTCCTTGCCTTGAAGCAGATTGAGCCACTGTTCCTTTTCAGCACCGAGGGGAACGCCCTCGCCTTGCTCAGCCGGAATCGACGCGCCCAGTTCTTCGGGCGGGCGAACGAGGGTCTCGCCGCCGCCACGGAAGCCGCGGTCCTGGTTATCCCAGTAAGTGTTGAGGTCAGCCAAAAGCTGGTCAGCGCCGGCAGCCGTGAGCGCGCCGGTCTCGTCCGTTTCCCAGGGAACCTTTTCCCCGGTCTTCTTCGCCCACTGAACCGCGCGGTCCACATTCGACAGAATTTTGTCCGTGCTGCGCGCGATGAGCTGCGGCTCGCCGGACTTCATGGTCTCCCAGCGCGTGGGCCGCATCTCTTTGGAATGCTTCTCGCGCAGTTCGGGTGGGAGCCCGCGACCAGCTTCGATTTCGGCCTCGCGCTCGGGCTCGGTCGGCTTGAAAACCTCGGCGGGGGCGCCAGAGTGTTCGACACGCAGGCCAACCTTTTCGTCCAACGCTTGATTGACCGTGTCAACGACGTCGCGGTTGGGCTTGTCCTCGGCCCACTTCATGGCGACGCCGGTATTGGTGACCTCGGCACGTCGGGCCGATTTATCTGAGCGAACCGCCGGCTGACCTTCTGCGGGGGCCGGCGCGGGAGGGGGCGCTGCCGGGGCCGCTTCTTGTTTGGCCGGCGGTTCGAAATTGAGTTCTCCCTGGGTGCCCTCGACGGGAACCTGGAGCTTGGTTTCTGAGGGCGCCTCCGCTGGCTTCACCTCGACGGGAGCCGCCGGCGCTTCGGGAGCGGCGGGTTTAACCTCGGGAGCGGTGGCTTGCTGAGCCGCGAGATTGTCGCGCTCGCTGAGGATATCCCCAGACGCCTCGACCAGCCGCTTGCGCAGAGAGTAGGAAGGCTTGATGTCCAAGCCGGGGGTCTTCCGCCCGGCGGTCATGTCAACACCAAGCGCGTTGCCCAGCGCCAGGGACGCGTCGAGCAGGACTTGCTTGAACCCGCGCCGCGGAGCAGGAAGCCCCAAAGATTCGAGCGACGTGTTGTAGAGCAGGTTCGCCCAGTTGTCCGCGATGAATTCGCTCTCGACTTCGTCGGGCGTCATCTTCCGGTTGAGCTGGGACTCGTAGTGGTCTTTGAGCTGCTGAATCTCGTCGCCCGTGTATGCCTCACGCACGGCATCGTGCAAAGCTTTTCGCGCCTCGGGAGCCATGACGGACTCCAAAATGTGCGAAGCCTCGTGCGGAGCGTCCTCAGCCGACTTGACCAGCGTGACCATCTCGCCACTGCCGGAGTCATCCGCCATGAAAATTTTCGAGATGCCGCGAGTCTTCGCTTCCTCGGCAACCGCCGCCGTCTGCTCGGGCGTCAACGGCTGCCCGCCATTCGCGCGCACCGTGTCGTTCTCGATGGCCTTTTGATACGTGGCGTCGTCCACCAAGAAAAGCTTGCGCCCGAACGGACGCAGCGTCTCGCGCAGGCTGTTGACCATGTTCCGCGCGTTCTCAGGCGCCGCGGCAGCCGTCTGCTCGTGGACCGCATTCATCGACGAGAAGTTGTCGTAGCCGGGGGACTCGGTCTTCTCCCAGGTGATTTGTCCGGGGTCGAAATAACGTTTGGCGCCGGCTTCGGCCACCGCGCCTTTTACTCCGCGCACCGTTCCATGAACAGCGCCGCCCACTGCGCCGACGCCGAGGATGCCACCTTGTGGCTCGTCAGTGGCGAACGCGAGTGGGGCGGTCGCTGCCGCACCTTCAAGTGCGCCTACCACGGGCGGTTTGACAAACTCCGCGGCAGTCTTCGCCGCGTTCAAAACTTTGGCACCGGTCGTCTGTTCGAGACCCAGGAGGAGCTGCTTGCCTTCGGACGGGCCAGCGGCAGCGCCGGCTTCGCCGATTTCCCGGAGGAGCGTTCCGCCCTTCTCGATGATTTTTCCAGCCGCTTTGGTCGCGCCGGCCACAGCCATCGCTTTGAAAAAGTGTCCAGAGCCCAAGCCCGCGGCGGTGAACGTCGGCAGATGTGCCGCCTTGCCCAACGCCTGCCCGGTGACTTCGGCGCCGCGACCGACAACTTCTGCGCCCTTCGACGCAGCTTGTCCAGCCGCGCGGCCCAGATATCCCAGCGCCGCTTGCGCTCCGGCATCGTTGGCCGCGGTGAAAATTACGCGACCGCCCAGCGCGACGCCCTTCAATCCCGCGCCAGTGGCGACCAGGGTAATGGGGTCGGTAAGGCTGAGTAGCTTGATGTTTTCCGGGTTGAGTTGCACCCCCTCGCTGACGAGGTCTTTGACGCCTTCGCCGCGCGAGAGACCTTCGACCGTTTCGCGCCAACCGAGGTCTTTGAAAAGCTCGTTCTTGAGTTCATCGTCGGAGATTTTTCGCCAGTCTTTTTTGCCTCCGAATTCGAAGGCGGGACCAACCAGCTTTCGGGTCCCTTGTCGCACCATGTCCTGGAGCGACCCAACAGCGGTCTCGGTGCCCGCGATGGCTTCAGCGATTGCCGCTTCCTTGGCATCCTCGGTCATGTTCTCCCACTGGTCGCGCTTCTCGGGGTCCAACGCCTCGCCACGCATTTTCATCGTGACCGCGTCCACCAGAGGAGCCACCGCGATGTCGCTAATGTTCTCCAGGCGTTTGGGAATAGACTTAACGATGTCCTTCAGAAGCGGCAAGGTGTCCTTCTTAACAGACGCCACAGTCTTTTTGAGCGTGACCCCCTCGGCCTGCGCTTCGCGATACGTGTCCAGCGCCTTCTGATACCGCTTCGGGTCGCTGAAGATGTTGTCTTTGTTCGCGAAGATGAAATCGTGAATCTTGAAGTTCGGGTCTTTGGCCAAGTCCTGCGGCGTGCGCTCATCGAGAGCGTCGGCTTGCCGCTGGCCCTTGAACGGGTCCGCAACTTCCTGCTCGCCAGAAAACTTGTCGTGCGGGACCTGCTTCTCGGCGGCGAACTTATCCGCCGGCGGTTCCGCGGGCTCGCCTGGGAGCGGAGGAGGCGCGGGGATTCCTTTCGCCTTGAAAGCGTCCCGCATCTTTTTGCTCTCGGCATACCAATCATCCATCGACATCTTCTGTGGCCCCTTGGCGGGGACCATAGTCCCGCCTGGGACAGACACAGGTTTGATGTCCGAAGGCTGAAGTGGAATGTCCGTGAACTGCTCGCCCTTGGCGATATCCTCCAGAACAGGCATAACTATTGAGTGACCGGCGGTTTGTATTTCCGATTGACGAACTTCCGACCGTCAGGTGAAAAGTAGAACTGCGCGTCCTCGGGCGCCTCGTCCGGCGAGTTCACCGTCGGAATCTGCTGCACCAACTTCTCGCCAGCTCCGGTCGCCGCGCTGGGGGCGGCTCCTGGAGGGCCGGCTTGCGGCGCTGGAGCGGCGGGCGCGGCGCCCGGTTGAGCTGCCGGCTGCGCGGCGGGTTGCGCCGCAGCAGGGGTAAGTTCAGTCGTGCCGGTCACCGTGGTTCCCGGCTTGGCGCGGTTCGGCAAGTCCACAAAGTTTTTCCCCTTGAGGATGTTCATCTCCTCGTCCGAGAAAACTTCATCCAGGTCGTTGGAGAGATTTTGCTTCTCCGCACGCCGCTTGATGAACTGGTAGTGGTCCCGCGAGTCGTCCGAGATGGCTTGGTTGAACGCCTGAAAAGCTTTCGCCATCTGCCGGCGGTCGTTTTCCGTGAGGATGGCCCCGGCGGGCAGCTCGTCGTGACTCGGGTTCGAAAAATACTGCTCCCACTTTTTCCGAAGCTGGTCGGCAAAGGGCGACTGCTTGTTCACGAAGTCAATCATCGACGGACGAATGACCGCGGACGGATTGGCGACTTTGAGGAACGCGTCAATCAAAACGCCGTCCTCGGCGTTCGACGGAGTCGGGTTCGACAAAACATTCTTGGCGGTCCGCAGCGCGCCGATGGAAACGTCCAGCCCGCGCTCGTGGTTCTTCTTGTCCTTTTGCGAGACCAGCTCGTCGATGGCCTTGGGCGCGTTGACGTCTTTGGTCGAGACCGTTCGTGACGCGCTCACGGGCGTCCCCTGCTTGGTGACCATCTGACCCGTGACGGTTTCACGGCCCGACGGTTCGACGGTAGTCGTGGTCTGCTCGTGTGCGTTCAGCAAAAGTTGTCGGTCCAGGTCGCGTTGTTCCTTGGACTGAATCGCGGTCTGGATGTTCTTGAGCGCGCTGGGCACGTCAAGCGTTCCGTCCAGGCGCATCGGCAGCTCCATGCCCTCGTGCCCAGCGGTTTCGGAATGCAGCTTGGCGATTGCCTCGGGCGAGCCGCCCTGCTTCACGTTCTCCAACTCCTGGCGCGCCTTGCGCGCGGCGGTCTCGTGCATGAGCGGGGCGAGCGCGGTGTTGGTCGCTTCCTCGCGCAGCATCTTTCGCGACTGCAAATAGTGAAGCAGGTCCTCGGAGTCCAACTCGTTGAGCACCGCGCGCGTGGGCTTCTTGCGAAAGTCCGCCTCGTATTTCGCCTTGAGGGCTTTGAAACGTTCGGTAGGCATAGATTACTCCAGTTGCATCAGCGAACCAAATCCGAGTGAGCCGCCCCCGGTTCCGGGGCTTCCGCCGGACTCGCTGAACTGAAGACCCGACAGTCCGCCGCTCGGAGTGGTGCTGGCTTGGGGAGCCGTGTCCTGGCCCGGCAGCTTTTCGTCGAGAACAGAACGAGCCGCCGCTTTTCGCGCAGCGTCATCCTCTTTCTTGTCCGCGTCTGTCTGAGTCTTGGCGGCTGAACTGTGGGCAGCCGGCGCCGATTGAAACTTTTGCAAGTCACCAATGGATTGCACCAGCGCACTCAGCGCCGCATTTTTTACGTCCGTATTGACTGGAACCAATGGAATGTCCAACGGCATATTACGCCCTCGCGTGCTTCAGTTGTTTGATTTCCTGAACCAGCGCCTTCACGCTGGCCAGCGCCACTCCGATTGCATCTACGACCGGGATGGTCGTGGCGTCACCATCACCGGAACCGAAAAGCTTGTCCCAGTCCTGGGCCATCGGACCGGTATGCCGGCCTTTGGGGACGTCTTTAATGCCGTCCTTGTATTCCCAGTTCGAGACGTTGAGCTTCTCGACCTTCTCCAAGATTTTCTTTTCATCCACGGGCTCGATGTTTTCTTTGGCGTTCTTGTCGGACAGCATGGACATCGCGCCCATCGACATGGACGACCCGCCACCGCTTTGACCGCCGCCGCCACCGTAGGCACCCTGGGCTTGACCGCCCCAGTTGCCGGCGGTCTGATTCAGAGCCGTGTCGCGGATGCGCGCAAACTCCAGCGCGCGCCACGCATCGAGGTTCGCCCTCTGCTGACCCAGCTCGCGCTTCGCTTGCCGCGCGCCGAGGTCCAGGTTCAAAACTTCGCGGCCCGTGAGACCGGTGCCCGTGCCGGCTTCCGTGGTGTTGGCCAAATTGAAAATCGCAGCCGAACGCGCCAGACCTTCGCGCTCGGACGACTGAATCGTCGGAAAAATGGACGACAGAATCTTCGCACGAGATTCCTGCAAACTCTGCGCGGTGTCCGAAAGCTTGGCCGCTTCGAGCGACCGGGACTGCCGGAGTTTTTCGCCTGCGGACCCGAGGACCGTCGAGACGACTCCACCGACGGACCGCCCCGTGGGCTTGATTCCCGCCTGGGCAGACTGGCCAACGCCGGCACGAACCAGTTCAGCCTGATACTCGGGCGGCAGCGTCCCGCCCATCTCCAGCACGTCGTTCGCTCGCGCGATGACGTTCTTCTGAAGGCGGTCCAGCTCCGGGTTCTTGTCGATGTTTTCCTTGAAAAGCTGATTGGCCACCCGAGTCGATTCGAGACCCGACACAGGTGTCTGCGACTGGGCCAGGATGTCCTTGCGGGCCTGCTGGCCGGCGGCATACATCTCGGGCTCGTATTGTTTTTGAAGCGCGACACGGCGGTCGAGGTAACCCTTATCGTATTGCTGCGTGAGCAGAGTGATGCGCGATAAGTCGTAATCGTCGGACAACGCCTTTTTCTGCGCGATGATGCCGTTTCGCTGCGCGGCATACGCCTCCTTCATCGCCTTCTCGTCAGTGAAACGTTCGGCGATAGCTGCCGCTGACCCAATGATTCCACCTACAGATACACCCATAAATTTATAGTCGTTTTCTAAAACCTAGCTCGATTACTTCGTAACCGCGCTTTTCAAATATCCCGCGTCCACCATCTTCATTAACGGTAAACATATGACCATGCACGATGTTCGTGCAGCCGTGCGCACGGGAATCCCGCTCGGCCTGCTCCAACATCGCTTTTCCGACCCCGTTCCCGCGAGCCAGCGGGTCCACCCAAAAGAAAACCATCGTCGCAGTCTGCTCGCCGTTGAACGTGTCCTGCATGTAGGTCACGCCCGAGACGCCGACGGTGTAGCCGTCCAGCATCGCGACTCGAATCGTCGCCACTCCTCGGTCCAGGAGCGGCGCCCACACCTGCTGAACTGCGGCCATGCTGAACTGTCCCGGATACTTCACGTCAATGAAGTATCGCGCGAACATCGCGTGCAGGTGTCGCAGTCCGTGTGGGCGGACCTCCACCAAATCTAGTTTTTGACAAGGTGCCATAGCCAAACTGTCGGCTGAACCGTGTTGTGACCCGTCGCCGCGGTCGTGTAACTGGGCGCATCTTCGATGGTGAACTGTTTGCTCGTCACCAACTGCGTTCCAGTCGAGCCCAAGCTGACGCCAGTCTGACTGCCGTTCGGCGCGCTGTGCCCCGTGCGAGCGGTCTGCGAATTCGGCGGCGTCGGGCTCGGAATCCCCGCGTTCAAAATCTCGGTGTCCGCGTCTTCAACGCGGAACAGAACGATGTTCGAGTTCACGCTATTCAAAAGCGTGGCGTGCCCAATCATGTGCGAGTGTTGCTGAACTTCCAGCGACCCGAGCACATGGAGTTCTTCGCCGAAAACTTCATTCGCCGCGCGCTGCGTCACGCCCGCGGGGGTGGACACCGTGTTCACCGGCGAGCTGCCCGCGTCTTTCGCCGCCTGGGCGATGGTGCGACCGCGCCGGCTCTCGTCGTTACCGAAGAGGACCGACCAACCGGGGTTCGCCGCCAGCGCCAACGTCAGATTGTCTGCCGTCACCGCCTTGACGTCGCCGGGGGTGCCGGAGACCGTGCGCCACGCGCTGCGTTCCCAGTGAATCAGGACGTTGATGTCCGTGTCAAAATACTGCTCCAGGTCCACGGGATTCGTCGGGCGATTCGCCGTGTTGCCGCTGTTCGGAACGCCGCCGGCGGCGTCCCAGGAATTTCCGTCCCAGCCATACCAGCCCAGGGGCCGGCTGCCGACCGTTCGGAACCAGATGAGCGGGTCCGCCGTCCCAGGCGTGCCGGGGTCGTTCGGGCCGATGAAAGCGAACTGCGACAACGAGTCGGAGATGTCCAGGGGGACGTAATGCCCCACGTTGATGTCGAAGACATACAACTTGGTTCCGTTTTTGAACCACGGACCCGAGTTGCTCGCGGGCTCGACGTCGCCGATGACGAAAAAGTTGGTGCCGACTGGGGACTGGATGTCCATCCGTTCGAGGATGGCCGCGAAGTATTCCTGCGGCGTGCCTTCGAAGTCGGGCGGCAACTGCGTCGCGACGATGACGAGATTAGTCTTTTGCAGTGGCATAAATTACGGGCGCCGTTCCAAAGCTTGCACCCGCGCGGTCAGCGCGGTGAGCTGCCCTTGCAGCGCGTTGATTGAATTTTCATTCACGGCGCGAGCCGTCTCCAGAAACGTGATTTTATCGCGCAGTGAAAACACCAGCGACAGTAAAAGTTGAACCGGGTTCTCCAGATACAACGCCAGCCCATCGCCGTCATTGGCTTCCACCAGCGCATTGAACAACGCGGGGCCGTCCTCGACCGGGGCAAACGTTCCGCCGTTTCGGCGAGGGAATACTTTCGTGAAGGACTCGACCGCATGGTCAAGGTTCTTCCGGGCTTCGTCAAGCGTAGGACGCGGACGGGGGGCCGGCTGACCGCCGCCGTTTCCGTTGCCGTTGCCGTTGTTGTTCGGGTTCGCCATATTATTCGCACGGCGGCACTACGACCGCCAAAATTTCCGAGGGATTCGATTGTCCAAACTCACCGAACGCCACGACCTGATAGTAAAAGGTCCCGGCATCCTCGACGTCCTCGGAGAACGTCAAGACATCCACCGACGCCCGGTAGATGAACGGGCCGACCGCGTCGTCCGACCGCAGCACGTTGTAACCCAGGGCGCCGGTCACAGCGTCCCAAGTCAACGTCACCACTCGCGGACAGTCACTCACACTCGATTGCAAATTCGTCGGGCCAGCCGGCGCATTGACCGGGATAAACCCGGACACATCGGTTCCAGAACCGCTGCCGCTCTCCTCGGGACCGAGTTGGCAAATTAGCGGAGACCGGTAGTTGATTCGCAACTCCCGGCGCGTAATTGGCCGCAATGCGTCAAACTGCATCATAGACCGAGTCCCGTCGAAATCAAAATCGGCAGCGCCTCTTCCAGTTTTCGCGCAGCCTTGCGTCGCGCGGTCGTGGTGGCGATTCGGTCAGCGTTATCTTGGCTGATGACCGATTCACCATATCCCGTTCCCACTTCCGTAATCCCCTGCTCCGTCAACGACACCGTCTGGTTGCTCGTGAACAGCGGGATGTTCGAATTCAGTTCTTCGACCGAGTCCGAAGCTGCACCGTCGAATCGCACAAAATTCTGTTCGGCTCCTTCGTTTTCCTCGCAGCGGCCAGAAAGTTCTTTGTTCGGACTGACCGACCCCGGCGTGCCCGGCGCGGGTTCCATGTAAACGCGAATTCCACGAACAGCACCAGGACCAGAGCCAACAATGAGAAGTTGAAAAGATTCATCCAGGAAGTCCAGCTTGATGCTTTCGACGTCGCACGAGGACAAGTCCTCCGACGACGCGAGCAGCCGACCGTCCTGGGTTCGGAGAGCACGCACCTGCTTTTTGAAAGCGAAGATTTTTTGGTCACTGGTGATTTTGTGACCAACGCGAAACGAGCCGCGGGGCGATTCGATTCGTTTCGTCATCACGCGTTTGTATCGTCCCCGATGCGGACCGGCCCAGAAGACCCCGAGGTCAACCGTTCCCGCCAACTCCGACATGTAGATGTCCGCATACAACATTTTCTTGTCCTTGAGCGGGACGTCCGAGCTATACGCTCGCGTCTCGACCCACCAAGTAATCGGGCAGCCGTCGTCCAGGCGGTCCGGCGAGAACGCTTCCCACAGCCGGTTCTGCCCGTCGAAATCCACGCTCGCGAAAAAAGCCCGGTTCCGTCCGGCGAACAGACCGGAAATCCAGTCCGAGGGCCGCGTCCCGGTCCAGAAAGAGTTCCACGTAAACTGCGGGCTATTCTGGTTTCGGTTCATCAGCGTCGCGCCGTCCATCACCCAGGTGTGAGTGTTGAACTTGTCGCAGTGCGGAACCGACACCATCAGATAGTGCTCGAAGGTTCCCACAGCCACGCCGGCCAAGTCATCACCCAGGCGCGTTTTGCTGTCCATCATTTCGCTGTCCTGGTCTTCCATGAGCGAAGACCGGCGAGTCAATTCCGCTGCGTTGACGTTCGTGAAGCCGTCCGCGGAGAACCACCACAGGAGTCCGTGATACAGCGTCAACGCTTTTGCCGAGACGCAGCCGATGTCCGGGAACTGCAAAAACTGAAAGTTCGGGGTGCTCGCCCACAGGGTTCGGTCGCGAATCCCAGACTGAATCAAGGTCGTCGTGTCGTCCGTGAAAACGAACAGGGACGCCAGCTCCGCGTTCGCCGTCGGTTCCGCCAGCGCGGTAATCTCGCCGGGGAGCGTGAACGCCTCGACGGTGGCGAAGTATTGGGGTTCGAGGAAATGCCGCGGGTCGTAGATGTCCGAGGCGAAAAGTTTTGCGCCCTGGGCGACCCACAGGCGGTCGCCGCTCCACGCCATCGGCCCGCCCAGCTTGATATTCTCGTCGTGTTCGGCGTTGAACCCGTCAAACACCGCCGGCGCTGTCAGACCGCCGTCCTGGATGATGACCAAATTGATGGGCGGGATGAGCCGGAGCGAGTTGTCGTCGTTGCGGGTCACCGCCTGTTCGGCCTGGACGAAGAAAAGCTGGCGAGCGGTCGCAGAGAATTGAATCGCGAGCTGCCGGTAAGTCTTGTAGGGATACTCCGACAGGAACACGCTCCCGTCCACCGCGAACAGAATCGACTCGATGCCGACCTTGGGCCGGAAGATGAACGCCCCTTGGAGGTTGCCCGGCGGCATTACGAACTTGCAACGATAGCCGGGACGACACTGCACGATTCCACCGCGGTTCACGGTGTTCATGCTGCGGGCATAAAAGCCTGGGGTAAGCTGGTTCGAGTCGGACATGGAATCCATGCCGCCTAGAAACGTCAACTCCCCATCCTCGACTCGTGGCGTCACTGATTAAAGACTCCCGACGTATTCGCTGTAGTTGCCCTTGTCATGGCCGTTTTTCAAACGGTCAATCAGGTCGCGTTCCTCGCACTTGCCGTCGGAGTATTGAAAAATCTCCTGCGGCGCGGGGACGTTCGCGTTCGTCTTGGCGTTTTCGGTCGCGCCATTTGAGGGGGCAGCCCCTCGGTCTTGTTTCACGTTCTTCATGTTAGTCTACGTTCCAGTCATCTTTTTGTGCGATGCTGTTGCGGTCTTCCACTTGCATCGGGAGCGCGTTCGGACTGGTCAACGCGCCCTCTTGTTCGGTCAAAATTCGTGTGGCGTGCGCCTCGAACTGCATGCCGTTGGCAACGTCCGAGTCGATGTAGAACTTCACGGCCTTCATCGCGAGCACCAGGGCGAATCGGCTGTGCAGCAGGATTCGCGTATTCGGGCTCGTGACCGTAAACGTTTTCTTGCGATACAAAATCCGAACCCACGGACAGCCGCGGTTGATTTTGATGCGCCGATACCGCGGATGGGTTTCCTCCGGGTCGTAAATTCCAATGAGCGTGCCGCTGCTGGACGAGTTGTCGAACGTCGAGAGACGAATGATTCCGTCGGAGCGTTCCTTGACGATGTTCGTAATGCGGCCAACAATCGGGTCCGTGGAGGCGGGCACCGCGTAGCCAAAAATCGTGGGCACCAACAGACCGTCGGTCCACACACCGTTTTCCAGCGTCTGGAGCGGCTTGTTTTGGTTGTCAAATCCGAACACGCGAAGCTCGCGGTTGGAATCTGACGGCTTGTCAACGAAGGCCACGAGCCGCCCAGGGCAAATCAAGTCCTTGTAGGTGACCGCGGGAAGCTCGTCGAACCAAGAATAGTCGCAGCGGGTCTTGCGGTCGCCCGGCCCATTCAGGTGCCAGGAGAAAAGTTCGTTGTGGCCGAGCGCGGGGCGCCCAGCGAGGTTCACCCCAAAAACGGTTTCGACTTCGTTCGGGAGCGTGACGCACTTGTTCTGCACGCAGATGTCGAGCGCGCCAACGAGAGGGTCGATGTCGCCCTTATTGGCCAGCAATCGAATCGCGTCAGTGATATATCGGAACAGCTTTTCTTCCTTGCAGATTCCGAAAATGTCCCTGGCGTCGTCGAGAACATCTTGAGCTTGGAACATATTATGTGCCGGACCCCGGCTTGCCTTTGCCCATCTCCGCTTTGATGCGGTCCAACGCTTCCGCGCCGCTGGCGGAATCGCCAGAAGAATTGACCAACCCGTCGATGAGCCGCCGGCGCCCGTGAACGGCGCGGTGTTGTTCCACCACGTCGTTGAATTCGTCCGAGTCACCCTTGCCCGCGTCGAGCAGTTCGCGGCCCCGAGCTTCGAGGTCGCCTTTCTGCTTGTCGAGGTCCTTGATGTGGGACTCGTAGTCCACTCCAACCGCTTTGTCTGAGCCTCCGTATGCCATAAATTATTCCTTGCCTTCCGCCTCTTTGGCGTAGCGGTCCAGCGCGTCGGACCCGGACTCTTCCTCGGTTTCGCCCTCTTCCTCGCCCGCCTCAACGGACTCGATGGACTGGATTTCCAGGTCCACCGTGTAGCGGGCCTTGCCGCTCCGGTCCTTGGACTTGTTCTCGCCGGTCTTGCGGAAAGTCACGGTCAGCTCGCCGGAGTCCGGGAGGTCATAATCCGTCGGCCACTCCAGGTGGAGAGAGGGATACATCTTGCTGGGCATGTCGGAGACCGCGGTCGGCCCCTCCATTTTGTAACCCAAATCCATCGGTAGTTTCATCGTAGAAGAAGTGTTGATTTCCAGCCGTTTGTCAATAGAGTTTGAAGACGGCGATTCCGCCGACCTCAATGGGAACCGTGGCATGGCTCCACCAAATGTCGATGCTGTCCAGGGCGCCGTTCGTCTCACTGTGCGTCGCCGACTGAGTGGATGAAGCGCCGTCATACCACCACGAATTGTAGGTTGCCACGTCCGTGCTCGTGACCGCGGCCAAAAGGGCGCCCCAGTCAATTCCCGCTTCCGGCCCCGCGCCGGTCCCAGAACTTTTCGGCCCCTGGACAAAAAAGCTGTAGGTGTTGGCGGTCGTCCCCCAACGGTTGCGCGCAATGTCGCATACGTTAATGACCTGCGCAGCAGACCCCGCCGCCGCATACCCCTTCATGGACGACACGCCGCCCATGTCCGTCCAAGTCGTGAGATTTTTCGTCGAGCCGCCAGCGAAGGAGGCCGCAAAAGTCGCCATGTCGTTTCCGGCGCTGTAGGTATACTGGTTCGTATTCCCTGGACGCGTGGTCGCGCCGGCGAAATTCGCGCAGCCCGTGCTGCCTGCGCCGCTCACGATTCCCGAGCAGACGCCAAATGCAAAATCGCCCGTGATGGTCGCCGCGCCGCTGATGCGGAGCAAAAGACCAATGCGGATGCGTTTCCACTTTTCTCCCCACGCCATCTTGCGTTTGAATTCGCCTGGGCCAACGAGCGAGAGTCGCTTATCGGACCGACCGTCGAACGCGGTGACCGCAACGATGGTCGCGCCGGACGCCGAGCCCGAGCCGCTCCACCCCGAGCCGCTGGTGAAGTTGGAAATTGCGCCCGTAGCGTAGTCATCAAAATTATCGAGAGCGAAAGAGTCACTGGTCTGAGACGCGCCCGCGACGCCCGCTGAGCCCGTCGGCCCTGTCGGCCCCGTGGGACCTGTCGGCCCCGTGGCCCCGCTCGCGCCCGTCGGACCCGTGGGACCCGTCGCGCCGCTCGCGCCCGTGGGACCCGTCGGACCTGTCGGACCTGTCGGACCTGTCGGACCCGTGACACCATTGGCACCCGCGGACCCCGTGGGTCCCGTCGGCCCCGTTGGCCCGGTCGGACCATTCGCGCCCGTCGGACCCACTGGCCCGGTCGGACCTGTCGGACCCGTCGGCCCCGTAACACCGTTCGTCCCGTTCGTTCCCGCGGCCCCGGTCGGCCCCGTGGGACCGGTCGGACCTGTCGGACCCGTGACTCGGTTCAGGTCATTGACATGAAGCCGATAAAGCTGAATCACGCCGCCCGGATTGAGTTTTCCAATCAGGATATGCCCGTCATCCGCCGTAGTCAGCGGCGCTGTCTCGTAAAACTCTTCGAGGGCGTAGTTCATTTAGTAAACCTTGTGGACGGCCATGCCGCAAATTTCCAGCGGGTGCGCGCCATCCCATCGGATATTGAGCGTATCGAAAGCGCCGGTGCTTTCGTCGTCGTTGAAGCTATTGGTGACCGTTCCTGCGCCGGTCACAGTGACAATCGTGTCGTCCTGCGCCAGCGAACTGTTGTTCGCGCTGTCCAGGATGGTGTGGAAAAGCGACCGCTTGCTCAAAGAGAATTCCGCCTGGGTGGCGTTCGTCGAGCGCATGCCCCACGAGTATGCCACCGACGTCGCGGAGGTAGCAAACACCGGGCGCGCAACTTCCAAAAAGAACATCGTGCGCAGAGCCTCCGTGGATGCGAATCGGCGACCATCCGACCCGGCTCCTCCCCCTTGGTCAACTGGGGCGCCGGCGCCACGCTTCGTAACGAAACGCGTGCCGACACTCTGCGCGAAAAAGTCCACCGTCGTTCCGTTCGTGAATACCCACGAGTTCACGTTGACCGGGTCAAAATAAAGACCGATGGCGTTTGCAGTCGTCCCGCCGAAAGGGTTCGTGGTGCCGGAGCACAATCCAATGAACCCGTTCGCGGTGAAAGTTGATGCGCCGTTGCAGCGAAGAAGCAGCGCAATGCGCAGCCGGTGCCAATCGCTGCCGATGTAAAGCTTGCGCGCAAATTCGCCCGAGGACAAACTCAAACGCCGTTCCGTGCGACCGTTCGCGATGTTCCGCTGCACGATGGTTCCGCCCGAGACAACGCCGGCGGTGTCCCAGCCGAATCCGCCGTTCGGCGCGACAATCGCGCCAGGGGCGTATTCCTCGAACAGGTCCATCGACAAACCATCGGGATGCACCCACTCGTCCGAACTATCGGCACCCTGCGCGCCCGTCGGGCCAGTTGGACCCTGCCCGCCATTCGCGCCCGTCGGCCCCGTTGGGCCGGTCGCGCCGGGATTGCCATCCAAGCCCGGCAAACCTTGTGGGCCTGCCGGACCGGTGGCACCCAGTTGGTCAGGTGCAATTTTCTTCGTGATATACGGATGCTCAGAACCCGGCGGCTGCTCCTCGGCAATGAAAAGCCAACCCTTGGCGACTGCCTGCTCACCGTTTACATATTGGGAAACTTTGCTCATTGCTGTTTCAGGTCGTCGATGATGGTCGCTCCGGTGACCTCATCCAAAATTGGAAATCCGAATTCGTCCTGGAGAACGTCCTGGGATTCGTTGACGATGATGCGCGCCGGAAGCGTGCGCCCCGGCAAAATTTTCGTCGAACCACGAGGGAAACACGGATTCGACAAGTCGTTTTCCGGGTCGCGATGAATTGGATGCGTGCAGTCACTCATTGCAGTCGGATATATGCGATGTTCGAACCGTCTTGGAAGATGGTCTGTGGCGTATCGCCACTGGCCGAGGTTACGTGGACGTCAATGATTTCGTTGTCGCTGGACGTTGTCACCAAAGCCCAGATGTGAACGTAGTTCGAATGGTTCGAGCCGCCGGTGTTCCAGATGATGACGTCCGGGTGTTCGCCGCCGGGGACCGGAGTCGCAGTCGTTTGGTTGTTGAGATAAAAATCCCACTCAAGGTTGTTTCCGCTTCCGACGTCGTTGAAACAGCGGAACCGCGCGATGACCCAATAGGTCCCCGCGACCGGGAGGTTGACTTCCGGGTCATCAATTCCGAAAGTGATTTTTTGGTCCGCGTTCGTGACCGTGAAGTCCGTCGCGCCCGTGATGACGACTTGCCCGTTGGCGTTCGTAGTCACCGCGCCCGTCGGCCCCGTGGGACCCGTGGCGCCAGTCGGCCCTGTGGGACCCTGGATGCCCTGGGCGCCGGTCGGCCCCTGGGTGCCCGGCGTTCCCGGCGGTCCGGTAATCGTGAGCCCCTGCGGTCCGCACGGAATGACGACCGTTCCAGGAACAGTCACCACGTTTGGGGAGGGGACGGCGGAAATTAGTTGCGCGAAGACCGAGTTCGACACTCGACTCGTCACGACGTAATAACCGGAGCCGGGGATGAAAACCGTCTGGCCGACGGTCACAGTGGGCGAAGCCACAATGTTGAAGTTCACCGTGCCGCCAGAGGAAGGCTGCACGAACGCCGTCAGCAAAATTGTCCAGGGCGTCGGTCCGTTCTCGCCGGCTGCGCCGGTCGCGCCAGTGGGACCTTCAAGCCCGTTGATACCATCGCGAAACAGCCGAAGGAAATAACACGCGAGCCCCTCGCCGTCCGCACGCGGATTGCCGGGCAGGCCGATGTCGAGATTACATGGCAGAATCCATCGGACCTGTCCGTCAATTTCCGTCTTGGTCACTGAACCGAAGAACGCATCGACGAAATTTTGGAGCGCGCTCGGAAGCGTTTCGCAGTCCGTCGAGTTTGGCGGACACGAACGACACGGGTTGCACTGCGTCGAACCGCAATCAGCCGGGAAGGTCTGGTTGCAATCCCCGCAATCTCCGTTGCACCCTTGGCTACCGCAATCGCACGACATATTATTTCTTGAGGAGTTCAGTCACCTGCCCGCGCAAGTGCCCGTGACGATGGGCCACGAACCACAGCGCCGCGGCGCCGAGGGTTCCGCCCAGAATCAAAATTTCATTTCCGACGATGAGGGTCGGCAGCACTACGAGTAAAAGGCCGGCCACAGCAATCGCCGCGGACGTGGTCACGCTACCAACCACCGCTTTCAAATACGGGTTGAACGCGCTGAACACGCCAAATAAAAACACCAGGACGCCCAGCCAGACGATTCCTTTCAGCGAGCTGAGTTTTGCGGCGACCTCGCGCGCGGTGTCCTTTTGCGCGGCGCCAATTTTCGTGTGGACTTCCTCGGTCGTGACTCCGCTGGAATCCACCACGCGTTTGTAATCCTGGACGGTGGAGTCCTTCGGATTCTGCGACTGGTGAACTTGAATCACCTTGTGGCCGGCGGCATCCGTCTCGATGGACGAACGACCGGGCTTCAGTGGCAGGATAGAACATCCGGCCAGAAACACCGTCGCGAGTAGGGTGGCGAGTAGCTTCATTATGTTCCGATGAGTCCGTGAGTGATGAGGTCGTCAATCAGCGCCTTGACGTGCTGAGCGAGGACTTCGAGCGTCACCGTGCTGGTGGCAAAAGTCGCGCGAGTCGCCGTGCCCGTGGCCGCGGTCCACCCGGTCTGCCGAGCGTCCACAACCTTGGTGCCGGCTACCGCGAAGACGGTCCCGTTCTGCGCGCTGATTTGCGCGTTGGAAATCCGAATGGCTTCGAGACTGGTCCCGTTCAACGTCGGCGAAATCCGCATGTGCGAGGTTCGCGTTGCGTGAGTAGCGTCCGACCACAGCGTCGCGATTCGCGCCTGAAGCTGTCGGTCAGTCGTGGACGAGTCTGCACGCAAATCCATAGACACGCCATCATTCGTCGCGCCATTTCCGCCCACCGTCTCGTGGTAAACTTCGAAGGCAACCGGCGAAGTATTCGTGCTGGCATCCGCAATGTTCGCCTGGAGGAAACCCGTTTGAACAACTGCGTAGTTAGAATCATCGGCTAACCGAACACGCAATAGCGCACCACTGTTTTTAATAGCAGGAAAACTAGAAGTGGTCCCGCCAACATTCAACGTGGTGGTCGTTAACGCACCCGACATTGTATCGCCGGCCTTGTTCACGGGCGTGTATCCAAGCGCGCCGGTCACATCGGCAGAGAGAAGGGTGATGGCGCCGGAGCGGGCGTTGAAAGAGAGGACACCGGAGGACACGCCACCCTGGAGCAGAAGACAAATCTTCTTCAGCAGCGTATTGTCGGGGTCGTTGAGTCGAGGGGTCGTGTCCATAGGTTACAGATTGCTCAGAAGCAACGCGATTTTGAACAAAAGCTGATGGTCCGAGTCGCCGGGCTTGGCCTCGCCGCCGAGGGTCTCCAACCACTTCGCGAGAAGTGTATTGTCAGAGTCCCCCCACTTCGGGGTGGTGTCCGGCCAAAACATTACGTCAGCGGAACGATGTTGCAGTTGGCCAGCACGCGCGTGCGGGCTTCTTCGAGCGGCGTGGACGTGCTCACGCTGGCGCCAACTACGGCAGCCGCGCGCACCCACAGGTCGATTTCCGCGTCGTATGGATTCGCCACGATTCCGAGCCGGTCGGCCAGGATTTCACCCAGGCGGGCGATGGGGTCGTTGAAACCGTTCATTTACTTCTTGTCCTTTTTGTTGTCGCGATGAAGGGCTTGGGCCTTACGGAAAATATACCAAGTGGTCACCGCGGCCACTGAGATTTGTCCGACCAACACGAGCGCATTGAGAACTGGCGTCGCCGTGTCGATGAAAATGTTTGCCAGTGGTGAGCCAAACCCGAGAAGGGCCGCTCCAGAAACTTTGAGGTTGTCGAACACAACGAGAAAAGAAAGGGTGTGAGCCCGAAGGCCCACACCCAATTCGAAAACCGCTCAGGTAATGGGCGTGTCAATGCCGAGGGCAGTGACCAGCGCATTATCCCAATCGGACCCGGCGCTCTTGTCCGTGATAGCGGACCCGCCGGCGATGAGAATTTCCTGCAACAGACCCGACACGGAGCGGCCTTCGAGCCCGGTGAGGCTGAGGTCGTGACCGAGTGCGAGGAGAGCAGCTTGAGCTTCAACGTAAGTCATATTTTTTGGTGAGGTTGAGTGTTGAACTGGCCGGCGGTTTTACCCGCCGGCCAGACCCTACAGACCCAGCTTAGGAGTCGCAGACTCCCAAGGTGGCAAACGAATCGCTTCCAGAGAAGCTCGAACTGTCCGTCACGGTGCAGTCGGGCAGACCGAGGTCCGCTTGGCAGCGCCGATACAGGATGGGGACGACGTGCTGCGGGCGAATCGGCTGATACGCACGAGTAATCTGATACTTGTGCCAACCGAAGTCACCGAACTGATTGCAGTCGTTGTCCACGATGTAGTGCCACTCCAGCTCACCCATGTGAAGCTGAGGCGCGAACTTGAAGGTCCCTTCGCCGACATACTTCTCGGGCACGAGCCGGTTGAAGGTATTGTCGAACATCAAGAACCCGACTTCGTAGTCCGCAGCCAACCACGCGGGATTGACCTTGGCATACGCCGTGTTCTTGGTGAGGTTCGGGACGTTCACGACGGGGTCAACCAGGATGAGGTTGCCGTCGCCGTCGAAGCCGGTCGCACGCAGCGGGCGCTGGTCAACACCAAACGCGATGCCGCGATACGCGGGGGCCTCTTCGAACTGGTAGGCAGAGACACTCTGCTCGCCCAGCTTGTATCCACCGGTCGTCAAACCGATGAGGATTTCCTTCACGCCGATTTCGTTGCGGAAACTCTCGATGATGTCGGAGCTGCCGATGAAACGAGCGTGGGGCATCCCTTTGCCTTCGCTGTCGAACATCGAAGCGAACAACGCTTCCTTGACGAAGCGCGTGACGTAGTGCAGAGCCTTGAAGCTCAGCGGACCCGTCGGCAACAGTGGGGCGAACTGGACACCGAGGTCCGTTTCAGTTCCACCGGTGAACAGAGAGTCGAAATCGTAGCCGGCGACGGCGTTGAACTTCGACGCGCTGCGCAGGTAAAGCTGGGCGCGGATGTCGGCGTTGACGTATTGCGTCACCAGCTTCCGCAGAGAATCCTCGGCAGAGAGATAGCTGGATTTGAAGGCAGCGTAGCCTTTCTTGACGCAGACGCGAGGACCACGACCACGCTTGGTTTCCAAGCGAGCGGTGAAGTCGATTGCGTCGGTGAGGTCCTGGATGCCGTTGGTTCCACAGACTTCAGTGTCGCACTGAAAAGTGGGGAGAGCCAGCGAGTCGCCTGGGGCGGCTTGCATCTGGACGGGGAAGCGGATTTCATCCGACACGCCGGACGGGAACACCCCGCCGCCGATGACGTTAATGAAAACCGAGTTGGCCGCGAGAGTTTTCGCGACCGTCCCAACGAGCCGGGAAACGTCCTTTTGGGCGATTTCCGAGATTACGTCGGGTGCATTACAGTCAGCACTCATTTTGAGTAACTTTCGGTTTTGTCCTGGGTTTGCCCCAGAACGGGTTTACGAACGATGCGACGCGTAGGGGCGTCACTGCCCTTCGCTCCAGAGCCACCGAAGCGCATTAGGCTCGTTCCAGACCGACCTAGTCCGGCTGACTGTTTAAGGTCATTGAAGAAGTGTGGCGTTTTTGCGAAATGTCAACGCAAAATCGACAACCGCTGAAGATATTGGGCGTAGGTCAGCTTAAGTCCTTCCGGGAAAGGCACTTTGGGTGACCACCCGAGCGACCGGATGACGGAGTTGTCCAGGAGCTTCCGGGGGACGCCCGTGGGCTTGCTCGAATCGAAGTGCAGCCAGCCCTTGAAGCCGACCACCTGGGCCACCTCCTCAGCGATGGCCTTGATTGTCCACTCGTCGCTGCTGCCCGTGTTCACCACCGCGCGCCCGCTGTATTCGTTCATCAGCAGCACGCACGCGCGAGCGAGGTCATCCGCGTAGAGCAACTCCCGCTCCGCGGTTCCGTCGCCCCACACATCAAATTCTCGGAGCCCAATTTTCTTCGCTTGGTGCATGCGCGTCAAAAGACCGGGGACGACGTGCGAACGCACGCTGTCGAATCGGTCACCGCCGCCGTAGAGATTGCACGGCATGGCCGAGATGAAGTCGTGACCTTTCTCGTCCCGGAGGTATTGGCACAGCCGGATGCCGGCCACCTTGGCGATTCCATACGCCTCGGTCGTGGGCTCGAACGGTCCGGTCAAAAGCGCCTCGGGCTTGATAGGCTGGGCCGAGTCCCGCGGATAGATGCACGAGCTGCCCAAGAACAACAGCTTCTTCGTGCCATACTCCGCGGCGTTGAGGATGATGTTGTTTTGGATGGCGAGGTTCTTCGTGATGAAGTCCACCTTGTTCTGGTCGTTCGCCAGGATGCCCCCGACGTGCGCCGCGGCCAGAAAAACATACTCCGGTCGGTGGACGGAGAAAAACCACTTCACGAAGACCGGGTCCGTGAGGTCGCCCTCCTGCCGAGTAGCCGTGACGATGTTCTGGTAACCTTGCGCGCGAAGCTGGCGATAAAGTGCGTCACCAACAAGCCCACGATGCCCGGCCACATAGATTTTGGATTCCTTGTTCATTTGCTCTTTCGTTTGAGGAACTGTCCACGCGCGTATTCGAGCTGCCGACGAATCGACGCGTTCTTCACCGAGTGAACGAAGATTTTTCCCTGCCGCCAAACTTGGTCGGTCATCACTTTCAAGCCGTAAGGGTCCGCCGTCCCGCAACTGAACCCGTCCTTGAAAGTCTTGTGCGGAATTCCGCCGGCCACCGCGACCGCCATCACGAACCAGTCGATGAACGGGGTCTGCGGGTCAATCTTCACCAGCGGCGCGGCCTTAATCATCCGTTCGACGATTTCGCGCGACCAAAAATACGGGGGCTGGAACGCGAGGCGCGGCCACTTGTATTCCGGCTTGCGCTTGTGCATCATGTCGGACACCTCGTTGCTCCACAGCACGTCTTCCTTGTAAAGATACTCGGGAAGCTCGGGGGCCAGACAAAAACTGTCGGAGTCGTTCGAGAGGAAATGCGTCGCGTTGAAGTCGAGCATAATCTCCCAGTGGCGGACCTGCCGCTTGAGGCTGTCCTCACCGGTGTATTGCCGCTTGCCGCCGAAGCGGCAGATGTGCGGACCGAACGATTCAATGCGGGAGTCGTCCGGCGTCATCACCACGATGGGCGCCTTGTGATGCTCATACATCGGGCGAAGGTCGTTAATCTGGTGAGCGTCCCCGGCGTAGCCGTGAACAGTGACGACCAGCTTCTTCACGCTTTGTTGTATTTCGTCGGGCATGTCTGGGTCCTCCGTTCCAGGGGAAACTCAAAAAGCGCCTCCTGGAGTCTTGCCACGTCCACGTTCTGCGTCCGTGTCACAAATTGAATCACGCTCGTGACGGTCGCCACCGGGCGCGCCATCAGGTCCTCATACCACACCACCAGCCGCCACGGCACCGGGCTATAAATCCACTTCTTCACGAAGTTCGCGTAGAATTCGATGCGATGCTCGCACGTATCCACAACGCGACCGGCCACGCGCTTGTCCAGGTTCTCCCAGGATTCAATCGCTTCCAGCGGATTTCGAATCTGCACGATATAGTTTCGGTCCGGCAGAATCGGCGTGTCCAGGTTGAAGTCGTGGTTCTTCTGCCAGTTGGTCGAAGAACCCTCCCCGATGCGCGCGCCGTCCCGATAAATTTCACCGTAGTGAAAGTTTTCCGCGAAGTAAAAACGCAGCACCTCAGTGAGCGCGTGGTGCCCACACCGCGGGAAGCTGATGCACTCGGTCGGGATGAAGGTGCGCGGAAATTCTTTGCTCATAGCCACCGCTTTCGGACGAGGTTGAACACGTCATCGGTCTTGCAGCCGTGAAGATACACTGCGCCCTCGGCCAGGAGCGATTCGTATTGCTCCTGCGACACCTGCGGGCAGCGCCACCAGGATTTCATCTGCTTGCAATCAGCCCAGCCCATCCGCTTGAACTGCGGGGCCAGACACCAGTCCCAGCCGGCGTGCGGATTGCAGCCGCCGATTTTTCGGGTGAACCAATGGAGAAAAGGCATGTCGCCCGAGACCAGACAGTTTCCGTTGATGTGCTGGTTCCCCGCGTCTTTCACACCGTTCGGTAGCAGCGGGCCGAACACGCGCACCGGCTTGACCTTGTTGGCCAAGTCCCAGGCGTTCGACAGCTCCTCTATCCAGCCCGGACGAAGCGGCGCGCTGTCCGCTTCAAGAAGCGCCACAGCCTTGTAAGGAGGGATTCGTCGAACCGCAGCGTGACTGTATACGTAGTCGAGTGTGCCGAAAGCGAGGTCGTTGCATCCGGCGGGCCATCCTTTGCCGCGGCGTCCCCGGCAAATGTTCGTATGCACAGCAAACTTGCGAGAAACGTATTCGATAGTGGAAACATCGTGCGTGCAATCGAATCGCGCGGAAAAAAGCACATCGGCGTTCTCCGACATGCGCGGCTCCAAGTCCGCCACTAGCCGAGCCAACTTACTCGATTGTGCTCGGTCCTGTTCCCAATAAACAAAGGCAATGAGAAGTTTGTTAGCGGGATTCAAGGTATTCCTCCGATGATTTTTTCCACACGGGATTTTCCATCTCGTGAAGAACACTGTTGCACCGACGACACAAAAGACCTCGGACCTTGCCGGTCGCGTGATTGTGGTCCACAACCAATTTCTTCGGGGCGCCCCCACAAATTTCGCAACGGTTACCGACCCTGGCACACCACTGTTCGTAAGCTTCCAAGGTTAGCCCGTAAGACCGCAGCAAGTGATTTTTCTTGTCGCGCAGTTTGTAAGCATCCAGATGTCTTTCGCGCTGCTCCTTGCTTTTCCGAGACTCATACCCAGGGTCACGAAGCACTCGTTTCGCCCTGGACTTCCTGGACGCAGCACGCGCTCGTTCCTTTCGGATGAAGTCCGAAGTGTTACCGGTTCTTGTCTGGCTCTCCATAACAGTAGCTACCGATGTGGCCACAAAGCAGGCCCATGTCTACGTGCGGCTGGTGACCCGCCTGGGTGGCGCGAATGCAGAATTGAACATCCTCGCCCATTCCCAAGCTCGAATGCCGCTTAGACTTCGCCGACGCCGCGCGAAGATATTTCATCGCCTCCTCGGCGTTCGGCCAGTCTTTGACAACTTCAAAAGCGTGCCGGAGGTCGTGCTCGCTTGACGTAAACCACTGACCGCCCTTGCCGTCCTTCCCGCGCGCGAGGTGCGGAAACTCCTTCTCGATATCGAGCAAAACCGAACGGTGAATCAGCATGCACCCGGTCCCGACCCATCGCGTTGGTTTGATGAGGTCGTATGGTCCGCGCTTGGCGTAGCGCAACTCGTCCGGGTCCGAACCTTCGCCATACATCGCCTTGCCGTGACGCCAGCGACCGAAGTAAAGGCCCCCCACCAAAGTTTTGCCGTGAGATAGAAGCCGGTCGATAGTGTTGCGTCCGGCAAAACGCTCAGCAAGACTGAAGCGAGTAAACGAATTAAAAAGTTTTGCATTCCCCCAAGGCACGACCATGTCGTCGTCGATTGTCAGCATCCATTCCATCTTGGTCTGCAAAAATCCCGCGGCGAGCTTGTTCCGGGAATGCACTACGAATGCATCCCCGAAGTCCAGCATCTCCGCGGTCCGGCCCTTGCCGTTGTGAATCAGCCCCATGACGCTGAAAGCCATCCGTGGCTCCATCGTCTTATACGAGGGCAGACAAATGCAGACCTGACTCATTAGCCGCGGCGGGCTTCAACCTCCGCACGGGCTCGGTCGAGCGCGTCCGCAGGTTTCTCGTTCACGTTCGCCGCGCCGCCAGGGGTGATGGTCGTGGTCGCCGTGGTGTCGCGAAGGCGGTTCGTCGAACCCTTCTTCACTTTTTCCAACAGCGCGTTGGCCGCATCCAGTTCGGCTTTCAACTTCGTGACTTCGGACTTGTGGGCCGAGGTCGCCGCGGAGTAGTCCGCGCGCAGCTTCATCAACTGGGCCAGACCGACCGCCAGGAAGGCGCGCATCTCGGGACTGTCGTCGTCGATGGCTTCCTTGATGGCTTCCTTGGTTTCCGTCAAAAGCTTGTTGTGCTCCACGATGGACGCCTTCTCAGCGGCAGTGGACTTGTCCGTCGGCTTCTGCTCCACGAACCAGTCCAGCTTCGGCAACATGGTGTCGAGAGTGGTCGCGGCTTTTTCGCGAAATTCTTTCTTCGCGGTCTCGCCCGCCTGGGCGCGCTGCGTCAAAAACTCTTCCGAGTTTTTCTTCGCGGTGGCGATGGCGGTTGACTTCTTCTCCTTGAGGTCTTCGAGCTGCGTCAGCTTCACCTCGATGAACCGGCGAGCCGCGGAAGGCAGCTTCTCCAGAATCGGGTCCCACTGCACCTTGAAGACGCCGCCCATCGACTTGATTTTTTCGACGGTGTGTTCGGGAACACCGACAGCCAAAAGCTTGCCATAGATGGACTCGGCCTGGGTCGTCGATTCCTCGTCGAACTTTTTGAATTCCGGGTCGGCCTCGACGTCAAGCTTGCGTCGGAATTCGCGAAGCTCCTTCAGCTCGGCCTCGACCTTCGGGTCGAGTCGGCCAGCTTTCTCCGTCAGCTCCTTGATTTGTTTCTCGAACGCGTCCCGCTCCGTCTGGAGCGCGGTCACCTTCTCGTTCGCGAGCCGCTTGATGTTCTCAAACGCCTCGGCGGATTTGCCCTTCAACTGCGGGGCCTGCACGTCCGAAAAAGCGTCGGTCGCAGCGCCGGACACCGGGGGCGTCGCGTCACCGGACACAACAGGAGGCGTGGCGTCACCGGAAGGTCCGGTCGCACCGGTCGCTGCCGGCTGAGTCTTGGGAAGGAATTTTCCGGTCTTCGGGTCTCGCGGTTCCGCCGCGGGGGCCGCGGGACCGGTCGGACCTTTGTTTCCCTCTATCGGGCCGGCTTCTTCCTGCTGTTTCAGCAGCGCGTCGAGCGCGCTCGACGTCTCGTCAGAAATGGACGGCAGGTTGCCGCTCAAATCGGCGCCGGTAGAGTTGGGGTTCGGGTTGGGCATAGATTAGCTTTGGGTTTTTTCTTCGGCGGGCGGTTCGTCGTCCTGCCACTTGCTGTTGTCGTCCAAGTCCGGGTAATTGGATTCCGGTTCGGCCTGGGGTGGTCGGGTTGTCTGCAAATCCAACAACGCCTGGACGGCGCGCTGGTATCCTTCGCGCAAGCAAGACGACACTAAGGTCGAGTGCGGGTTCGCGTCAGAAAATGCCGGCATGGAGTAGAGCACATGCTGCAACGCGATGGCTCCTGTGGTGCTCGCGAGGAAGTCCTTGAGAATCTTCGCGTCATCGCTGTCCCATTTGTTGGGCTCGTTTGAAATCATGGGTCTGTAGGGTTAGACCGGGTGCTAAAAGGTCTGTTCGGGGGCAGCGGTGGGTTCGGGTGGCAACTCTTGCGGAGTTACACCCGGAATAGGGTTGCCAGCTTCGTCGGTCGGACCAGGAGGCGCCCCTGCTTCCAGTTCGGCCTGACGTTGCTGAGCCATTGCGGTTTGCTGGGCCATTTCCGTGAGCTTCGGCATCTGCGCCGCGAGCTTTCCGAGAATGTCCGAGAAAGGTTTCATCGCCGCCTTGTCCACTCCAGTCTGGAGTCCAATCTGCTCGTGCGCTTTGGCGTGTTTCAAAATCGCGGTGAGCGTGGTGATGGCGTGGGGGTCCTGAACCGCTTGCTGAGCGGTTGCCTCCAGGGCGGGCATCAAAATCTGCAAGTGGATGAGGTGATTGTCGCGCGGCGACACCGGAACCTCGGTCCCCTGCGGGATGATGAGCGCGGACAGCTCCACCATCTGCGCGCGAGACTGCTCGGCCTGTTCCGTCGGGTCGTTGTCGGGCAACAGCACCGAGTTTGCAAATTCTTCGTCCACGAGCGCGATGAGTTTGCGCCGTTCCATTTCCTTGGCGTTGTAAAGCGAATTGCCGCGAGCTTCCTGAGCGATGATGACGACCTGCTGGCGTTTGATTTCGGTGTAGTCCTTTACAGTCTCCGTCGAAGGCATTTCCGAAATCTGTTTCAGCTCCTCTTTGGACATCACCATGAGAAGACGCTTCTGCATCGCCTTCGCATCGTCCTCGGAGGTGTTCGGGTCGCACGCGCGCCGCTGAATCGTGGTCATCGCCGCAGAAAACTGCGTGAGGAACCGCGAGATGACGTTGTCCTTGGTCTCTTCCTCGCGCGATGCGAGAAAATCCACCGCGGCCTTGGTCACGCGCTCGCCTTCCAGCGCGCGAGGCGTCGTGGCGCCCGCCATCTGGTCGAGGAGCCCCGTCAAAAACTGGTCAAGCTGAACGAACGGTTCAACCGCGGCGTCCAGCTTGCGTTCGAGCACGCTATATCCTTGCGCGATGAGAATCGCGTTGCCGACAACCGACATTCGGAAGCGTTTGAGGACTTTTTCGTCCGCCTGGATGATAACCTTGCCCGAAAGGTTCAACCGGTCCACAACTTCGTTGCGCGAGCGGTCGATGATGCCGGCGATGGAGTAAAGTTCGCGCCCGATTCCCTTCGAACCATGAACTGTCCCGTTGCCCTGCTGAAAAGTGAAGAACGCGGCGGCGTCCGCCATCGTTTTGTATTGGTCTTCGCTCGTGAACAGCTCGGTGAACGTCTTTTCCTCGAAAATGTAGTGCGAAACCTGTCCGTCAATCTCGGTGGCGAGCAAATGCCACACGACGACCACGCGCGCGCCGCTCTCGTGCGACAATCCGAGGTTCGATTCGCGAATCAGGTCCTCGTAAACGCGTTCCCAGGCGGAATACTGCGAGCGTCGGTCCTGCGGCATCGCCGAGTTGATAATCTGGACCGTGTTTTCGAGATTCCAGCCGCGAGTTTTCGCTGCGTCCTTGTCACTGATGAGTTCAAACAGCTCATGGAGCAGAAAAACTTCCTTGAGGCACACGACCTGCGCTTTTCCGGGGATGGGTTTCGTCCCGGTGGGCACCGCGGCGAAGTCCTGACGGAAAAATTTCGGGAACCAACTGAATTCGTCGAGCCAAGCCAGGACGGCCCAGCCAAAAAGTGCATTTTCCTGAGCGAGGTCGCCCAAAAAATCTCGCCAGCCGGCGCGGTTGCGACACAGCGACGTGATTTCGCGACGGAAAGCCTCGGTTTTGACCGCGGCTCCTTCAATGTCGTCGGGAAGTTTCGAGTTGGTGAGAAATTTGACGCCCTCGATGGCCTGCACGAACCGCGGCGCGACCTTTTCGACGAGCATCGCGAGCACCTTGGTCGAAAAATTTGCTTTCCAAGACAGGCCCTCATTTTCCAGCGCGTCCGTTCGATGCGGTTTTTCGCTGTTGACCTTGGCCTGGATGCGCGCGTTCTTGATGTTGCGCTCGCGTGAAGCGGCAAGCAACACCATCACAATGTTTCGCGCCTGGACCGCGTCGCGAATGGCCCGGTTTCCAGGCTTCAGATTTTTCGACAGGTCGGGCGGCGACACCGCGCCCTTAAAATCGCCCTGGGGCGCCCCCGCGTATGAAGGTTCAGGCAGAGAAGGAGCTAGTGGCATGAAAATTTTGCTTTGTAGGCGTGCGCCTTAGCCAACCATTCCGAATCATCCACCGCGGACAGTCGAATGTTGCAGCGGCAACACACGATGCCACGAACTTTTCCTGTGCAATGGTCGTGGTCAACGTAAACTCGTTTCAACGGTTGTTCGCACACCGCGCACTTTCCGTCCTGGGCGATGACCATCGCATCCATCTCCAATTTGCTTATACCATACCGTCGTTTCAGGTCCGGGCGGCGGGCAGCATAATGACGGAGCTGTTTTGCCTTGTCCTTGTCAGGATTCTCAGCCCGCCATTTTCGATGGTAGGCTCGCATGTATTCTCGCTTCGCGACTGAATCGGCGTAAGGCATTCTTACCTAGAAGTGTCGGATTTCAGACGTTTGTCAAGGGCCATCTATGGTCTGGACAAGACTCTGTGGCGAGCTTGGATTTTGCGTCCACGAAACAGAAGCACAGGCCGCATTGCCGGGTCTTGGGCTTGAAGTGCGGGCACCGGTGGCAAAGGTCCACCCGCTTCCCCGCTATCTCGGGACCCACGAACACTTTGGAGCCGGTGGCCGCGGCCACAACCACCCGGCGGACGGCTTTCAGCGCCGTTTTGACCGCTTTGATTTTTTGCATGACGTGCATCCGGGACCGGGCTGGGGGATGACTCGCTTGGGACGACTTGCGGCAGAAGGACCTCGGCAGTATCCGGGGAAATTTCGGCAAAGCTGCTCGTCAATCTCCCGCGCGGGGTCGCCCATAGATAACCTATTGATAGAGCGGTAGTTTACAACTTGCGAGACGAGCCGCGCGAAGGATTTTCCGAGGTGCTTCACGCCGGTGTCGTCAATAAACTCCCAACCGCCTGGGGGAAAGAGACCTCGATTAAAACGGAGGGTGCTCATAATTCTAAATCCTCATCGGGGGTGTCCAGGTCATAAAAACGGTTGGTCCGGTCGCACCCAATATCCCGTGCCTGGGGGTCCCACTCGCTGGACTGATGGTCAACCGGGTCCACCGAGTCCTCGCCGGCCATGCTCGGGATAAAGCCGCTGCCCTTGCGCGCCGCGTGGACAAGCAGGGTGAACGCATCGGCCAAGTTCGGCGACTTGCCGGCGTGCCGCGATTTCCAATCCCGTTTCGACTCGACGTGTGACTTTTTCCCGGTCATTCGGAAAAACCGGTCCGTCAGTTCCCCAGTGAGGTCCGCCGTCTCCATGCCCAGCGCCACGTAGAGGAATCGAAACTCCAGCCACCGCTTGACCGCAAACCAAAGCTCGCTGTTCACACGGTCGTAAAGTTCCTTGGCCGTGTCTTCATCCTCGGCCATGATGCGGGTCTCGCTGGCGCCCTCGTAAAAGTTGACGCCGTGACACCGCCAGCCGCGGGTCTTCATGTAGTCGAACACGCCCTGCCCGTTGCCCGTGCGGTCAACCGCGAGATATTCCGGCTTGATGTGCAACTCGCGCGCGAGGCGCAGCACCGCGTCACCGACGGCGGTCGTGTCGCCCTTGGGGATGTGAAAAATTTTCTGGGCCAAAAGAATGTGCCGCGGCGCCTTGTGCCCGTTGCGGTCGTAGAACCAGATAATCTGCCCGCCGGGAAATTCCAAACTCGGTGGCATCTTCACCGCACTCGCGCGGCCAAAAAGCCCGTTGACGAATTCACAGGTGTCGCCGCCCTCCAACGCCAAGTCCACGCCACCGACGGGCGTGGGCGTGTCATACCAAATCGGTTCGCACTTCCACGTCGTCGTGAGCCCTGCCGGAATGACCGCGAGCACCATGCCCAGCGGCGGAAAACATCCGCGCACCATCGTCCAGTAACCGGGCGAGTCGAGCCCGCCGGCGTTGGCGATGATTTGCTGCATGCCTTCGTAGGTCTGCATGCCGGGATACACCTCGCGCTTCTGCTTGATGTTCTCAGACTGCATCGCGTCCAGGCGAACGACCCACCACTCACGCGTGGACATCCATTCGAAGTGCAGGTCCGGGTCAAAATCCGCCCAGCCGAAAGGCGGCTCGACGCGGACGCCGACGTCACCGTTTTGGTCCGACGGGTTGAACGCACCGGCGACTTTCAGTCCCCCGTGTTTCGACGTATTCGAAAGCAAGTTGTCAATATCATGCCACAAGCCCTTGGGCAGGTTGCTGATTTCGTCCACGAACACGAACAGCCGCGACGTCTCGCCGAACAGCGGATGAGTCTGCTTGCGGCGGAAGCGCGCAACACCTTGAAGCCGGCCCGCCGCTTTCTTCCCCTGGGGAATCACCACGCCTGTAATCGAGCCGCGCTTGGACCGCGCGTCGAGTCCGATGAACAATTTTCCAATCTCACCCGGCAACGGAATCGCGGACTCACGGTGCAGCGTGACGAGGTGCGAAAAAAGATTCTGCTCCAGGTGGTCTTCGCTCGGACCCAGCACGCGGATTGA